>Ga0116141_10004029_pt1 | contig 12392 bp, 5 predicted proteins | sample AD_UKC097_MetaG_FD_89744 | JGI IMG/M metagenome (GOLD analysis project Ga0116141, IMG submission 89744) | Active sludge microbial communities of municipal wastewater-treating anaerobic digesters from USA - AD_UKC097_MetaG | ecosystem: Engineered > Bioreactor > Anaerobic > Digestate | place: USA... | reverse complement strand
GTGGGGTGACTCTGATGCGCAAAGGGACCGTGTCTTACACAGATCATCCCGGACTGCGTGATCACCCAGGTCTCCGTTCCTCCATCCACCGACTCTGCAAAAGCCGGCATACTGACTCTGTTGAGGCCACGCGGGCCTCATATCCACGTGTGGACAGGAAAGGGCCGTATCCAGCCACACCGATTCAGTATACCGCGGTCCTCCCGTCCATGCAAGCCTTTTTGTGCGTCCCATAAGGATATCTTGCACCCAGCTCTGCGACGCAATGCCGCCGTTCAATACCACGTGCAGCGTTGTCGCCAGACACTCGTCGGTTTCGACGTCACTTCTCCGCACGACAGATCCGATTCCATTACATCGGCAATCAACGGGAGCGAATCAACAGACAAGTCCAAACGCTACCTCTTTTCTGCACTTTTGGCCCAATAATGCAGCCCTCCCGGGCTGGAGGCGGTGTCTGCCGCACGACCGCCAATGCCCGAAGGTCAGGAAGGCAGACGAGGTCTTGGGCCCGCGAGATTCATCACTCCCACTTGCTCGGCCGAGAACCTTCTGATAGGATCACACCCCAGGACTGGAACCCCGGCCCGCAACCATCCACAGTTGAAAGGCAGGCAATTATGCTCACACGTGTTCGCTCCCTGATTCTCGCCACGCTCGCTATCGTTGCCGGCGCAGGCGCCCGCCTGCCAGGCGAAGTCGTACGTCTGGATGACCTGGATATCACCAAGATGTCCAGCGGCTGGGGTCGGCCGCTCGCAGACCAGAGCGTCACAGGCAGAACTCTCTCCATCGGCGGGCGGACTTTCGAGCACGGCGTGGGGACACACGCCGACTCGATGCTATACGTGGACCTGGACGGCAAGGCCGAGCGCTTCCGCGCGATCGTGGGAGTGGACGATGCCACCAATGGGCGGGGAACCGTGGTGTTCCGCGTTTACGGCGACGGCGAAAGCCTGTACAACAGCGGCCTCATGAAGGGCGGGCAGGAGGCGAAGACGGTGGACGTCCCGCTGGCGGGCGTGCATCAACTGCTGCTGCTGGCAGGCTCGGCCGGGGACGGTGTGGACTTCGACCATGCGAATTGGGCGCAGGCCGAGATCGTCTTTGAGGGCCGGACTCCGCAAGCCGTGGAGGCTCCAAAGCCCCCGGCGGAAGAGAGGGTCATCCTCACGCCAAAGCCGGGGCCGCAGCCGCGAATCAACGGGCCCAGGATCTACGGCGCCCGGCCGGGACGCCCGTTCCTCTACCGCATTCCGTGCACAGGCACGCGGCCGATCCGGTTCTCCGCCGGCAACTTGCCCCAGGGCCTTCGCCTGGATGCCCGCACGGGCATCATTGACGGCCGAGTCCCCGAGAAGACAGGCGAATATGGCGTCACGCTCAAGGCCGCGAACGAGCATGGGAACGATGAGCGACCGTTCAAGATCGTCGTGGGCGACACGTTGGCCCTGACCCCACCAATGGGGTGGAATAGCTGGTACATCCACTATCACCGAGTCACCGAGGAACACATGCGCAGCGCCGCCGACGTGATGATCTCCTCGGGCATGGCCGACTACGGGTACCAGTACGTCAACATCGACGACTGTTGGATGAAAAAGAGGGGCGACGAGCCCTACCGGGACGCCCGCGGGGCCATCCTGCCGAACGCGAAGTTCCCCGACATCCAGGGCATGGTGGACTACATCCATCGCAAGGGGCTCAGGGCCGGCCTCTATACCTCGCCCGGACCCTGGACCTGCGCGGGCTACGTTGGCACGTATGAGCACGAACGGATCGACGCGGAAAAGTTCGCCGAATGGGGCTTCGATTTCCTGAAGTATGATTGGTGCTCGTACACCGACGTCGCAGGCGGCAACGATCTGGAGCACATGAAGCGGCCCTATCAAAAGATGGGGAACATCCTCAAGACGCTGGACCGCGACATCGTCCACAACCTCTGCCAGTACGGCATGGCCGACGTTTGGACCTGGGGCGCCGAGACCGGCCACTGCTGGCGGACCACGGGCGACCTGGGCTTGGCCCAAGGCAGTCTATTGCCGGGCTTCTTCCACATCGGCCTGAGCAACGCCGCCCACTGCGAGAACGCCGGCCCGGGCGGCTGGAACGACCCGGACTACATCCTGATCGGTTACGTAGGCAACGCCCGCAGCCAGAACGATCCGCCCATTCCGACGCCCCTGACACCGAGCGAGCAGTACAGCTACATGTCCATGTGGTGCCTGATGGCCGCTCCCCTGTTCTTCTCGGGCGACATGGCCATCCTCGACGAGTTCACACTGGGCGTGTTGTGCAGCCCCGAAGTGATCGACGTCGACCAGGACCCGCTGGGCAAGCAGGCCAAGCCGCTGGTCCAGGATGATCAGACACTGATCATGGCCAAGCCCCTGGAGGACGGCTCATTGGCCGTCGGCCTGTTCAACCTGGCCCAGATTCCCCGCGAGGTCTCGGCCGACTGGTCGCTGCTGGGCATCCGGGGCAAGCAGCGAATCCGCGATCTCTGGCGTCAGAAGGAGCTCGGCGTATTCGACGGCCGCTTCGGAACAACCGTTCCGCGGCACGGCGTCGTCCTGGTCCGGCTCCAGCCCGAATAGCACACGGGGGGTATTGCACAAAGTCTTCCTATCCGATAGGATAGGCCTGTGTGGCAGCGGCGATCTTCATCCAGTCGCTGTGGCGCGCACGATACACACCGTGCGCGGGCTCATTGAACGTCCGGTAGGGCTCCCCCCACCGTGATCCATCGCGTTGGAGCCCGGTGTCATTCCTCAGACCTGGAGGATACTCCGATGAGACGGTCGAATGGATTCACCCTGATCGAGCTGCTGGTCGTGATTGCGGTGATTGCCATCCTGATGGCGATTCTCATGCCGGCCCTGAAGAAGGCCAAGAACCTCGCGCAAGGCATCGCATGCAAAGGTAACGTGAAGAACTACGTCTTCGCCGTCGCAATGTACTGCGACGACAACGACGGGAAGTTCTGCAACCCAAACAGTTGCTACTTCTCCCAGTCGGACGCGTATCCGGTGGAAGCCGGTCTCTCATCGTACATCCATGTGCGATGGTGCAACGGGAACGTGGACCTCAAGAGCCATCCGGAGTATGGCGGGAATCTGTTCCGCTATCTGGGCGACGCCAAGGCGTTCATCTGCCCAACCTACAAGACCGTGGCGGTTCGGAACTCGGAGGATCACTTCTACGCCGCGGATGCCGCGAACCTCAGGAACTACGAGCCTTGGTACAACTACACAATGAATGCGTATTTGGGCAGCCCGGCAGATGAGATCAAGAAGACCGCCGTCAGGAAGATGTCCGACGTCAAACAGCCCGCCATGACGTTCTCCTTCTGTGAAGAGAGCGCATACGTCGATACGGCCTACAACGTGTCTGGGCTGAACGACACCTACATGATCCCCGGCAACGACTCCATGATCCAGAGTTGGCTCAGCAGATCCGGCAACAATCCATGGAACGTCGAGCCGGGACCGGATACCTCCCCCACCTTCTATGATGTTCTGGCGGGCTACCACAACGCCCCCACGGGCGACTTGCTCAAAGGCCGAGGCAACTGCGCGTTCCTCGACGGCCACGTAGACGCTCACGCGCGCTCGGAGACCTTTCCTCTGGCATATCCCAGGAAGTAGCCTCACCGGCCGACGGAATCTGCCGGTTCGGCATTGGCTGCGCCCGGCGTGGGCTCCTTGAGGGCGACGAATTCATAGGCGTCCGTGTCCTCCGGCCATCGGCCCAGGGAGACTCCAACCTCCGAGGCCCCGTACTCCTGCTGCTCGCTGTAGCCGGTGAGGACTCCTGCCGAACCGGAGTGCAGGCGCAGGGTCTCGCCGTCCTTGCTGAGGCCGAAGGGCTCGCGGCACCCAGGATCAGCCTCGTTGCCGAAGTGCTCGTCCTCGTAGAATACGATGTACCCCTTGGCCGGAATGCTCGTGCCGTCGGCGATTCGGTACCGCGTCAAATCGTTGCCGTCGTCGCTGAGATACCAGCCTCCGATATCGATGCTGTGATCGGTCGCATTGTGCAACTCGATCCAATCAGGACCGATCCCCGTGGAGTTGGCCAGCAACTCGTTGATCACGACCGAGCCGGGATCGGGAACGAGCCCGCTGTCGTCCGTGCCGGGTGAGCCGCCCGAGTAAGCACTCGGTCGCCAGGCGCCGTTGCTGCTGAGGCCGGCCGCGTCCCCGGTTCGCGGGCTCCTCACCGTCAGAGAGAACCCTTCGCCGTCCGTCAAGTCGAACCACCCGTCTTCGTACTTGAAACTCTGGACGACGTTCCCCATCGCATCGACCAGCTCGATCCGTTCGCCGCCGTTGCTCAGACTGCCGGCGTACTGCCCAACGACGGGTAAGCCGGCTCCGTAGCGGCTCTCAAACGCGGCAATATCCTTCACGAGCAGGCAATAGCCGCCCGCGGGCAGCAGGAAACTCGGGAAGGTGTAGTCGATCCCTCTCGTGAATTGCACGAGCTTCAGATTGATGGCCTGCGCGCCGACATTCGTCAACTCGATGTACTCGCAGTTGGGGTCGGCCGGATCGCCCGTGTCCGCCGGATGGTACATGATCTCGCTGACCCGCAGACTCTGAGCCACGGGCCCCACAGCGAACACGGCCTCATTCAGCGCGCTCCACCTGCCGTTGAAGGCCCGAGCCTTGATCGGCATGCTCTCCGTGAGCGAGATGGGCCCCGTGTACGGCACCGCCGTGGGCGAGACCGCTCCCTGACTGATCTCCCCTGCCACAAGCTCGACAGAGAGCAGGAAATCGGAGCTGTCGATCGACGCATTCAGGGCCTGGACAGCCAGCAGATTCGTACCCGACCCGAGCAGGCCGGCGTAGTCGGAGATGTCGATGGTCGTCTGTCCCACGGCAACGCTGTCGGAGTTCGACGCGCTGGCGACGGAGTTCCAGGCCGGATCGCCCGTGAAGTTCCGCCGGGCGACTTCGGCCCCGTTCAAGTAGGCGATGAACCCGTCGTCATATCGAACCTTCAGCATGACATTGGAGAACTCGGCCTCGCCCACAACGAACGGAATCCGGATGTAGCAGCTCCCGTTCACATTGTACATCTGGGCGCCGACGTTGATATTGATGTAGGACGCATAGCCCGTGCTGTTCTCGTATCCAACGCCGCCGGTCCCGAGCCGCCAGGCCGAATCGTCGAAGGAGTTCGTGTACCAGACGTTGCTTTCGCCAACCTGGAGGCCGCCGTGGGCCACGTCTCCGACCAGGCGGAAACTGGTCGAAGAGAACGCGGCAAAGCTGCCACGAGCCGCAAAAAGCTCCAATTCCGAGCCGCCGCCCTGTTCGTAGTAGACGAGGCGAAGATCGTACGAGCCGGCCTGCGTGATGTTGAAGACGGTCAACGTGTCGGAAGGGCTGCGAGGCTCGGGGTAGGCGCTGGTGTACGTCCTGCCTCCCCCGGTCAGCGTCATGGAGTACCCGTCGTCGCTGCTGACACCGAATGTCCAGTCGCCCGTCTGCGGGATGATGACCTTGCCGGTGACGAGGATCACGAAATTGTCCACGCCCACGTTCATCGTCGTACCCGGGAACGGGCGATCCGCGTCGAAGTGGCCGAGACTGTCGGTATTGTAGTAGTTGATGACGCCGGCCTGCTCGCTGGCGGTCGCGGTGCGCTGGTTGGGATTGGCGATCACCGTCTCGGCCACGCTGATGCCGCTCACGGTCCCGGTGGCCTTGTAGTACCTCACGGTGAAGCCGGGAGCCAGATTGCTCAGCAGGTTTCCGCCGTTTGCGGTGCTCGGGACCAACACGCGTTTCGGCGCGCTCTCCGGGAGCAGAGTCACCATCTCGTTGTCGGCCGAGACAGCCGAGGGCAATCGCGGATCGCTGCCGTCCGTGGTGTAGTAAACGTCGGTTCCGGTGATGGTGAGCACACTATTGGAGGGGACCACGCCCCCCTGCCGGGCCACGCCGTTGACCTGGAAAACGGGAGCGGTCGTCGTGGGATAGAGCCCCGCATTCTTCAACTGGTCCAGGACAATCGCCGGACGCCGCGGCATGTACGTGTTCAGGATGTAATCCCGCATGCTGGCCCAATCGGCCAATGTATAGGGGGTCGCGTTGGACTGATCTCCCCAGCGGGCCGACTCGGCGATGATCGCCAGCTCGACCTCGTCGGCCAGCTTCTTGTAGCGAGCATAAGACGCCCCGGCGGTCGCCGGCCCGTCGTTGAAGAGGTGTTTCTGCGCGTGATCGGCGAACAGCAGGCAGAACTCGGGATTCTGCCGCAGGGCCGCGAATGGAATCGCGGCGCCGTCGCTCACGTCGATCACGTTCGCGTTCAGGCTGGACCAGATCACGATCGCCCCTTCCGCGTCCCAGTTGAAGAACTTGAAACCGGTGGAATTCGGGGGCCGTCGGCAGGCCGCGTAGTAGTTGTGATAGGGCCAGTCGCCCGTGCCCCCCCAGAAGTTGGAGAACATGTAGTCGATGTAGTTGTCCACGTCGAGCAGATCGGTATAGGCCGGATTGCGGGTCCCGTCCGGGTTGTTGCCCTGAATCTTCTGGTAGGAGACCGAATCGGCCAACCCCGCCCGCGACTGATTCAGCATGGCGTTCCAGGTCGTCAGATTGCTGTCGCCCCTGGCCTCGCCACGGTTGATGGCGTCCCACTCCTCCTTGTCACCCCCAAAATAGGCGGCACAGAAGGACTCGACCGGCCGTTCCGTCAGATTGTACAGACCCCAGTACAATCCGTTGAGGTACAGGTGCACGAACGTGCCGTGGGGCGACGGCTGGCCCAATGCCAACTGCGTGCGCCGCATGTACTCATCGATGATGTACTGCGTACTGCCCCGGCCCCAGTCGTTCCAGGCGTCGTTGGCGCCGCCCCGCAGCACGATCATGTCAAAACTGGTCGTCGCATCCTCCTCTTCGAAGAGGGGATAATCCAGCTTTGTCGGGCCGTAGTCGCGTTTGAACAGCAGGCGGAACGATTTCTTGCGGGTGAGATTGAATCGGCGAAATGCCCCGCCGTAGATGCGCAGCCCCGCATCAATCTGGAAACCCGTCGTTCCGTCCGTATTGATCCACTCGACGGACACGGGACGCTCCCAGGCCACTCCCTCATTCTCCGGATGCGTGTAGATGCCCTGTGTCCCGAACAGATTGTCCACCGTCGTCACGATGGACATCGTCGGCAGCGACAGGAGCGCAGCGGTCATCCGGCCTTTGTACAGGGCGCTTTTCGTCACGTCCGGGTCCATCTCATAATCCGCCTGCACGCCGCTCCACAGAGTCGGGAAGCCGGAGGGGGCGGCCGGCTGGCTGGCGACCTGGTCGATCCTGACGTACGTGTGCGTCTCGATCTTGCTGGTCGTCGAACCGGGCTTGAAGGCCGCCGCACGGACGCAGACGGTCCTGGAGACGGAGATCGGGCCGCTGTAGATTTCTCCGTTGGTCTCGGTGGGAGGACTCCCGTCGGTCGTATAGCGAATCACGGCATCCCGTGTGTCACAGGATAGAGCCAGCACGAACGGCGCGGTGTAGAAACCCCGTTCGGGGCTGAACTGCGGCCCGGCGACGACATCGACGGCGCCCGCGACGTTCGGCTGTCCCGGCGTCGCCACGGCGAAGTACTGTGAAATCCGGGCCTGGCCCGAGGCCGTCAACTCCGGGGCAAGGAACAGTGCCTCGTCGTTTCGATCGTCGTTGAGTCCTTGTACTGCCAGGATGTTTCGGCCTTCCCGCAGCAGTCCCGTACGGGAAGAGAGGTCGAAAGCAACGGCCTGGCCCATCAACGTATCGGGCCGATTGCTGCTCGCGACGGAATCCCACCGCGGCACACCGAGGAAGTTGTCCCGGGCGACTTCGACGCCGTTGAGCCAGGCCACGAACCCGTCTTCATATCGCATGCGCAGCAGCATGGAATCGAAGAAGTCCGTGTCCTCGCCCTCGAACTCGATCCGCGTCCAGAGCGACGCGTTTCTGCCCAGCATCTCGTCCGTAAGACGATGGCCCGCCTGACTTCCGAAACCCACATGGTCGAACACAGCCGCACACACGGCCCCCTTGACGTGAGATGTCACGCACAGACCGATGTAAGCCTGCTGAGGCATGGAGATCGACACCGTTCCCTGCTGGGTCCACGCGGAGCCGTCGGCGGAGAGATACCCCGTGAGTTCATTGTCGTGCCTCGTAATCCGGACCCAGTACGGCACGGCGAGGGTGTTTCCAGACGTAGCCGCGGATGCTCCGCCCGTGGCGGTCCGCCGTTGAAAGAGAACACCGGTGCCCGGCGTCACCACCTCCATGGCATACTTCGAGCCCGCCGAGAGGGTCTCGCGAATCATGACGCCCGCCTTGGCGGCCGGGTCCGTATCAAACATCCCGACGATGCGAGCCGTCAGCTCACCGTCGCCCTTCAAAGGCGTGGACAGATAATAGAAGGAGTCGGCCGTGCCCCCGATGTCCGATCCGTCGCCGTAGACCGTGAATGCATTCGTTCCCTGGGCCGCATGGCCGCCAGCGACAGACGGGCTGCCGATATCGCGACCGCTCCATTGCGGCGTCTGCGACAGCCCCAGACTCGCCTGGCCCGTGGGCCAGCTCTCATCGTCGAAACCCAAGGCAGTCCAGTCGAGGCCCGCATCAGCCTGCGTCGGCACGTGGTAGGACACCGTGGATTGGCCCGTGACGAACGGGGCCTCGTGCTGGGTGAGCCCGTACGAGATGTCCGTCAGTTGCGGCGGATAGAGCGGGGCATAGTCGTGGGCGACCGTCTGCCCGTCGGGCATCACCAGGGCCAGGTACCCCGCGTCGGCGTTGAGCCGGAAGTCCGTGTGCAACTGTCCGCTCGTGCGATCCTTGCCCGAGGCGAAGACGAGCAAGTACCCATTCGCGGCGATCGTGGTCCCGGCGGGGAATCGCCATCGAGTGAGATCGTCCGCGTCATCGGTCAGGTACCAGCCGCCCAGGTCGAAGGTCCGCTGCGTCGGATTGTACAACTCGATCCAGTCGGAGGAATCGCCGTCGGCGTCCAGGATCTCCCCCGCGCCGAGCGGGGCGGCGCTGCCGTTGCTGGCCATGAACTCGTTGATCACCGGGCCCGTCAGATCGGCCCGCCAGTCGGCGGCCAGCCACGCGAAATCGGCGAGATTCACCTCGCCATTCTCGTCCACGTCCGCCCTGCAGCCCAGTTCCGCGCAGTCCTCATTGAGCCAGTTCGCCGAGAGGACCCGCAAATCGTAGAAATCCACCTTCTGGTCGCCGTTGAGGTCTCCCACGGGGTAGACCGCCGCCCCCAGCGATAGAGTGAAAGACAGGCATAGCAGGATCGACAGCGGCTTTGCGGTCATGAAACAGACTCCTCCGGCGGATACACGCCACGGCGCCCCCCTTCTCCCCAACTGCGGGCGGCTGTATTGTCTGGACTGGTCACTGCGTGACACACGTTCGATATATCGGCTCAATGATAACGCGAATCCCGAGATTTCTATCAGGGTATTATAGCACACATCGCCCCTTGGGGCAAAGCGTTATCGGCCCTGGATATTGCCATCGGGCCTCTTGCCCACGCCGTCCCGAAAGCGTAGACTATTGGGCTATTTCGTCGGGTCCGGCCGGCGCAGCGCCGGGAGGATTCGAATATGGTGAGGCGGCCGCCGGGATACGCTGTGAAGGCGGCCGCTGCTCCGCAATGTGTCTGTTGCCTTTATACGGGGTATCGATGAGCACGCAGATCGTAGAGCAGCTCAAGCAACTGAGCCGGGGAACCGTCGAGATCTACACGCAGCAGGAGCTTGGCCAGAGGCTGACTGAGGCCGCCGAAGCGGGCCGGCAGATGCGAATCAAGCTCGGTCTGGACCCGACCAGCCCGGACATTCATCTCGGCCACACGGTGGTCCTGAGGAAGATGCGGCAATTCCAGGACCTCGGCCACAAGGCCGTGCTCATCATCGGCGACTACACCGCCCGCATCGGCGACCCGACCGGCCAGAACACGACCCGGCCCATGCTCAGCCCGGAGCAAATCGAGCAGAATGCCAGGACCTATTTCGAGCAGGCCGGCAAGATCCTCGACACCGCGCCGGGCAAGCTCGAAGTCCGTCATAACAGCGAGTGGCTCGCGGACCTCCGCCTGGCCGACATCATCCGCTTGGCCAGCAGCATGACGGTCGCGCGCATGCTGGAGCGCGACACCTTCGAGCTCCGTTACAAGAAAGGCGACCCCATCGGCGTCCACGAGTTCCTCTATCCGCTCATGCAGGGCTACGACTCCGTGATGGTCCATAGCGACGTCGAGCTCGGTGGGACGGACCAGACGTTCAACAACCTCGTCGGCCGGGACCTCCAGCGTGTAAACGGTCAGCCGCCGCAGATCGTCATCACCAGCCCGATCCTCGTCGGACTCGACGGCAAGGAGAAGATGAGCAAATCCAAGGGCAACTACGTCGGCGTCACGGACGAGCCCTCCAACATGTTCGGCAAGGTCATGAGCATCTCCGACGAGATGATGGAGAACTACTACACGCTGCTGACCGACCTGCCGAGCGAGCGAATTGCCGAGCTGACGAACCCGGCGAAGACCCATCCGAAGGAGGCGAAGGTCCTGCTGGGCAAGACCATCGTCGCCCAGTTCCACGGGCAGGACGCCGGGGAAGCCGCCGCGACCCAGTTCGACAAGATCTTCGCCCAGGGGCAACTCCCGGAGGACATGCCGGAGGTCGCTCTGGCGCCGGAGGCGATTACCGTCAAGAACCTGCTGACCACCTGCCATCTGGTCGAGACGGGCGGCGAGGCCAAACGCATGGTCCAGCAAGGCGGCGTCAGCGTCGACGGAAAGAAAGCCGCCGACCCGAACACCGAGATCACGCCGCGAGACGGCATGGTCGTTCAAGTGGGCAAACGACGTTTCGCGAAGCTGCGAGTCAAATGATGATGTCACCGACCAGACGAGCATTCCTGGCGTGCGGAGTCGTGAGCTTGGTGTCTCTCGCCCTGGCCGGTTGCCGCACCGGGTCAACCGGGCCGCAGTCACCGCGGACACTTCGTGTGCTCACCTACAACATCCACCACGGCGAAGGGACCGACGAGCGATTCGACTACGACCGACTCGCGGCCGTCATCAAGAGACTCTCGCCGGACCTCGTCGCGTTGCAGGAGGTGGACCGCGGCACGGAGCGGGCCTCGGGCGTCGATCAGGCGAGGATTCTCGCGAAGCTGTGCCGAATGCATTACGCGTTCGGCCAGGCCATGCCCCACCAAGGCGGCCAGTATGGGGAAGCCATCCTCTCTCGGTTCCCCATCGAAAAGACGGTCGTTCACCCGCTGCCCTACCAGCTCGACCTGGAACCGCGAGCGGCCCTGGAGGTCGTAGTCCGACCCGAGGGCATCGGGCCGATCTCATTCGTCGGCACGCACCTGTGCCACAGAAGCGACGAACTCCGCACCCTGCAAACGCGGCGCCTCAGCCAGTTGTTCCCGTCCAAGGAGGGAAAGCCGGTGATCCTCGCGGGTGATTTCAACGCCCGTCCCGGCAGTGAACCCATGAACACCCTGCTCAATGCCGGCTGGATCGACACCATCTCGCCCCGCTCGGTGATCGACTACATCCTGGTTCGGGCGTGTGATCCGTGGACGGTCAAGGAGGTGACTATCGTGGACGAGCCGGTCGCCTCCGACCACGATCCCGTGCTGGCCGTGCTCGAATGGAGAGCCGGGGATTGATGGCGGGCGGTTGCGGCTGGCGACGCCTCACCGCCGGGTGATCTTGACTACGAACACCGTAAACTCATCGCGAACCGGGACCCGGATTGCACCCCTGTGGCAGAGAACCTTCGCCACGGGATTGCCGGGCAAGTCCTCCGGATCATACAACTCGGCGGTATCCCCATCATCCATGAATCCGCCTACCTCGACGGAGACGAGGCCAAACGCACCCCAGTTGAAGATCGCCAGGTGGGCACGATTCCAATCGTAGCGGTTCGGCAGAAGAAGGAACTTGCCGTACTCCGTGCGCGGCGTGTCAGGCGTGGGGAGGATCAGGTTGTCTTCCCAGATCACATCGCGATAGCGCGACGTCTCCACTTTGCCGTTGACCGCGATGTTGTCGCGAATCTCGCAGTCCTCGTTGTACGGCGCGCTGTAGCCGATCTTCATCTCAACCCCGTACAACCAGTTTCCACACACGCGGATGCCCCGGCTGGGCCGCCCGCCTCCGACCAGGAACGGGCCGCGACCGTAGCAGACGTTCTCGGCGAAGAGGTAGTTGTTCACGTGGGCCTGCTCGGACCCGTACGCGTACACGGTGTAGCTGCCTTCATACGGACAGGTCATGATGCAGTTGGAGATGGTCTTCACACCTTGATCGTTCTGCGTGTAGATGCAATGGCCGTGCCCCCGGTCCAC
>Ga0116141_10004019_pt1 | contig 12406 bp, 8 predicted proteins | sample AD_UKC097_MetaG_FD_89744 | JGI IMG/M metagenome (GOLD analysis project Ga0116141, IMG submission 89744) | Active sludge microbial communities of municipal wastewater-treating anaerobic digesters from USA - AD_UKC097_MetaG | ecosystem: Engineered > Bioreactor > Anaerobic > Digestate | place: USA... | reverse complement strand
GACGGGCGCTACGTGTATTTCGGCTCGCGCGACGGCTGGATCACCAAGTACGACCTGTGGAACCTGAAGGTGGTGGCCGAGGTGCGCGCCGGCATCAACATGCGCAACATCGCCGTCTCGGGCAACGGCAAGTGGGTGATGGCGGCCAACTACCTGCCGCACACCGTGGTGCTGTTCGACGCCGAACTGAAGCACCGGCGCACCTATGCGGCGCGCTCACTCGACGGCAGCCAGAGCTCGCGCGTGTCGGCCGTGTACGACGCCGAGCCGCGGCGCAGCTTCGTGGTCGCGCTCAAGGACATCCCCGAGCTGTGGGAGATCAGCTACGACCCCAAGGCCGAGCCGATCTACGACGGCTTCGTGCACGACTACAAGATGAAGGAAGGCCTGCCCAAGGACGGCTTTCTGGGCGTGCGCCGCACGGTGCTGGACGAGCCGCTGGACGATTTCTTCTTCAGCCAGAACTACGCCTACGCGCTGGGCGCCTCGCGCCCGCACGCCGACGGCTCGCCCAGCGGCCAGGTGGTCAACCTGGACGTGCGGCGCAAGATCGCCACGCTGCCGATCGCCGGCATGCCGCACCTGGGCTCGGGCATCACCTTCGACCGCGGCGACACGCGCGTGCTGGCCAGCCCCAACCTGCAGGACGGCGTGATCAGCGTGATCGACATGAAGAGCTGGCAGCTGGTCAAGAACATTGCCACCCCCGGTCCGGGCTTTTTCATGCGCAGCCACGAAAAGACCCCCTACGCCTGGACCGATTCGATGATGAGCCCCAAGGCCAAGCACATCCTGACCATCATCGACAAGCGCACGCTGGCGCCGGTGGCCCGCATCGAGGGCACGCCGGGCAAGACGCTGGCGCACATCGAATTCACCAAGGACGGCAGGTACGCCCTGGCCAGCCTGTGGGAGGACGATGGCGCCCTGATCGTCTACGACGCCGCCAGCTTCAAGGAAGTCAAGCGCCTGCCCATGCGCAAACCGGTGGGCAAGTACAACGTGTTCAACAAGATCACGCGCTCCGAAGGCACCTCACACTGAGGGCGTCGACGGCCGTCACAGCGGTTGGTGGTTGGCCAGCCGGGCGGTGTCCGGGATGCGGATGTCGCGCTTGTCCACCTGGATCAGGCCGGCGGTTTCGAGCTCGTTGAGCACGCGCGAGAAATATTCCGGCGTCAGCGACAGGCGCGACGCGATGGCCGCCTTGCTCACCGGCAGCGACACCGTGATCGATTCGGACGCCACCTCGCTCTCGCTCACCCGGTCGCCCAGCAGGTAGCCGATGACCCGCTGCACGCCGCTGTGCAGGGTGTAGGCCTCCACGTCCTTGACCAGCCCGTGCAGGCGGCGCGCCAGCCCGGCCAGCATGCGCAGCGAAAAGTCGGGGTTGGCGGCGATCTCACCCAGCACCGCCGCCTTGCCGACGGTCAGGATGAGCGAATCGGTCAGGGTCTGCGCCGAGATCATGTAGGGCATGTCCATGAACATGACGGCTTCGGCAAAGCTGTGGCCGGGCCCGCACAGCTCGATCACCTTCTCGGTGCCATTCGGCGCGATGGCGAACAGCTTGACCTGACCCAGCACCGTGACATGGAACTCCTGGCACGGCTCGCCGGTGCGAAACACCAGCTTGCCGCGCTCCATCCGGCGCAACTGGCAGCCGCTGGCCAGGCGCGCCAGTTCCTCGTCACGCATGTTCGAGAACAAAGGCAGCGTCGCCAGGTAGCGCGGCAGATTGAATTTCTTGAGATCCACGGCAGGAACGGGGGCCGACGCCAGCTGCGCCGCGCCCTCTCACAAAGCAGACGAGTCTAGCGCACGGCCGCGGTCAGCCGCACGTAGACCTGGGTCAGCGCCCGCGCCAGTTGCTCCGGCCGATGCACCAGCGCGAACCCCTGGGTGCCGAACAGGCGCGGCAGGTAGGCGTTGGCCTGCTGGTCGATGGTGACGCAGAACGGCACCAGGCCGGCCTGGCGCGCCGCATGGACGGCGTGGCGGGTGTCTTCCAGGCCGTGCCGGCCTTCGTAGTGATCCAGGTCGTTGGGCTTGCCGTCGGACAGGATCAGCAGCAGGCGCTGGCGCTCCGGCCGTGCGGCCAGGCGCTGCGTGCCGTAGCGAATGGCCGCGCCCATGCGGGTGTAAAAGCCCGGCTTGATGGCGGCCACCCGTTCGCGCGCAGCGTCGTTCCAGCGCTCGCCGAAGCGCTTGAGCTCATGAATGCGCACGGCGCGCCGCACACTGGAAAAGCCCAGCATCTCGAACGGATCGCCCACGGCGTCCAGCGCGTTGCCGAACACGAACAGGCTGTCGCGCACCAGGTCGATCACGCGCGCGCCCGGCCTGGCGTAGGCGTCGGTGGACAGCGACAGGTCGGCCAGCATCAGGCTGGACAGGCTGCGCTCCGAGCGCGCCCGGCGGGCGTACACGGCGGGCGCCTCGACATGCCGGTGCGCCACGTCGCGCCGATCGACCTGGTGGCGCACCCAGGCGTCCAGGTCCAGCTCCTCGCCCTGCGTCAGTCCATGTTGCCAGCGCGGCGCAGCGCGCAGCGCCTCGAAGCGCCGCCGCACCTGCCTTGAAGTGGTTTTCAGGCGTTTTTCCAAGGCTGGGACTGCGCCGGCAGCTTCCGAATCGATAGCATCCGGCGAGGCTGCGCGGTGCCGCAAACGCTGCGCCCGGCAATGCTCGGGCAGCAGCAGGCCACGCTGGTAGTCCCACTCGGGCAGCGGCTCGCCCTCGCCCACCGGCAGATCGTCGGCGGCGGCGCTGGGCAGGTCGAGGTCGAACTTGATGCGCGCCGCCAGCGTCTCGCCCGGCTTGCGTGGCGCCAGTGCCAGTTCCTGCATGTCGTCCGCCACCTGGCTGTAGTCCTGGTTGTCCTCGTCGTCCGCGGTGCGGTTGACGCGCACGAACTCGCTCCAGCTCAGGATCGACTCGGCGCGAAAGAACATCACCAGGCCATGCTTGCTGCTGGTGTCCTCGGTGCGTTGCGCGCGACGGCGCTTGGGGTCCTGCGGGGTCGGCTGCTGTTGCGGGCGGGGCGGCGCGCCGTCGGCAGCGTCCGCCTCGGGCGCGGTCGCGGATGGGCCGACCGCTGTCTGCATGGCTTGCAGCCACAGCCAGACCGGCGCCACGCTGGCCGGCTGGCGGGCACGGCCGTCGAGCGACGCGCCCTGATCCTGCGGGGCGCACGGCTCGCGCGCCGCCGGCGGGGTTGTGTCACGACCTGCATCGACGCCGTCCAGGGACGCGCGCAGCGCCGCCTGGATGGCCCGTTCAAGCTCGCGCGGCGTGCCCTGCAGGCGCTCGGGGGCCGGGCGTTGCGCCAGATGCGCCTGCAGCAGCCGCGCATAGCGTGTGCGCAAGCCGGGAAAGCAGGCCAGCGCGCGCCGCGTGGCCGCCAGGTTGTCGGCCAGCCAACCGGCCGGCGTGGCCACATGGCAGGCTGCCTGCGCCGCCAGCCAGAGGTACAGGTCGCGATTGAGCGCGGCGTCGGCAAACACCGCGATCACCGGCGGCAGGGCCAGCGTCTGCTCGTCCAGGGTGCCGATGCTGGCGCGCTCGCCCTGGCCGGCGAGCTTCTGCAGCCAGCTGCGCGGACCGCCCACCTTCTCGGCGCTGGCCGGAGCCACCCGCACCAGCGGATCGCCGCCGCCGGCGCGAAACAACAGTTGCACCGCGCGCTGCACCTCCTCCAGTCGCACGGCCGCGTGCGCAAAACTGCGGTCTGCGGCGCGCCAGATGAAGCGGTGCCAGCGTTCACCCACCCACTCTTCCATCAGGGCCCTCCCCGGCGCCGGCGCGCTGGCTTCGTTGCCTCAGGCGTCATGCGACAGCACGGCCTGCACCACTTGGTCCAGCGCCGAAGCGGTGTCCAGATCGTCGGTCAGCGCGTCGACGATGGCGGCGCGGCAGGCGGTCAGCGGCGGCAGGCCCGAGACGATCAGCCGCGCGGCCACCACCAGCAGGCGGGTGCTGACGGTCTCCTCGAGGTCCTGATCGATCAGACGCCGCAGCGCCGTGGCCAGCTTGATCAGGCGCGCACTCAGCGCGGCGTCGGCACCGGCTTCGGTTTCGATGATGCGCTGCTCGACCTCGGGCCGCGGATAGTCGAACACCAGCGCCACGAAGCGCTGGCGGGTGCTGGGCTTGAGGTTCTTGAGCAGGTTCTGGTAGCCCGGGTTGTAGGACACCACCAGCATGAACTCGGGCGTCGCCTGCAGCAGCTCGCCGGTGCGCTCGATCGGCAGCACGCGGCGGTCGTCGGCCAGCGGGTGCAGCACCACCGTGGTGTCCTTGCGCGCCTCGACCACCTCGTCGAGGTAGCAGATGGCGCCGGTGCGTACGGCACGCGCCAGCGGGCCATCGTTCCACACCGTGTTGCCGTCGCCGATCAGAAAGCGGCCCACCAGGTCGGCCGCCGTCAGGTCGTCGTGGCAACTGACCGTGACGAGCGGCCGACCCAGGCGCGCCGCCATGTGCTCGACAAAGCGGGTCTTGCCGCAGCCGGTCGGCCCCTTCAGCAGCACCGGCAGGCGCTGCCGGAAGGCGTGTTCGAACAGCCGGCACTCGCCGGCCTGCTCGGCATAGAAGGGGGTGGTGGCCGGGGAGGTGTCGGTGCGGTCCATGGGGCTGGGTGGATGACGATGCAGAAAAAAAGCATCGCCGCCGTGCGCTGCCGATGACGGGAAATCCTGCGGAGTTCGGATCGTCATCGCCACCGCGCCGGCGGCGAGGTCTCAGGGCGCGTCAGGCGCTCAGTCGTGCCTGAGCCGGCGCTGGGCGGGGCTGGGCATCAGGCCGCCGCGGCGCTCGATCAGGGTTTCCTCGGCCGGCGCGCCACCGACGAAGAAGCTCCACACGTACATCACCAGGCCGATCAGGAACACCACGCCGGACCACAGGCGCATCCAGTAGAAGAACACCACCTGGTCCTGCGCCGCCATGAAGGGCATGGCACCGCTTTCGGGCATGCGCTGCAGCCAGACCTGCACGATGCCGGCGCCCGTCAGGGCCAGCACCATCACGCCCATGCCGATGCTCATGACCCAGAACGACCACATTTCCAGCGCCTGCGCCTGGTAGCTGTTGGCGATGCGTCCACGCAGCGCCGGCATGGCGTAGCTGATCAGGGCAATCACCACCAGCACGTAGGCGCCGTAGAACGCCAGGTGACCGTGCGATGCGGTGATCTGCGTGCCGTGGGTGTAGTAGTTGACGAAGCTCAGCGTGTGCAGGAAGCCCCACACGCCGGCGCCCAGAAAACCCAGCACCGCGCAGCCCACGGCCCACAGCACGGCCGCCTGGTTGGGGTGGTCGCGCCGGCGCCGCTGCACCATGCGGAAGGCGAACATGGTCATCAGGAAGAACGGGATCGGCTCCAGCGAAGAGAAGATGTTGCCCACCAGATGCCAGTAGCCCGGCAGACCGATGAAGTAGTAGTGGTGCGCCGTGCCCAGGATGCCGGTGAACAGGGCGAAGGCGATGATCACGTACACCCATTTGTCCACCACCTCGCGGTCCACGCCGGTGGTCTTGATCAGCACGTAGGCCAGCAGGGCGGCCAGGATCAGCTCCCACACGCCCTCCACCCACAGGTGCACCACCCACCACCAGTACATCTTGTCGCGCACCAGGTTGTGCGGGTTGACGAAGGCGAACAGGAACAGCAGCGCCAGGCCCCACAGGCCGAGCAGCAGCACGGTGGTGATGGTGGTCTTGCGGCCCTTGAGGTAGGTCATGCTGATGTTGAACAGCATGGCCAGCGCCACGATGACGATGCCCACTTTGGTCGGCAGCGGCTGCTCCAGGAACTCGCGTCCCATGGTGGCCAGCAGGTTGTTGCCGGTGGCCTCGGCCAGCCGGGCGTAGGGCACCAGCAGGTAGCCGACGATGGTCAGCGCGCCGGCCACCAGGAAGATCCAGAACATGACCAGCGCCAGCCGGGGGCTGTACAGCTCGGTTTCGGCCTCTTCGGGCACCATGTAGTAGGCGGCGCCCATGAAGCCGAACAGCAGCCACACGATCAGCAGGTTGGTGTGGACCATGCGGGCCACGTTGAACGGAATCAGCGGAAACAGGAAGTCGCCGTAGATGTACTGGATGCCGATGACCAGACCGAACAGGATCTGGCCCACGAACAGCGCAATCGCCGCAATGAAGTACGGCTTGGCCACCGCCTGCGACTTGTACTTGAGGATGGTGTTGTTGCTCATCTGGGTTGCTCCTCGGCGATCAGCCTTCGATGTTGGGCGGCCACTGCTCGGCATTGATGCCGCCAGTCCACTTGAGGAACTCGACCAGGTCGTCGAGTTGCTGCTCGCTCAGGTGAAACTGCGGCATCTGGCGCCGGCCCGGGGTGCCGGTGGGCTGCGCCTTCATCCAGGCCTTGATGAAGACGGCGCCCGAGGCGTCGCCACCACGGCGCTGGTAGACGTTGGCCAGCTCGGGCGCGAAGTAGGCGCCCTCGCCCAGCAGCGTGTGGCAACCGATGCAGTTGTTCTGCTCCCACACCGCCTTGCCGCGCACCACGGCGTCGGTCATGGCCGCCTGGTTGGTGCGCTCGGGCAGGCGCTGCTCGGTATGGAACACCAGTCCGAGAAAGATCAGGATGAAAAACAGCGACCCGCCATAGAAGATGTTGCGTGCCATCTCCTTGGTAAAGCCGCCTGAGGCTGTGCTGCTCATGTGCGTTTCCTCGCTCATTTAGGTGGTAACCCGCATAGGGTAGAACCCAGGTGATACCCAGACCTTAACTTGCGTCAAGAACGAGCAGCCGAAACCCAGAATTTCTTGACCGTCATCAACCGCAGGACGCTTCTATATCGATAGCTGCTGGCGCTTTCTGGTCAATGTCGGAGACCTGAAATCGATCTCGGACAGGCATCGTGGGATTGGATCCCCGTCGTCGGCCAGGCGCAGCACAACGCCAGCGCTCCCGCGGGGCCAGGCAGCGCAGGCTGCCAAGGGTTAACCCCAAGAACGGCCGTAGGTTGCTGGTCATTTCCGGGGGGGCCGGATCCATGCAGGGTTTGGCGGCTTCAACCTAGAAACGGCAGTTGGACGCCCCCGCCCGTGCCGTGATCGGCGTGCCAGGCAAGACGCAACGCCGCCGCGGGCTGGTGCCCGCAAGGAGGAGCAACGCCGCATGGCGCGCCGAGCGCGGTGCGGGCGGGTGGGTAGCGGGCTCACCCAGGAGGTCAAGGCCATCGCAGCGGCGAAACCCCGCATCGATGCGGCCCGCCCGAACTTGACAAGCGGTCAACTGCCGTTTTAAGGTTCAATCGCCTTCACCTGTGGGGAGATCGTGCTGCACACCCGCCCGCACCGCGCTCGGTACCGGGGCGCGGGCGGGCGGCCAAGGTCTGGCGTGTGGGCGCGCCGCGCACCCGCCCGGGCCGTCCTGACGCTGTGTCGGACGCCCTCAGGCCGGCCGATCGCCCGTGACCGCCGCCAGCATGGCCGGCGAGCCCTGCACCGCAGCGCGCTGCAGCAGGTGCCTGACGGCGCGCAGACCGCCCAGCTCTTCGCCACCACCGGCGCGACCGGGGCCGCCGTGCTTGAGGTAGGGCAAGGCCGAGCCATGGCCGGTGGCCTCGGGTGCGGCGGTGCGATCGAGGATCTGCAGCCGGCCGTGCAGCTGCGCCATCGCCGGTATCACCTGCGCCGCCACCTGGTGGCTGCGCGTGACCAGGGTGGCGGCCAGGCTGCCCTGACCCTGCGCGGCCAGCGCCAGCGCCTGTTCGATGCCGTCGTAAGGCATCAGCGTGCTGACTGGGCCGAACGCCTCGACGTCGTGCGCGGCATGCTGCTGCGGCTGGCGCGCCAGCAGCAGCGTGGGCTGGAAGAACGCCCCACCCTGCGTGCCTTCACCCAGGGGCGCAAAGTCGGCGTCGCCGCCGCACACCACCTCGGCGCCCTGGCGCAGCTGGGCCACGCGCTCGGCCACATCGCGCTGCTGCGCGCGGCTGGCCAGGGCGCCCATGCGCACGCCCTCCAGGCGCGGGTCGCCCACGGTGGTCTTGGCCAGGCGCTCCTGCAACCGTGCGGCCACCGCGTCCAGGTGCTGCGACGGCACCAGGGCGCGCCGAATGGCGGTGCACTTCTGGCCCGCCTTCTGCGTCATCTCGCGCACGACTTCCTTCACGAACAGGTCGAACTCCTCGTCGTCCGGGGTCACGTCGGGCGCCAGGATGGCGCAGTTGAGCGAATCGGCCTCGGCGTTGAAGGGAATGCTGCGCTGCACCAGGTTGGGCGTGACCCGCAGCCGCGCCGCGGTATCGGCCGAGCCGGTAAAGGTGACCACATCCTGCACCTGCAGGCGATCCAGCAGATCGCCCGTGCCGCCGATCACCAGCTGCAGCGCACCGGCGGGCAGGATGCCGGACTCGTGGATCAGACGCACCAGCTTTTCGGTCAGAAAGCTGGTGGCGGTGGCGGGCTTGCCGATGCAGGGCAAGCCGGCCAGAAAGGTCGGCGCGAACTTCTCCAGCAGCCCCCAGACCGGGAAGTTGAAGGCGTTGATGTGCACCGCCACGCCGCCGCGCGGCACCAGCACGTGGGTGCCGGCAAAGGCGCCGGTCTTGCCCAGCGGCATGCTCGGGCCTTCATGCCACAGGTTGCCGCAGGCGGGCAGCTCGCGCGCCATGCTGGCGTAGGCGAACAGGGTGCCGGTGCCGCCTTCGATGTCGACCCAGCCGTCGGCGCGCGTGGCGCCGGTGTGCAACGACAGCGCATACAGCTCCTCCTTGCGCTCGCCCAGGTACTTGGCCAGCGCCTTGAGCATGGCGGCGCGCTGCGCGAAATCGGTCTGGCGCATGGCCGCCAGGCCAACGCTGCGCGCATGGTGCAGTGCCTCGCCGAAGTCCAGCGCCTCGGCATGCGTGTGGGCCACGGTGGCGCCGTCGATGGCGCTGCTCAGCGCCTGCGCGGGCTGCTGGCCGATCCAGCGGCCGGCGATGAAACTCTGCAAAGTGGTCATGGCAAGGGCTCCGTTCCAAGGGTCGGGGCGGTGGCCGGCCAGGCCTGCCGGCCGGTCGCCCCGCCCGCTGATGATGAGTCAAATTGGCCTTCAGCGCTTGTCTGGAGAGCGCCGACAGCTATGCTTTCGATAGTATTCGAGTGCGATCAGGCGGCCGCGCGGGCGCCGCCCACACCCAGGTAGGTGTCGATCACGCGCTGGTCGTGCATCAGCTCGCCGGCGTCGCCCTGCACCGCCACCTCGCCCATTTCCAGCACGTAGCCGCGATCGGCCACGTTGAGCGCGGCGCGCGCATTCTGCTCCACCAGCAGCACCGACACGCCGGTGCGCCGCAGCGCCGACACCGTGTGCAGCACCTCGCGCACGATCAGCGGCGCCAGGCCGAGCGAGGGCTCGTCCAGCATCAACAGGCGCGGCCGGCTCATCAGGGCGCGACCGATGGCCAGCATCTGGCGCTCACCGCCCGACAGGGTGGACGCCATCTGGGCACGTCGCTCCTCCAGGCGCGGGAAGATGCCGAAGATCTCCTTCATGCGCGCCGCCTGGTCGCGCTGGCCACGCCGCCACAGGGCAAAGCCGCCCAGCAGCAGGTTGTCCTCGACCGACATCTCGCCGAACAGCTCGCGCTTTTCGGGCACCAGTGCAACACCGTGGCGCACCATGGTCTCGACCGTCGGCCGGGCGACGCTGTGCCCCGCCAGGCGCAGCCCGCCCTGCGAGGGCAGCAACCCCATGATGGCGTTCAGCAGCGTGGTCTTGCCGGCGCCGTTGGGGCCGATCACGGTGACGATCTCGCCCTCGCCGACATGCAACTCGATGCCATGGATGGCCTGGACCGGGCCGTAGAAGACCGAAAACTGCGGCAGGCTCAGCAGTGGCGCACTCACAGCACGTCCCCCCCCAGGTAGGCCGCGATCACGCGCGGGTTGGCCTGTACCTCGGCCGGCGTGCCGTGGGCGATCACGGTGCCGAACTCCAGCACCGTGATGCGGTCGGCCAGGTTCATGACGAATTCCATGTCGTGCTCCACCACCAGGATGGCCAGCCCCTCGCTGCGCAACTGCGTCAGCAACGTGGCCAGACCCTGCTTTTCGAGATGCCGCAGACCGGCCGCCGGCTCGTCCAGCAGCAGGATGGCTGGCTGCCCGGCCAGCGCGCGCGCGATTTCGACGATGCGCTGCTGGCCCAGTGGCAGCGCCGCGGCCGGGGTGTGGGCCACCTCGGCCAGGCCGCAGCGCTCGATCTGCCGCATGGCCTCGGCCAGCACCGCCGCCTCTTCGGCACGGTCCAGCCGCAGCATGCTGGCCAGCCAGCCCTGGCGGCCGCGCCGGTGCGCGCCCAGAGCCACGTTTTCCAGCACGCTGCGCTCGCCCAGCAGGCGCACATGCTGGAAGGTGCGGCCCAGGCCCAGCGCGGCGAAGGCGCGCGAGGGCTGGCCCTGCATCACCTGCCCCATCAGGCGCACCTGGCCTTCGGTCGGATCGTCGACGCCGGAGATCATGTTGAAGAAGGTGCTCTTGCCGGCGCCGTTGGGGCCAATCAGCGCATGCACCTCACCGGCGCGCACGTCCAGATCGACCGCGTTGTTGGCCAGCAGGCCGGCAAAGCGCTTGGTGACCTTGTCGGCCTGCAGGATCAGTTCGCCCGCCGGTGGCAGCTGGCGCTGCGCCAGCGTGGCCGCGCCGGCGGCCAGCCGCCGGGGTGCCGCCGCTCCGGTGAAGCGCTGCAGGGCGCCAGCCAGCATCGGCCACAGCCCGTTGGGCGCGCGCTGCAGCACCAGCAGCATCAGCAGGCCGAACACCACGATTTCGAAGTTGCCGCTGCTGCCCAGCAGGCGCGGCAGCCAGTCCTGCAGCTGCTCCTTCAACAGCGTGATCAGGGTGGCGCCCAGCACCGCACCCCACAGGTGACCGGAGCCACCGACCACCGCCATGAACAGGTACTCGATGCCGATGTTGAGCGCGAACGGCGTCGGGTTGACGAAGCGCTGGAGCAGCACGTACAGCCAGCCCGACAGCGCCGCCAGCAGCGCCGCCAGCACGAACACCTTGATGCGCTGGCGCGCCGTGTCCACACCCATCGACTCGGCCATCAGCCGCCCGCTCTTGAGCGCCCGGATGGCCCGGCCCTCGCGCGAATCCAGCAGGTTGTGCAGGCCCCAGATGGCCAGCAGCAGCACCGCCCAGATCACCAGGCCGAGCCGCCGCGGCGAGGCCAGCGAGACGCCGAACACCTCCAGCGGCGCGATGCCCGACAGCCCGGTGAAGCCGCCCAGCATCTCCAGGTTGCCGAACACGTAGTACAGGCTCAGCCCCCAGGCGATGGTGCCCAGCGGCAGGTAGTGGCCCGACAGCCGCAGCGTGACGGCGCCCAGCACCCAGGCCACCGCCGCCGTCACCGCCAGTCCCAGCAGCAGCCCGACCCAGGGGTAGGCGCCCTTGGGCAGTGCCCCCAGCCACTGCGCCGCCTCGGGCGACAGGCTGATCCAGGCGGTGGCGTAGGCCCCCAGGCCGACGAAGGCCGCCTGGCCGAACGAGGTCATGCCGCCCACGCCGGTCAGCATCACCAGACCCACGGCCACCAACGCATACAGGCCGATGTAGCTCAGCAGCGTGACGGTGAACGGTGGCAGAAAGCCCCAGGCCGCGCCCAGCAGGACGATGAAGGCCAGAACCAGGTGCATCGGCTTCATTCCTCGTCCTCCACGTGGTGCGTGTGCAGCGAGCGCCACCAGAGCACCGGAATGATCAGCGTGAACACCAGCACTTCCTTGAACGCGCTGGCCCAGAACGAGGCAAACGATTCCAGCTGTCCCACCAGCAGCGCGCCGGCCAGCGCCAGCGGGTAGCTGGCCAGCCCACCGACGATGGCGGCCACGAAGCCCTTCAGGCCGATCAGAAAGCCGGTGTCGTAGTAGATGGTGGTTACCGGCGCGATCAGCAGGCCGGAGACGGCGCCGATCAGCGCCGCCAGCGCGAAGCTCAGGTCACCCGACAGCGCCGTCGGGATCCCCATCAGGCGCGCGCCGACCCGGTTGATGGCGGTGGCGCGCAGCGCCTTGCCGACGATGGTGCGCTCGAAGAACAAGAACATGCCCACCACCAGCGCCGCCGTCACCCCCAGGATCACCAGCGACTGACCCGACACCGTCAGGCCCAGCAGGTCCCAGCGGGCGTCGGAGAAGGCCTCGGTGCGGGAGCCCTCGGCGCCGAAGAAGAACAGTCCCAGCCCGACCAGCGCCAGGTGCAGCGCCACCGACACGATCAGCAGGATCAGCACCGTGGCGTCGGCCAGCGGCCGGTACGCCAGCCGGTACAGCAGCGGCCCCATGGGAGTGACCAGCAGCAGCACCGCCAGCGAGCGCAGCAGCATGGCCTGCGGCTTGAGCACCAGCAGCATCAGCGCCGCCAGCAGCGGCAGCAG
>Ga0116141_10004015_pt1 | contig 12413 bp, 10 predicted proteins | sample AD_UKC097_MetaG_FD_89744 | JGI IMG/M metagenome (GOLD analysis project Ga0116141, IMG submission 89744) | Active sludge microbial communities of municipal wastewater-treating anaerobic digesters from USA - AD_UKC097_MetaG | ecosystem: Engineered > Bioreactor > Anaerobic > Digestate | place: USA... | reverse complement strand
CCGCCACCCGACAACAAATAAAAGATGATGCTCCAGAGAAAACCCGTTAAAGCTCCTTTGAATGCAAAGCTTCGACCGGGAATCCAGGGAAGAAATAGGGCTGTAATGGCAACACCGGTGAACATGGCGCCGAGATAGGCGCATACGGCCATCAGTCCTGAAACATATCCCTGCATAAGAGATAGAATCACAAACAACAGCAGTGCAATAATCACTGTTGGCTTTATCGCTTCCACGAGTTCGACAGGGATGAGTACGGATCTCTCATAAATTGTAAACGTCATTTCCTGCATGGACGTTGTCGTTTTCATGCCATTGGTTAAATATTCCGGAATGTCGCAGGCTCTGATGGCGGCATACTTGACGGTAAAGCCGGTTTGTTTCGCTATTTGATGCGCAGAGACGCCCGGTGCTCCCAGGATGGGAAGAATCAGTATCCGATGCCGCACAATCCGGGCCAGCCCTGAAGCATTGATACGCCGTATCAATTCTTCCGTGCCAAAAGTTCCCTTTCCGGCGGCACACCAGACATTAATGCCATAAGTTTCAAGGATCAAGAGCCAGCAATTCTTTCCACCTAAAACCTTGCGAACAAGGTCATAGCTCATCTTATAATTTGCCGTCACTAACACAGGGGAATCGTGATCCGGATGGCCAACGGCATACAAACCGGGCGGCACCAGATAATTCATTCGACCGATGTTCCAACGGGCCTTCCATGAACCCATCCGGTCAGCAAAGGAAAGATTGGTTGAAATCCTCGGGATTTTCCCGGCCCCAAGCGTTAACCATTCCACAAACCCCGGCACTTGTTCACTGATTTCTCCACCCCCGGCAGAGGTTGGCGGTCCTCAACAAGGCGGCTTTCCCGGTGATTCCGGTGATTGCGCAATCATCGTTAGACCGATTCCTGCCGATGCAAGTTTTGGTTGGCCGTTTTCCGGATGATTGACATTGTTTGTATCCATCATGCCTCCTCAAGAAAACATCTTTCGTTGAAACCAAAAAGCAACATTGACCAAACCAATCATTACGGGCACTTCGACAAGAGGGCCGATTACCGCTGCAAAAGCCACACCGGAATCAAGTCCAAAAACCGCAACCGCAACCGCTATCGCCAGCTCAAAATTGTTACTCGCTGCGGTAAAAGCAAGAGTTGTCGTTCGGGAATAATCCGCGCCCATTTTCTTCCCCATGAGAAAAGAAACAACAAACATAACAATAAAGTAAACACCCAATGGAACGGCAATGCGCAAAACATCCAGTGGAATCGAGACGATCAGTTTCCCTTTCAGGCTGAACATGACTACAATTGTAAAAAGAAGCGCAATAAGCGTAATGGGACTGATTTTCGGAACAAAGTCCTTATGGTAACGTTCCTTGCCGACCAGTTTCAAACCGGCAAAACGCGTCAATGCTCCGGCAATGCAGGGAATTCCCAGATAAATAAAGACGCTTTCGGCAATCTGTCGGATGCTGACATCAACAATACTGCCGGAAAATCCTAAAAAGGGCGGTAGTATTGTTATAAAGAACCAGGCATAGACACTGAAGAACAGCACTTGGAAAATACTGTTGAACGCCACAAGTCCGGCCGCATATTCCGTGTTTCCCTTAGCCAATTCATTCCAAACGATGACCATGGCAATACAGCGAGCCAAGCCGATCATAATCAGACCGATCATATATTCAGGTTTGTCGGGAAGAAATATAATCGCCAGCGCGAACATCAGCGTCGGACCAATCAGCCAGTTTTGCACCAATGACAATCCCAGCACTTTTTTGTTGCGAAATACTTCCGGCATTTCCTCATACTTAACCTTAGCAAATGGCGGATACATCATGAGAATAAGACCAATGGCAATGGGAATATTCGTTGTGCCAATTTGAAACCGGTTGATGAACTGTTCAATGCCGGGTATAAAATAGCCAAGTCCCACGCCGGTGATCATTGCAGAAAAAATCCAGACCGTGAGATTGCGATCCAGAAAAGAGAGCCTCTTGCTTATCTTATCCGCCATATTTCCTCCCGTCTTGTCATTGAATCATTAATAAAAAATTACCCGCAACATGTCGTCAAATCTATATTTGCCAAGCGTTTTCTATCGTTATTGGCCATTTCATTCTGTTCCATGATTGTGCGTAGCGCTTGAGTTAGCATTTTGTGAACCGGGCTCAAATGAGGAGAAATCGAATAGTGAATCCACACTCCCGCACGTCGATCTTGTAACCAGCCGGCATTTTTAAGTGTGGCAAGATGGCGGGACACGGTGGATTGAGGCAGTTGGAAAACCTCCATGAAATGACACACGCAAAGTTCATCTTCCTGAAGCAACAGAGACAGAATGCGAAGACGAGTTTCATCTTCCAACGATTTAAATATGGAGGCGACATTTTTCATGAATTTTAATATATCCGCTTATCCGGATGTAGTCAAGTGATTTTGCAAATATTCGATATTTATAGATTATTTAATGCATGATTTTGGAATAGGCTCTTGCGGAATTTTGTAATCTCCACTATGTGTCCCTTCATATTTGAAGACTAATTTTACGCATATTTTTCATAAAAAGGATGTTGGGTATGATGCAAAACGATAATTACTTGGGCTGGAAAAAACCGGGAATAGCAATGATTACAGGTGCAACCGCCGGTTTAGGTTTATGTTTTGCCGGACACCTTGCACAAAAGGGCTTTGACCTTGTTCTTGCGGCGCGTCGCAGGGATCGGCTGGACAGTATAGCGGCAAATATTACCGCCCAATATGGTGTCCGCTGCGAAACCATCTTTGCGGATTTGGCAAATATGGAAGAGATCCGCAAAACAGCCGATTATGTAAAACAAATTGAAAACTTGGATATTTTAATCAACAATGCGGGGTTTGCGACTATTGGTGCTTTTGCCGAAGTGCCGCTGGAAAAAACCATGCAAATGTTTCATCTGCATATGGCATCTTCCGTTTTGCTCGCCCATGCCGCGCTTCCCGCCATGTTGAAGAAAAAGCGCGGCGCAATTATCAATCTGTCGTCCATTGCCGCTTTTACTCTGACACCGGGTAATGTTATGTACGATGCCACAAAATCATTTCTGGTCACTTTTTCGGAAAACCTTCAACTGGAAGTCCGGAATGCCGGCATCCGGGTTCAGGCGCTGTGCCCCGGCTTTACTCGCACGGAATTTCATGAAGTTGGTGATTTCAAAAACTTTGATAGAAGCGTGGTTCCGAATACCTTGTGGATGACAGCCGATAAGGTTGTGTCTTTGTCTTTAAAGGCGCTGAAAAAAAACAAAAACGTCGTCTTTATCCCGGGTTGGAAGAACCGTCTTTTAACCTGGTTGATTACGCACAGCAAATCCCTGCAATCAATCGCTCAAAATAGGGTAAAAGAACGGGATCTTCAAATATAGAACAGAGACAAACCTATTTGCAGGCTGTTCATTTGTTCTGTTCAGACTGGAGGAGTTCCGCAGATACTCTTCTTGACAGTCTCCACCGATATATGATAAAAAACTAAAAAAGTTATGAAAAATCAAGGTCTTTATGCGGGAATTTCGTCTTAAAACTATAATACTGCTCTCTCTTGCCGGTTTTTTAGTTAGCATGATAGCCATAACGTTGCATCACCATGACAATGCTTATTTATTTCCCAGTTGCTCGTTGTGTAAAGTAAAAACCGCCTTTCCCGGAACGGTCCATAAAATCAAAACAGATACCGACTCTTTGGCACTTTCTCCTCTTCATTCGCTGACACCATTCTTTCTGCCGTTATCCTGTATTTTGACGGATCAAATCACTGCCTTTATTTCTTTTCAGACAATCGAAACATACCCCAATAAAGCGTCCCCCTTTTTTGTATAACTCTTTTTCAGCTTTCAAAAGATGGCAACCGGCAGTTGCCCGATCCATCCTGACTTCCCGATCGGGATCGTAACGGCAATAATAAACAACCATTAAAGACGATCATCATCACGACAAGCATGATCATTATAGGAAAAAAAGTCTTCTTCGAGAGCTTTTTGTTTAAAAAGACAACAAACGGAGATCTTGGATGAATACAACGCAAGAAAGAGACCATCGATTCAGTATGGCAGACCGGGTCATTACGGTTGGGTTCTGGATGAACGCCATCCTAATGGTGGCCAAGCTTCTTGCCGGACATTATGGCCATTCCGAAGCTGTTTTTGCCGACGGAATCGAAAGCGCCTGTGATTTTGTAGCCATTATCTCCACGCTGATTGCCCTGAAAATCGGCCGTAAAACTTTCGATGACGACCATCCATACGGCCACGGCAAGGCCGAATGTGTGGCCGCCATTATCGTTGCGCTGGTCATCTTTTCCGCGGGTTGCGGCATTCTTTATAAAGCGGGCATGACCTTGATGATGGGCGCTTATCAAACGCCGCAAATGGTTGCCGTGGCCGCTGCCGCCGCGACCATCGCTGTTAAAGAAGCTCTTTTTCGTTACACCAGGGGCGTCGCCCGCAAGCTGGAAAGCCCCGCCGTGGAAGCTGTTTCCAAAGACCATCGAAAAGATGCGCTGACATCCATTGCAACGCTGATCGGTGTAACCGGCGCCTACTTCGGCTTTGCTTTTCTTGATCCTCTGGCTGCCGGATTAACTTCATTCTTTATTTTCTACATTGGTTGGGAAACCTTCCGCAAAGCAGGGCATGATCTGATGGACGGCCAGCCTCCCAGAGACACTCTGACTAAAATTTGTGACACTGCTTGTGAAGTCGCGGGAATTGATCGGGTCCATGAAATTCGTGGTCGTCGTTCCGGCCAATACCTTATCATTGATTTAAAACTGGAAATGGACCCGGAAATGACGGTCAGACAATCGCACGCTCTTGCCGATCAGGTTAAAAACCTCATTTTCAAACGTTTCTCTAATGTCGGCGACGTCATGATTCATATCAATCCCAGCAATCAGGCTCACCAAGATTTGATTAGACTGTAGCGCATTCTATCCAATGGATCTTACGCTTGCCTGATGTCGCCGGTAAAAGAAAAGCGCCGAAAACGATAAAATGATCAAAGGCAAGGCCAAAGGCCAATTGATGATTGACAAAGCCAGTAAGTAGATTGGAAATAGAAGCATCCGGGCAGCGGTACACAAAATTTCGTTTTGAGAGATCAGCCCGGCATACTTCGAACTCATTTCATAATAACGGTCGATCATTGTTCGGCCCAGACGGCTGGTTGCAAGGTATTGATCGCGAAAACTTCGCAAGGTCTTTACTTGATCGTTATCGGAGAAACCATACACGGCTGAAATAAAACATCGATAGCTATCCGACGATAATTGATATTCGTAGGCACCCGCATCGCAATACAAGCCGTATCCCGGACGGGCAACGCCACGCTGATCGGCATAGATTCCGGCGCCGCAGCCACCGGCTCCATTAATCTTGTCGATGGCTGCACTCCCCAGACCAATGGCCATCGTCAGAGTTGAACCTCCATTATCGGCCAATGTGCCAAGGTAGGGATTTCCAAAGTCACCGACGCAGGATTGGTCGGAATAGGGATAACGGACATTGCCGCCGCCGTCACGAATCATTCCGTTTTCTCCAATTGCACAATTGGTGTTGGGCTGATTTTCGGCAATAATAGAATTGCGAACGGTGAGGGTTCCTCCAACGTAGAATCCTGCGCCGGGACCTGCCGCTGAATTGCCCGATGCGGTAATATTCGTGACGGTCACATTTGCGCCCGCGTTGACGGAAACCGCTCCCCCATAAGTGTCCGAATGATTTCCGGTAAAAGTGCTGTTCGTGATGGAAGCAATGGCTCCATTGTCAACGCTGACAGCACCTCCGCTGCATATCGAATTTACCGCAGAATTGTTGACAAAAGTCGAGCCGGAAATTTCTGCCTGTGCTCCCGGAGACAAGTCGATTGCTCCGCCCCCGGTTGGATTACCGCTTCGGGTTACATGATTGCCGGAAAAGGTACAGTCACGGACAATGAGATTTTGCCATGAAGTGATACCCCCTCCTTCACCTCCGGAATTATTAGTAAATTTGCACTTGATAAAGGTAGCGGACCCGCCACCGAGGAATCCCCCGCCTCCTCAAACACTAGCCACGTTTCCTGTAAATGACGTCTGCACCGCAGTCAGTGTTCCGGAAAGAAGATCAATCGCTCCTCCGCACCCGCCTGAATTATTATTGAGGGTGCAGTTATTCAGTGAAATAACACTGCCGTTTGAATAAATGGCGCCTCCTGCATTGGTCACCAATCCCTGGCTTAAAGTCAGATCATTTACAGTTAAGTTGGCGCCTGCGGCAACTTCCAGCAAGCGGAACCGGGGCGCGGAAGCATCGCGGATAATCGTGGCGTTTTTTCCGTTTATGGTTATATTGGAATTGATTACAGGCAGTCCGTTGTACTCATTGTCACTTCCTGCATTGTGAGTTGTGTTTAGCCTGTAAATACAGTTCGACGAAAGTTCCAGCTTGCTTTGGCCACCCAGCGCATTGGCCTGATCGATGGCTCTGATCAAGGATTCCGTGTCGCATGAAACGTGGATTGTCGCGGCGTTTGCAGGATAGGGCAGGAATAGATAAACGACCCCTCCGACAAGAAAACAGGCGATGATCAATCGTACAAGGATTATGTAGCCTATCCACACCTTATGTTTCATTCTGCACCTTCTTTGCTGTGGAGTAACTCGGGAAAAAATATTGGACGATTACTTTCCCCAATGACCGGCAAAGAATTCGCATCCTTCCGAAGATAAAACCGTTGTCTCCCCCCGGCAGAAATGTCCGGTTAAGTGATCAGAAAAAATTTGCGCCCACTGGCTGCGCTGCATATGGTAATCGTTGCGTATGCCTCTGGACTGAGTAAGAAAAGAAATGACTTCCGCCATTACAAAATTATCAACGCATCCCTGCGTAACGGCAATCGGAGCATCGTGAGCAAAGATGGAATCAATCAGAGGCCCGTAGGATTGATAAACCGAGACGGCCAGCTCCGGAGAACCAAGTTCAGGCGTGTCGTTGTCGCCATCCATTTCCATTAAAAGCACATTTGCAACCTTGCCGGATAGCTCTTCCAGATGAATTGTCTTATCGTTTCTGGGCATATGATGGTAAGCAAGGGACAAAAGCGCCACATCAATCCCTGAGGGAAGACTGGCAGCATGCTCCTGTATCCGACCGTGACGCTTGTCGATCATCAGATCAGGAAATGCCTGAAGGAGTTTTGCCTCGGCCACATCCAGCATGGCTGCAGAAGAATCAACCAGAATGGCCCGTCTGATTTGTCGGATACGTCCCGCCTTCAACAACTGCTTCAGAAGCAGCACCAGAAGGCTTCCATCGCCGCACCCAACATCGAGAATTGTCAGAGGATTGGCAAAATCATCAAGAGAGGAAGCGGCAAAACGGAGAAATTTTTCCCGCATGCTGATAATGGACGGCACGGTGGTAAAATGTTCATAATCATGCGGATCGGCAAAAATTTTTTCCGGCATAAAAAACCGGCCGTCATGCCTGTCCAGATAAGACGCCATAATGGCATTGAAAATACCGTCTTCTTCCAAGGCTCCCTCCCGAAACCACTCTCCCGCTTTTTGCTGTTCTCCAAGACCGGCCAGAAGGCCGCCGGTATAAAAATGAAAATGAGCTCGCAGAGCCGCACGTAATCCATTCATAGAGGAGCGGGGAGTCAGGTTTCCGCCAAGAGCTTCCGAAGCCAGCTTTTTCCAGAGTATTTGCTCATCCGTGGCCAGAAAATACATGTTTTACACCTTTTTTGCTTTTGAGTATAAAAAACGTCAAACCGCCTGTCAAGCCAATCTTCTTTTCTGTGTCAATCTTCTTTTCTGCCCAATTTCCGTGTGTTATTACTAAAATAATTAATAATATCATGATCATGGGAAATGTATGTCCCTTTGTTCCGACATTTTGCCAGGTCTGACTGACCTGTTGGCTATTTTGCATATTCCCGGATTGCAATTGCCGGAAAATGCATGTAAAGCGGGAACTTCCATGAAATGAGGTCCGATTATGAAAATTGCTTTGATTATTCCCATCAACAATGCCGACAACTCACGAAGTTTTTATGATTTTAAATTCTATGCCGACTTCCTGTTGACCAAGAAATACATCTCCTATCTTCTTGCCATTCCCACACTGACGTCATTGACGCCGCCCCGCCATGAAATACGAGTTTTTGATGAAAACATTGAAAAAATTGATTATTCTTGGAAAGCGGACTTGGTGGGCATCAGTGTCCGGACGATGTTTGCGCCAAGAGCCTATGCCATTTCCGACAAATATCGTGAAATTGGCGTAAAGACCGTTCTGGGCGGCATCCATGTGTCCATGTGTCCGGAGGAGGCGCTCCAGCATTACGACAGCATTGTGGTCGGCGAAGCAGAGGATGTCTGGGCGACTCTTCTGGATGACGCGGAAAAAGGCATGCTGAAACAAAGGTACGAAGCAAAAGCGCACAAGGATTTGAAGCAGGCACCGCCCGCCAGTCGAAGGTCTCTTTCCCGACATATGTATTTTCAGGACATCTTGCAGACATCCAAAGGTTGTCCATTTCATTGTGAATTTTGCTCCGTTTATGCTTTCGATGGACAGAAAATCCGTACCCGCACCATTGAGCAGGTCATGCAGGAAATTTTGGACATCAATCAAGTTGATCCTAAATTCAAGAAAAAGAACGCCATTTTCATTGCTGACGACAACATTATTGCCGACAAGAAATTTGCCCGCCAACTTTTTACCGCTTTGAAACCCCATAACATCAACTGGATGTGCCAGGCGTCCATCAATATTTCAAAAGAGGACGATCTATTGCAATTGATGAGGGACAGTGGATGCGGAGCAATTTTCATCGGTTTTGAATCCATTTCCCAGGAAAATCTTTCCGCCATGCACAAGGACATCAATCAGCGCTTTAACTATATCGAGGCCATCAAAAAGATTCAGTCATACGGCATGCTGGTGCACAGTTCCTTTATCGTGGGCTATGACTATGACTCTGAAAAAACCTTTAATGAACTGATTGATTTTATAGAGCAGACCCACCTGCTCATGCCGCTCATCAATATTCTCACCCCCTTTCCCGGCACGGAGCTTTTTGCCCGTCTGGAAAAGGAAGGCCGCATTCTCCACAAGGATTGGAGCAAATACGATACCAAAAATGTTGTCTTTGCCCCCCGCTTCCAGAGCACTCAGGAACTGGTCGCGGGTTATAACCGGATTGTCCGGGCGGTGTACTCCTATGATGCCATATGGAAAAAACTTAATTATTACTGGGATATAGACTTTTGGAAACAAGCCAATGAAGCGGATCCGGTAAAGTTGATGTATCGCTTCGTTTTTGCCCTGCGGCTCGCCACGCTGCTTTTTTCCGGAAACGCGGCGCGGTCAAAATTCATTTTAAAAATCTTATCAAAAGTATTCAATAAACGGGTCAGAATTTCCACCATTCTTAATATGATGGCCTATAATGATTTTGCCTGCAGTTTGGTGGACGATCATTAGTAATTATCAATAATATCAAGAGTATAAGGTTTTTTGATGAACCGGTGCTTCTTCTTTACCATCACCCTGCCCATCATTACCGTGGGAATGGTTTTTGCCGCAATTTTTCTTTACGCCCCACATCTTTATGCCCAGGGGGCGGCCTTCATTCCCTCTCAAGAGAAAGATCCCTATTTTTTCCCCCTGACCAGCGGGGGCAAAACCTATCCGGGGCAATGGCACCTCTGGAATCAAATGAATACCAGTGAAGTCAATATTGGCCTGGACGCGGGGTTGCTAAAGGCCTGGAATGTTGGCAATGGTCTGGGCTATACGGGACGAGGCGTGGTCATTGGCATTGTGGATGACGGCGTGGAGGGAAATCACGAGGACATCAAAGAAAACTATCGCGCCGATCTGAGTAAAAATTTCAGTCAGGATGCCTTAATCGCTGCAAGACCCCAAGGTCCGGTGCAACAGGGCGACAACCACGGCACTGCCGTGGCCGGTGTGGCAGCCGCCCGGGGTGGAAACGGTATCGGCGTTGTGGGCACTGCCCCATACGCCGGCATTGCCGGGTTGCGTGTTTGCATCGGAAAAGGCAGTCCCGGCGATCCCACAGGCGGCATTCAGGATGCCTATGATGCATATCTATGGAAATCCGGCCTCAACAACGCTACACTGGCCATTGAAAGAGCTGCCGCAATACAGATCAAGAACCACAGTTACGGTCCTGAAGAACCTTTCGAGATCGGTCCGGGAAGTGAGCAGATGAAGAATATTATCAAAGCCACTTCGGAAAATGCCGTCATCCATGTTGTTTCCGCCGGGAATTCACGAAACCGGGAGAAAGAAACAAAACTGGTCAGTTGCGAGGACGCCAACAAGGATTTTGTGCTCACATCGCCTTATGTCTTGCCGGTGGCCGCTCTGGGCAGTGACGGAACCTATGCCTCCTACAGCAGTTACGGGGCTAATGTTTTCGTTACCGCCCCGTCAAGCTCCTGGTTGGAGAATTTCAGCATTTCGACAGTGGACCGAACTGGTGATGATGTTGGCTACAACAAATATGATGCCACGAAAAATCCTAACGGCAACACCCTGGACACCTTTCCCAATACGAACTACACGAACACGTTCAGCGGCACTTCCTCCTCTGCCCCGCTGGTTTCCGGAATCATGGCGCTGGGCAAAGAGGCCAACCCGCTGATGTCCATCCGCATGGCCAAGCATGCTCTCTCCCTGCCAGACCTTACTTTTAAAGTTGATGTGCCAAACAGCGAGTGGATAGCAAACAAGGCGGCGGACGTGCCAAGAAATTTCAATCCCAACTACGGCTTTGGGCTGATTCGGGCCGACAAGTTTGTTAATAAGATTGAAGAAGTGGCTTATGTCACGACTGAAAAAACGCTGGACATCGACGATGCAGACGTCAATAAGTTCATCCCCGACAATGATCCTAAAGGACATGAAGTAACCTTTGCCGTCAATCCCGCCCTGCCGGTGGAAAGCGTGGAAGTAGGCCTGAAATTTTCCCATCAGCGTCGGGGGGATCTGCGGGCCTTCCTGATTTCTCCCGACGGCACGCAAAGCCGCCTGCTCAACGACACGAGCGTCACGATTTCCGAGGTAAATCAGCAGGACAATGTAGCAGTCACGGATTTTGAATGGACATTTCTGACCAACGCGTTCTGGGGAGAGCAGAAGGGCGGCGACTGGACACTGAAGATAGTTGATGTCGCGCCGGGCAACACCGGCCTCTGGCTTCAATACGGAGTCCGTTTTCATCTGGGAAAGATGAAATTGCAGCAGGACGGACCGGTGGATTTCGGGGCGGCCAACATCGAAGCGGAATCCCTGACCATGACCCTGTATGATAACGCCTCCTACAAAATTAATAACGGATATAGCTTTACCGTTCGCGACGGCCTCACGCTTAAGAAGGGCACGCTGGAGGTAAACGGGGCCTTCGACCTTCAGGGGGCCTATGATTCCATCATCGACGGAAAGCTGACCGGCGCGGCAACCGGTGTCCTTTACAAATCGGGCGCGGGAACGCTGACCATCAACGGCGACGCCTCTGGATTCTACGGAACCACGGACCTTGCCGCCGGCCGGTTGATGATGGGCACGGGCGGAGTACTGGGTGGAAGTATTGAAATCCAAAAGGGCGCTCATCTTACCGGCACAGGCACAGTGGGAACGGTTTTTGCCAACCGGGGCATCGTGGAACCGGGCAATTCCATTGGCATGCTGAGAGTGGCCGGCAATTACACGCAGAGCGCATCCGGCGGGCTAACCATTGAGGTGGCCTCGCCCAGCGCAAGCGACATCCTCGCCGTCAGTGGCGTGGCGGATCTCAACGGTTTGCTGAAAACCGTCTGGCTGGGAGGTTACGCGCCCAAACCCAATATCCGCTTTTCCAGCTTTCTGAACGCAGCAAAGGTTATCGGCGAATTTTCTCATTTATCCACATCCATCAGCCCCACGCTGAAATTCACTCCCCGGTACACAACGGATAATAAGGAAGTGTACCTTGTCACGGAGCGCGACTACGAAAATTCCGAACTCCAGTCTTCCCTGAACGCTAACCAGCGGGCCGTGAGCGCTATGCTTAACCCTCTTGCCAACAGCGCCAACGGCGACTTGGATACGTTCTTTCGTGCGATAGACGCCCTTTCCACCAATCAACAGGTGGCCGCTGCCTTTGACTCCCTCATGCCGATAAGCGGCGCGGCTCATACGACCATGTCCTCCCGCGCCGCCGTTTTTCAGGCAAGTCAGGCCGCCTACCGCTTGGGAGAACTGCGTTCGGGAGTTCGCGGATTCAGTTTTTCGGGGCTGGACATCATCGAGCGGGAGTTTTCTCATGACTACGGCCGCCGTTCCATTCTTCTTACCACAAGCGGCGACGATCTCCAGGG
>Ga0116141_10004007_pt1 | contig 12422 bp, 12 predicted proteins | sample AD_UKC097_MetaG_FD_89744 | JGI IMG/M metagenome (GOLD analysis project Ga0116141, IMG submission 89744) | Active sludge microbial communities of municipal wastewater-treating anaerobic digesters from USA - AD_UKC097_MetaG | ecosystem: Engineered > Bioreactor > Anaerobic > Digestate | place: USA... | reverse complement strand
TAAATATGCTGGGGCGGCACGGTCGATAAGAAGATATCCTCCGCCGTGATGCCGAAACGGGCAATCATGTAGCGTGCTTCCGCGATCATGTTCCGGGGCGTTTTCGCCCAGACTTTAGGGGTTCCCGTCGAGCCGCCCGTGAAGAGCATTAAGAACGGTTCATCGGCGTCAATACCATTATGAAAAGAGGCAGGCGCCGTCTCTTCCAGCATAGACGGGAGAATTACAGGAGACTCCGGTGGAAAGTCGCCCGCATGATCGGCCAAGATTGTGGACACAGGCACCGTCCTTAAAACCTCTTCCACCGCTTGTCGGGAAAAGGCATAGGGCAGAACCAGGCGGGGACCGCCGGAAAGAGCGGCAAGGAAAGCCGCCGCCAGGCAGGTTTTATTCTCTGTGCACAGGCAGAGCAGCGGGCGGTTTTCCGTTCCGGAGCGACCCAGGCTTCTGATCCCCGCCGCGAGCCGATGGATGGCGCGGTAGGATGGACCATGGACAACAAATTCCCGGTCCGACGCTCCAACTTCGGAGAGAAAGTCTGTGGTCCACGCCGCGGCGGAGCCGTCGTTTGGGGTCGTATCCAAGTCTTTCATATTGCCGCTTTCCTGATCTTGTTCAAGGGAAGCGACCTGCAGGAGCCCGGATCGACAATTCCCTTGACTTCTTTCATCATTTCCCATTTATTATGCGGCCGTCTCTTAGCACATTTTATCGTCGTTGAACATGTGGAAAAAAAAATCCTTTTTTGATACAGGAAGGCAACTTGTTTCCCCGGAGGTAAAATGGTCTAATGTCCTCCGCTTACGGGGACATTTTGAAGACCAGAGGACGGCATGACTTATCCGATAGCGATTGAAGCCCTGATCCCCCACAGGGACCGGATGAAACTCATCGACGAAATTACGGATATCACTGAGGATCAGGCGATCACCCGAACGGTCGTTTCCGACCGTTTGCCCCTTTATGGGGAAGGTTATGTCGACACCCTGATCATCATCGAAATCGTCGCCCAGACGGCCGCGGTTCATATAAGTTGGAAGAAAGGCATCGCCAGGGAAGGCAGCGGCGGCGGGCTCCTCGCGGGTATAAAAAACGCCGATTTTCTCGTGGAGCGGGTTCCTCTCCATACGATTCTGACGACTACCGTCAAACCTCTGTACAGTGCCGCGAACTACACGGTCCTGGAGGGGACGGTCCAGGCGGACGACGCAATGATCGGCCGCGTGGAAATCCAGGTCATCCGGTTCGAAAACGATTAGGAACCACACCGACATCAGTAAAGGAGTATGATCATGACTGAAGAACAGGTTGCCCTGGTAACGGGAGGCAGCCGCGGCATCGGCCGGGCCATTGCCGTGGAGTTGTCCCAGGCCGGATACCGGGTAATCATCACCTATAAGGGAAATGATGCAGCGGCGGATGAAACCCTCACCCTGATCCGAGGAAAAGGCGGTCAGGGGGAAGCGGTCCGTTTCGACGTGGCCGACACCGCCGACGCAACGGCTAAAATGGAAGACATCCTTTCCCGGAATCAAAATATCCGAATCCTCGTCAACAACGCCGGTGTCACTGCCGACGGCCTTTTTATGATGATGTCCGAAGAAAACTGGGATACGGTGATTCAAACCACCCTGAAGGGGTTTTTCAACGTCACGAAGCCGGTTATCCAAAGAATGGTCAAAAATCACCGGGGCTCGGTGGTGTCCATTTCTTCCGTGTCGGCCGTGATGTCAAACCGGGGCCAGGTCAACTACGCCGCCGCCAAATCCGGTTTGATTGCCGCAAGCCGGGCCCTTTCGTCGGAGGTCGCCCGCATGGGCGTCCGGGTGAATGTTGTGGCGCCCGGGCTCATTGATACGGAGATGATCAAGGACGCCCCCGTCGAACGCATCAAGGACGTCATCCCCATGGCCAGACTTGGCAAGGCCGAAGAGGTGGCCAAAGTCGTCCGCTTCCTCTGCTCGGATGACGCCTCCTACATCACGGGACAGGTCATTTTTGTCAACGGCGGCATGTGCTGAAGCAGTGTAGCATCAGGCAAAGAACCGCTTGCCGGGCGACGGCAGGCCATGAAGGTTATTCATGATTACACGGCATAACGTAAAAAAACAGCTTCTCACGGCGGCCATTCTTCTGATCTGCTTTGGTCTGGTCGGCTGGGGAGAAACCTGGGAGGATATCCGGCGGGACAGTACGGACATTGTCTCCATCAAGGCCGAATTCAGCCAGTATAAGCACCTGAAAATCCTGACGAAACCCCTTGTTTCCCAGGGCAGGTTTTATTTTCAGAAACCGGATTCGATCCGCTGGGAATACAGCACCCCCGTCAAGAGCATCCTCCTGATGCACAAGGGAAGCGTTAAACGATACACGCAGGGAAGCCGGGGGCTTGTTGAGGATGCGGGTCGAGCGTTGTCGTCCATGCAGGTGGTCGTTCAGGAAATCGGTCTTTGGAGCCAGGGCCGCTTTACGGAAAGCGATCATTTTCAGGCCGAACTGACGGGCGGAAAGGAACGGAAATTTATCCTGACACCCAGGGAAAAAGCATTTGCGGCCATGATCGCGCGGATCGAGATCATTCCGTCCACGCAGCAAAAGGGAGCCATTAAGTCGGTAAAAATTGTCGAATCCGAAGGTAATTACACCCTGCTGAAATTTACGAACGTCAAAATGAATGAAAAGATCGCCGAATCGGTCTTTCGGGATGCGTCATGAAACGAAAAGCACCCGCGGCGCGCCTTTTTTTCCTGGGGGGCCTGCTGGTCCTGCTTGCTTCCTGCAGCCATCTTGCGGAAATGAAGAAGCTGAACCCGGCAACCGATCAGGTTCTGTTAGATGTATGCGGGAGTCCTTATGTTAAAACCCCTCATCGTTTTGTTCACGCGATTGAAGCGACTTTTCCCGGAGGACGTTCGGCAACGATGCTTGGCGTGACCGTGGTGGATCCCGGCAGGCAAGTACTCCACAGTGTTCTCATGACCCTGGAGGGGCTGGTTTTGTTCGACGGGCAATCAAACGGGGCAACGCTTTCCGTCAACCGGGCGGTTGCACCCTTTGACAAGGAGTCGTTCGCGCAAAACATGATGGACGATGTCCGGCTGCTGTTTCAGGCCCCCGCGTCTCCGGATCCGGAACACGGCGTCTTTAAAGACGGCACAACCCTTTGTCGCTTTAAGGGCAACACCGGAGAAACGCTGGACGTGCTGATTCATCCGGATCGGACCTGGAAAATCGAAACCTACGTGACGCCGTTTCAGCCGCTTCGGGAAATTATGGCATCGAAACTCACCGGGAATATTCCCGGAGATATTGCGTTCCAGGGTTATACCCCTCGGGTTTATACCCTGCATTTAACATTGATCAGTGCGGAGCCCGTTTCTGGCGAAAGCAGCCCGACAGAACCGGGAGAGGAAACCAATAACGAATAACGGGATCACCCATCACCACACCAGGTGGTAAAACACAGGAAAACATATGAAATTTAAGCTTATCTATCCGAAGTGGCGAAAACTTTCCCGGCAGACGGAATTTCATCTACCCCCTCATGGTCCCGTGGTTTTTGCCGCCACCATTCCGCCCGAATGGGACGTCGAATTTACCGACGAAAACGTGGAAACACTTCAGCTTGATGATTCACCCGATTTTGTCGGCATTTCCATGATGCTGACCAGCCAGGTGAAACGGGGCTGGGAAATCGCAGACGCCTACCGCAGCCGAGGCATCAAGGTCATGTTCGGCGGGATCGCCACCATGCTCCACGCTGAGGAGACCATGCTTCATGCCGATTGTGTTTTCCTGGGAGAAGCGGAAGGGCGCATGGAAGGCGTTTTTGAGGATTTCAGGCAAAACCGCCTCCAGGCACGCTATGATTATATGAACAATTTCCCGTCGGATGATCTGATCGGTACGGCCCGACGCAGCATCCTGAAACGGGAGTTGTACAACTACAAAGGCGTCCAGATGGTCGATCTGGTCCATGCCTCGCGGGGCTGCCGCTTCAACTGCTATCCCTGCTGTGTCAGTTTCCTGGGCGGCAGAAAATTCCGGCCCCGTCCCTATGACAAAGTTATCGCGGAAATCGCCAGCATCGACAACAACCGCCTGTTCATCGTGGACAATTCCCTCGCCCAGAACAAAGCCTGGGAGATGGGGCTTTTCCGGGAAATGATCCCCCTGAAGAAGAAATGGTGCTGCCACCCTATCGAGGATGACGACAAGGTCCTCGATCTCGCCGCCCAGGCGGGAGCCTGGTATGTTTATCAGGCGATTTACGACACATCCGAACGTATCCGGAACCGTATCCGCCGCTACAAGGATCACGGAATCGCCGTGGAAGGCACGATTCTCCTGGGCCTCGACGGCCAGACGGAAAACGATATCCGGCGTCTGGTGGACTTCCTCCTGGAAGTCGAACTTGATCTGGCCGAATTTACAGTCCTGACGCCATTCCCCCATACCCGGACTTTCGACGACTACCAACGGGAGGGGCGCATCTTTTCTTATGACTGGAACGATTACACGGCAGATAAGGTGGTCTTTCAGCCGGATAAAATGTCGCCGGAAAAACTGCAGGAGCTTTACTACTATGCCTGGGACACATTCTACCAGGACGAACCGCAACCATACAAGATGTTCAAATTGCTTCAGAAAGTGGCGGTCAGGGAGAAAGCCGACGGCACCTACCGGGGCAGAAGACGGGATCTGATCGAACATCGGTTCGGTAGAAAGGAAGAAAGCTCAGGAGATCTATCATGAATACGGTTAAGAAAAATGAAATCACCATCGGCCGGGAGATTCTGCCCCTGGAGGCGTTTCTCGCCGTGGCCCGAAATCAGGTATCCGTTAAACTGAGCGGCGACCGCGCCTTCCGGCAGGGTCTCCGCCGCAGTGTTGACATGCTGAAAAGCGCCATCCATGACGGCATTCCCGTATACGGCGTCTCCACGGGATACGGTAAATCCTGCGGTATCCGGCTGACCCGGGATCAGGTGCTGAATTACCAGGGGGCCAGCCCTGTTCGTTTTCATGGTTGCGGCACAGGCGATCCGATCGGCATTGAGGCGACGCGGGCTGCCATGCTTTGCCGCCTGGTCTGTCTGTCGCGTGGTTACTCGGCGGTGACACTGGGCCTTCTCGAACAGCTTGCGGCATTTCTCAACCTGGGTATTACGCCCGTCGTCCCCGCCGAGGGTTCCGTCGGCGCCTCCGGTGACCTGACCCCCATGTCCTACGTGGCGGCAGCCCTTTCGGGGGAACGGGAAGTCTTCTATAAAGGACGACGCATGCCCGCCGCAGAGGCGCTGCAGAAAGCCGGCTTAAAACCATACCGGTTCGCCCCCAAGGAAGGCATCGCCATGCTGAACGGCACATCCACAATGACGGGTCTGGCGATTCTGGCGGTCGAACGGGCCGGCCGCATCTTGGAAGCGAATATCGCTGCGACGGCCCTGACGGTTCACGCATTGAAGGGAAAAGTCCTGCACTTTCATCCCACGGTCGGGGAAGCCAAACCTCACCCGGGTCAAATCTATGTCGCCCGGCGACTCACCGACCTTCTCTCTCTGGAGGGAAGCAGCGCCGATCTTGAATCTCAAACCCAGGAAAACCTTCAGGATCCCTATTCCCTGCGGTGCGCCCCGCAGATCGCCGGTGTCCTCTACGATGCCCTGACCTGGATCCGCCAGTGGGTCGAAACGGAAGCGAACAGCGTCAACGACAACCCCATTTTCGATCCCGAAACGGGTCAGCCGCTGATGAACGGGAATTTCTACGGAGGTCACCTGGCCTTCGCCATGGATGCCCTGAAGACTGCCGTGGCGTCGGTGGCGGATATGTCGGACCGACAGGTCGCCCTTTTGGTCGACCCCCTGCTGAATCGGGGTTTGCCCGGCGATCTGGTCGGTGTAAAGGGGGAATTCTCTGTCTTTCATCACGGTTTCAAGGCCATGTCCCTTTCCACCTCGGCCCTGGCCGCGGAGGCTCTCAAATTGACGATGCCCGCAGGTTCCTTCTCCCGCTCCACCGAATCCCACAACCAGGATAAGGTCAGCATGGGCACAATTGCCGCGCGGGACGCCGAACGGGTCTGCACCCTGACGGAGAGAACCCTGGCCATTCATTTGCTGGCCGCCGCCCAGGGTTGTGAAATCCGGGAGCATGTGGACCGGCGATCAAAGCTCCGCCTCATTTACAACCAAATCCGCAAGCGCTCCGACCCCCTGGTCGAGGATCGCGAAATGGATCGGGATATTGAAGCCCTCGCCCGGTCTATCGCCGAAGATCATTTCTGGAGGGCAACTCCATGAGCACGGGTGAAGCGAAATGGGCGGAAAGCCGTCATCAGGTGGCTTTTTACGATCTGGACCCGATCCAGGTGGTTTGGCACGGCAACTACTTGAATTACTTTGAGAATGCCCGAACGGCCCTTTTCAATAAAAACAGGCTCGATCTTTACGAATTCTATGTCCGGGAAGGGATTGTTTTCCCCATTATCAAGACATCCACCAAGCATATCATTCCCCTGCGTTACCACGATGAGTTTATCTGCCGGGCCACCATCGTCGACGCCCGGGTCAAAATCGTCGTGGATTTTGAAATCCGGAAGGTTGACAGCCCCCAGGTCTGCACCCGGGGACGGACGGAACAGGTTGCCGTTAAGACACCGGAGATGGAAATGCTCTTTTCCGTGCCGGAAGAGATCCGGAAGGCGTTGGGTTTCTGGCCATGAACGAGGCATTCCGGCAGGCTCTGGTCACCGGTTGTGAATGCCTCACCGCCTGGGCCGATCTGCTGGACCGGATCAACGTCTTCCCCATCGCCGACGGTGACACGGGGCGAAATCTTGTTACTTCCCTTTCTCCACTGCGTTGTCCGGGACGAAATATCGGCGCCCTTAAGAAGAATTTACTCCTTTCGGCCCGGGGCAACTCAGGAAATATCGCCGCGGCATTTTTCCAGGCGTTTATTGAAGGGGATACTCGGGAAACCCTGCACAGCGCCATTTGCAAGGGTCGTGACCGGGCCCGGCAGGCCGTGCCCGATCCCCGGCCGGGAACCATGCTCACCTTCTTTGACGCCCTGGCTGATCTGTTTCATGATCCCCAATCTTTTCAAAACCACCGGGAATGCCTTCACCGGCTTCAAAACACCGTGAGGCTTACGGTAAACCAGCAGCCGAAGCTCCAGCAGGCGGGCGTTGTCGATGCAGGCGCCCTGGGCATGTACCTGTTCTTTGAAGGCTTCCTCACAGCCTACGCGGGTTCCGATTTAACCATGCCGCCTGTAACGGAAACGTTCGGCGATCTGGTACGCATTTCATCTTCATACCGGGATGAACCGGAAAACGGTTACTGCGTGGACACGATCCTGAAGACCGGCGCCGACAGCGATCAAGTGGAAGCCTTGCTTTCATCCCTGGGTGAGTCCGTCGTTGTTGCTCAGGAAGAAAATTGCCTCAAAGTTCACTTCCACACGGGCAATCGGGAGGCGTCCCGGACACGCTTGAGCCCGTTCGGTGAAATCCTCGGCTGGGAGGAAGACGATCTTTACCGCCAGACGCTGGCTTTCAACCGGCCGAGAAAACGCGGGCCGATTCATATCATGACCGACGGCGCCGGTTCCCTGACCCGGGAAGAGGCAAAGGACTGGGAAATCACCCTTCTGGACAGTTACATCACCATCGGGGATCAGAGCCTGCCGGAAACCTACGTGACAACCGAGGCGCTCTATAAGGCCATGCGTTCCGGAATCCGGGTGTCCACTTCACAGGCATCGGTCTTCGAGCGTCATCAGCATTACGCCAACGTCATGGGCACTTACGAACGCGTTCTGTATCTCTGTGTCGGCTCAGCCTATACCGGAAACCACCAAATCGCCATGGACTGGAAAAAAGATCATGATCCGGACAACCGCCTGACCATCATCGATACTGGGGCCGCCTCCGGCCGCCTTGCCGTCATTGCCCTGACCGCTGCGGCTGTCGCGGAAAAGGCGCACGGGGAGCAAGATGTGGTTGCCTTTGCCCGGAACGCCGTCCATCTCGCTGAGGAATATATTTTTCTGGACCGCCTGGCGTATCTTGCCGCCGGAGGGCGTCTCTCAAAGACAGGGGCGTTCTTCGGAGACATGCTGGGGATGAAGCCGGTTGTGACGCCCATGGCCGACGGGGCTAAGAAAGCAGGGCTCTGCCGGAATCGAGAAGAGCAGGCGGCCTTCGCCCTGGAGGCCCTGTCGAAATCAATCGATCCGGGTAAAAAAGCCCTGATCATGCTCGAATATTCTGACGATCCGGTCTGGGTGGAAGGCTTCGCCGATCAAGTCAAGACCATATATGCCCAGGCCCGAATCATTGTTCATCCCCTGTCGCTTACCTCCGGCGCTCACATGGGACCCGGTACCTGGGCTGTGGCGTTTCTCCCGGACTTTCCGGAATAACCTTCCTTTTTCACCGTTTTCATCCCATAGTGTGAAAAGGATTACAATATTCCATACTTTTATGTTCTTGACACGCTCCGGCCTTCTTCATATAATGGCGCCCGTTGAATCAATCATTTAAAAACATGAATAACAGATATGGCCACAATTCTTTCCAAAAACATTCTATGAAGCTGAGGTGAATCATGAAAAAGACCTGCGGTTGCTTAATTGTCCTGTTAATTCTTATTCTGTCATGGCAAACGGGCTTTGCCAAGGATGAGCAAATCACGGCAAATGATTTTTTCCAGAGGGGGATCGCCTATGAAAAACAGAAGGTCTACGGTGAGGCGATCAACATGTTTACGGCTGCCATCGAATACGACCCATCCTTTGCCGAGGCTTACCTGCATCGGGGAAAAGCACGCCGAATTTATGAAATCTCGGCGGTCCGGGAGGCGCTGGATGATTTCTCCGCAGTCATCGCTTTAGTTCCGGAAAATGCGGAAGCTTACTACCAGCGGGGTTTGGTTAATGAGTATGCCATTAACAATGAAGCGGCCAAATCCGATATGATCACGGCGGCGGGCTTGGGCCATGCAGGCGCCCGGCAGTGGCTTTGGGCCTTGAGTAACAAGAAATCAGTGCCTGCACAAGCTCCGGCAGCAGCAACGGCGCCGGTGTCGAAGCCGGTCAGCAAGGCCGCGCCGGTTGAGCAACAGGGTTTTGACCTGGCGGACTACCTGTCGGGCGGAAAGCAGCCGATTGTTTATTTCGATTTCAATCAGGATGTAATTAAACCGGAAGGCATGGCCATTCTTGACGAAGTCGCAACCGTTCTTAAAGGAAAACTGCCGACGGCGGTGATTGTGGTGGTGGGACATACGGACAACACCGGTTCTGAAAAATACAATGCCGGCCTCTCTCTGCGGAGAGCTGAAGCCGTTCGAGATTATCTCACGACAAAACATGGAATCGCCCCGGCCCGGATTAACGCCGAAGGATACGGCGAAATGGCTCCGGCGGATACCAATGAGACCGAAGCCGGGCGGGCTAATAATCGCCGCGCCGCCATGACCGGCATTCAAAAATAAGCATCCGGCGACGTTTTCTCGTTCTCCGCGTCGTCTTTATGCACATGACAGGGAAAAGCCTTCTGACGAAAATCAGGAGGCTTTTTTAATGAGAAATATTCTACGGTTCAATTATGTTGCATGATCCGCTGACCGGGATGTCGCACTTCATTTCGTTCACCCCCATGATGCCGTACAATTGACGCTCTGTTTTAATCGTGGTATGGCTAGGACAAATAGATCAAAAGGAGGATAATCATGGCGGAAAAAAATCAGGTTTATAAATGCACGATGTGCGGAAATATCGTCGAAGTGCTTCATGGAGGGAACGGTAAACTGTCCTGTTGCGGTCAGCTCATGGTTCTTTTGAAGGACGACGAAGCGAAAACCGCCAAAGGGAAATAGGCAGGGATAATCGGAAAATTTGACAACTTTTGGGTTTAGAAAATTGAGCCCCCTGAGATGACTGTCAGGGGGCTCTTCCATCAAACCCATCACTGATACATCTACCCTTAAAGCATGGCCTTTTGAGATTTCAGATTTTTCTTATCGCCTTTGTTTTGCGTCTTCCGATCGAGTTCCTGTCTGACCGATATTCCAAGTTTCTCAAACGTGTAAGGTTTTTTGACATAAGCACCTGCCCCCAAATCTTGAGCCTGCCTGACGCGATCCGTCTCCGAAAAACCGCTGACAATAATGGCTTTCTGATCGGGATGGATTTCAAGAATCTTGCGATACGTGTCAAGGCCGTCCATGCCCGGATCCATGATCATGTCCAGAATGACCAAATCAACCCTGTGATCCTTTAAATATTCATACGCCGCTTCACCGCCGGGCATAATCGTCACACGATAATTCAACCGCTCGAGCATCCGGGCCGCCAGTTCACGCTGAACTTTTACATCATCCACCACTAAAATGGATTCACCCTGTCCCATGTAATCGTTCATGGCAACCGGGACAGCATCTTTAATCAGGTCCTCCCGTGTTGCGGGGAAATACAGGGTGAAGGTACTCCCCTTACCTGTTCTGCTTTTCACATCAATATAACCATGATGATCCTTGACCGTTCCCCAGACCACCGAAAGGCCCAAACCCGTTCCACTTCGCCCCATGACCTTCTTGGTATAAAAGGGTTCAAAGATCCGGTTGATGTCCTGCCCGGAAATGCCCTCTCCGGTATCGGAAACGGTCAAAACCACATAATCCCCCTCGGCAATTTCATCGTATCCCTGAACAGGCCGGTCCATATAGCGATTGCTGGTGGCAATCGTTAGCACACCGCCCTCAGTCATGGCTTCCGCGGCGTTGGAGACAAGGTTCATGATCGTCTTGGCGATATGGTGCGGCGAACCCATGATATTTAACGGCGCGGCAGTAAGGCGTGTGGATATGCTCACGCTGGGATGAAAGGCTAAAATTCTTTCACATTCCGGTGTTTCCAGAAAATCACAGATCAGGCTGTTAAGATTAACAACCTCTTGTGACTGAACGCCCCGTCTGGCAAGAGTCAGCATATCTTCGATAATGGCCGTGGCTCTTTTCCCTGCATTTAAGATATTTGTTACATGAGACCTGACCGGACTGTCTTCGTCGACATGAAAGAGCAGCAGTTCAGAATACCCGAGCAAAACCCCCAGCACATTATTCAGATCATGGGCCACGCCGCTGGAAAGCACATATTCGTAACTCACCATACCCGCCTGGGTTGATGAAATTTTACCATGGACTGTGACGACTATAGGACATTTACCCTGGTTCGTTGACGTCGTGACACTCGTTCCAACCGTTACGCCCGCCACGAACTGGGCGACAGCGGCCAGGGACAGAACCATTGCGAAAACCAGTAAGAATATGTGCTTCATCTTGTCGTCCTCCTGATTGTATGATGATTCGGATCTATCCAAAACTCCGGCTGTTCCAGCGGCGACCGGCGGCGGAAAAGAGTTTCACCCCTGCCACACCCAGGTGATGCTGCATTGCCTGAGGCGCTGAATGGATTTACCCGGATTGACTGGACGATCGCTTTACGGGATGTCTCCGGCGAGATAGACGTCTCCGCAGCAATAATTAAAAATATGGATCACCCTTGGATGACGGGCACGGTTATGTCACGCGCAAAGCGGAAAACTTTTGCTTGAAGGCCGTTTGTAGCCTCGGGAACAGGCTCCGGCAGAAGCAGTTCATAATATAATGAATTTATTTACGCTTTCTCTTGCTCAACCATAAATCGCGACCTAAAGAGTATTGACATCCGTGACGCCATTTCCTATACTGCCGCTCCTTGAAGATGACAATCTTCCTTTCGGCATGCCGAATCAGAACGTTAATTTGTTTCACTCAACAGGCGAAATCGCACGGCATCATCGCTTCTGTATCCGTCCTCCTGATCCAAAAAGGGGGGTTATGATTAATAATAACTATACCGGGGAGTTAAATAATCTGATGGATCGAAACCGAGCGGCGGTAATTATTCCGGTTTATAACCACGAAAAAAATGTGGCCGACGTGGTCAAGCAGGCGATGGGGCTCCTCTTACCCATTTACGTGATTGACGACGGTTCAACCGATTCCACATATGATCAGGTTAAAAATATACCGGGAATCACCGTCCTCCGCCATAAAAAGAACCTGGGCAAAGGGGCGGCTCTGATGACCGGCTTCGCCGCCGCCGCGCATACATCCGAATGGGCGATCACCATGGACGCCGACGGTCAGCATAATCCGGAAGACAGTTGGAATCTGTTCCGTGTGATCGAACGCGGACAAAGGCCCATCGCAGTCGGCTACCGCAAAGGCATGGGCCATCGTCATGTCCCCCTGGCCAGCCGGTTCGGCCGGGGCTTCTCCAACTTCTGGGTCCGGGCATCCGGGTCCTTCCCTGCGTGATTCCCAAAGCGGGTTCCGTCTTTATCCGTTACCCGAAATTTTATACAT
>Ga0116141_10003999_pt1 | contig 12442 bp, 13 predicted proteins | sample AD_UKC097_MetaG_FD_89744 | JGI IMG/M metagenome (GOLD analysis project Ga0116141, IMG submission 89744) | Active sludge microbial communities of municipal wastewater-treating anaerobic digesters from USA - AD_UKC097_MetaG | ecosystem: Engineered > Bioreactor > Anaerobic > Digestate | place: USA... | reverse complement strand
CATAGAAATCCTTTCCCATACCCGGTCTTTGCGAACCCTGCCCCGGGAAAACAGCCGCTATATTTTTATCATCTTTCATGCAGACAAATATTTCCTCGTTTTTTAACGTGAATGTAGCGTAAACCCCGCACAATAACAACGACAAAGTAAATAATGTAAAAGCACAATTTGTGCCAGAAAACCGGCAGACATCAATAGAACATAACAGGCTGTCTTTATTATGCTTTTAATAAAATACCCGATCGCGAAATCGGAAAAAATCCTGGCGGCATGTATAAAACATTTCACACTGCGAATAAAAGTTTACCTCCCCGTGAACCTGTAATAAAACGAAAGGCACCTGCAGGGCAAAAAATTCATAACACCTTTAATGCAATGTCTGTGTCGTTTTAGGCTCCGGAGGTTTTACGTCTTCGACGACAGGCGCGCTGTATTTTTTATTACAGTTCTCCATGCACAGCTGAAATTGGGCTTCGCAAAGCCTCCGGTCAGGGTTCATATTCCAACAAACCTGCAGATTATCATCACAGGATTTTATGCATTGAGCGGAATTGTTTTCCTCTGCAAAAGACATCTCCGAAAGAGGGAGAACCCATCCGCCCAAAATCAATGCGACAAAAACAATAAAAAAAGATTTTTTCCAATAATTCATAATTTTACCTCCGAAAATTTACAAGACTCATTACCTGAAATACTTAAAAGTTTTTAATAATACGAATTCTTCCTTTTATTTTTTATTATATACATTTACGTGAACAGAAGCAACCCTTAAAGGCGACGATGAATTGAGTGCTGGGACATTCTCATTTTTTCAGGACATGCGACATCATGTCGATACGCGCCAGAAACCGCCCGAATTTCTCATCATAACCTTTGTGCATTGCAAAAAGAGAGGGCGCCGGGATAAGATGAACGGCAAAAATCATTTTCACAGCCAAGATAGTTTCTTCGTCAATTGAAGAATGGAATACAGTTTTTTTTCATAATCCCGGATGGTTTGTGCTTCAACCTGCCCGGCTGTCATATGTCCGTTTTCAAAAGCTGCATGGGCAAATTGGGCCTGGAAATTGTCTCGGAAATGCATGTCGTTCAAAAGATTGGTTTAAAAAAACATGAGGCACGTCGCTAACAAATCCGCAGAAAACCACGACGGCATTATTGATCAGCAGATCTTTTTTTTCAATGGCCGAAGGTATAAATTCGCCACGCGCTGAACTTTTTCAGCGTTGGTCACATCGTATTCATAGATTTCACCATCACCACCGGCTTTGCGCACCGGGCTCAGCTTCTCTTCCATTCCGGAAAGACGGATATCCGCGATAATGATTTTCCACCCGCCGCGTCTGCCAGTGTCTGAACCAGGAACTTGCCGAAGCCCGACGCGGCTCCGGGAATGTCGGCGCTTTTCATAATCAATGCCTTCTCTCTTAAGAAAATATTCAGCAGTCAGCGACGATTAAATTTTTTTCCCCAGCAATTTTCTTTCCAGAAAATCAATCTGGATTTTTATGGATTGCTCAAACCGTTCACCCGTATAGGGTTCGAAGTGATTACAATCCAGAACGACGAATTCGCAATTTGGCAATCTCTCGGCGGTTTTTTGCACCGTCGAAAAAGGACAAAGCGAATCGTTTTTGCCGCCAATCAGCAGGACAGGCGCTTTAACGTTTACGGCATGAAAAACAGGATAATAAAAAAGAGCCAAGAGGATGAAAAACCGGGACGTCAGCTTGTTTTCCCAGTCTGAACCTTCGGGAATTATGGAACGGAAGCCGGGATAACTTTCTTCGGAATTCATGGCCGCAAACGTTCCCGGAAGCGCGATCGCCGGGGAATAATGCGGAGGCAACCCCAAAACAGTCTTCATGTAATCGATCATTCCGTAATACGTTGCCAGAATGATATCCGGAATACTTCTCACACGGATTGATGAAAATCCGCTGACAAGCGGAACCTGCGATACAACGGCCTTTATCTTGTCGTCTTTGGCGGCAACCAGGATGACATGTCCGCCCGCAAATGAGGATCCCCATAAAGCAATCCTGCCTGCATCGATGTCCGGTAAATTGCGGACATGGGCAATGGCCGCATGCCAGTCTTGAATATGATGGAAAGGATCCACAACGTGCCTCGGTTCGCCGTCGCTCTGACCGAACGTGCGGTAATCAAAAAGAAAAGCGGCTATGCCCCTTTCCACAAACCGCTCGGCAAACGCCGGAAGCCGGAAGGCCTTCACTGCCGACAGGCCATGAGCCATGGTCACAACAGGTGGTTTATTCACGCCTTCGGGAAGATAAAGATCACCGTCGCAACGGATACCCTTGTTAATAAAATCGGCTTTAATGATCTTCATACCCCCCCTTCCCCTGACGACACAAGCCTCTTTTTCGTATGGGTTTTTAATAGTGCTTCGGATAGGTCATCTCCGGCGCCTGACATATTTTATTTAAGCGATAGGCGGGGCGGAAACTCTTTTTAACTGAAATCACTCCGTTGGGACAGGCCGCCATGCAGGTCAGGCATCCCATGCAGATTTTCACCCGCTCATTGGCTGTTTTTCTCACGCGCGGCAGACCGGTCTTGCCTTTGAATTTTCCGGTCACGAGATCGGCACGATTGCAGAAATCCGTTACAATTGCACCCCACGCGCACGCCGTGATACACAAACCGCACTGGTGACATTTCTCATGGTCAAAAACAATTTCCGCCGACTGGATTTGCCCGGGATCATCATAGGTCGGAATCTTGTACTTTTCATATAATGTAAAATAATTCATTTTATTCACCCTGCCTTTCGAACCGGGAAGAATCTTTCATGCTTCCTTCATACCATTCGATCAACTGAACTTCTTTGGGTACTTCCTTGTCTGCCTTATATGCCGGATAACCCAGACAGATACTGTTGCCGAACCTGTAAGGATATTTGTTGAGTCCGAATTTCCTTCGCCACTTCGGATAATAGGTCAAAAGTCTGGAAAAGCCCATCCAGCAGGCTCCGACGCCAAGACTGTGCGCAGCGAGGACAATGTGTTCTCCGGCAATGCCCACATCCACACTGGGATTGGAAACTCCTCTTTTATCTTCAAGAATAATAATGACGACCGGCGCTCCGTGATAGTAAACGGTCTGACCTTCCGCGGCCTGTGTCATGGCGAAAAACGGAGGCGTGCAGAATTCGTTGCTGTACAAACGCATGACGCTGAAATTCGCCATGATCTTGGAAACAAGCCTCCGCCATCCCTTGTACATGGTGTAGCCGTAGAAGAACATGAAGAACTTTGTAATGCGTGCCGCGTCCCGCTCCATTTCGGCGATGATTTCCGGACTCTTCACCACGATAAATTTCCAGGGCTGGCCATTGCCGGCAGATGGAGCAAATCGGGCGCTTTCCAGAATTCGCCTGATGAGATTATCGGGTAGAGGTTCTTTTTTAAATCGGCGCACGCTCCGGCGCTCCATGATCACTTTTTCCACCGGATTCCACGGCATACCTTCCCTGTAAACTCCCAGCGGGGAAACTTCTCCATTCGCGGACATATTTCCTCCTTATTGTATTAAGATCAATTTTTTGACATTAATTTCTGAACATCTACAACATTGGAAGCATCCGGCTTAAACTGTTCTTTGAGAACCCGATCCAGAGCTTTTTCCGTTACGGTTTTGGGAATTTCATCAACAAGCTGAAAATAGGATGGAACGGCATTGCGTTCCAGTTTCTTCACACAGAGGCGGGTCAGGGAATTCACATCGATTTTTTTACCGGAAAGCGGCGTAACCGCGGCCACCAGATCGCTTTCACCCGGCGCTCCGGATGCCGCGGGAATTCCGTAAACGCAGACTTCGGAAACGTTTTCATCCTCACCGATTATTTTTTCGACATAATCCGGCTGAATAAAATCCCCCTGCCGGCGCAAGCCGCCGCCCTTGCGGAAATCAAAGTAAAAGAAGCCTTTATCGTCGCGGTGACAGATATCGCCGCTGCGCAGCCAGCCGCCTTTTGTTTTATCGTCGGATTCTTTCTTCTTGCCGAAATAATCCACTTTTGTCGGACGGAACGTCATTTTACTGATCAGTTCGCCCTTGACAAACGGCCCGACCTCCTGATCGTTCTCATCCACTATTTTCATCCGGTACATGAAGAAATTCGGCTTGCCGAATGAACCGACGGGTCCCTTACCCGGGGGATTGTGCGCCAGTCCCCCTTCAACAGCGGCGTACCATTCGTGAATTTTCACATTGAAGCGTTTTTCAAAATCCTCCCAGATGGATGCCGGTGTTCCGGCGCTTACCACCATGCGGACCGGATTATCCGCGTCATCGGGTTTGGACGGTTCGTTATAGATGCCGGCCATCATGCCACCCAGCGATGAAAAGGACGTGCAGCCGTACTTGCGGCAGATATCCCAGATTCTGCTCTTGGTAAATTTCTCACCGATGACGGCGGGTATGCCTTTGGACAGAGCAGGAAACAGGGTTACGGACTGACAATTACCATGCGTCATCGAAAGTCCGTTGTATAAAACATCGTCGCTTTTATATTTATAAATCAACTTCCCCAACAAAGCGGAATCACGCAGACGCTGCCCCCGCAGGATAACCCCCTTCGGATCACCGGTGGTGCCCGAGGTGTGAATGATCTGCACCGGACGTTTTAAATTCATCGGCAGCGCCTTGTCGGGAAGAGAAACGCTTTCACGCTCCAGAATTTCATTGAGTACCGGATATGAAGAATCAAAAGGAATGTTGTGATGCTTTTTGTAGGTTACACCGATTACCGGAACATTTTTGACATCTTTTTCAATCTCTTTGATACTTCCGATAAACTCATCGGAAACGATGATCCCTTTGGACTTTGTATTATTGATTTGAAAAGAAAGTTTTGCGCCCTTGGAGCGGGGATCGATGGGTACCATAATCGCGCCCAGAGACAGCGCAGCGGAAAGACCATAAAGAAACTCGGGATGATTTTTCATCAGAACGGCAAAGGTATCGCCCTCACCCACGCCGGCTTTAATTAACGCGCGGGAAATTCTGTTGGTGTTTTCATAGATGCCCGCATAGGTGATTTTCTCGTCGCTTCCGTCATCATTGACAAAAATCAAAGCGATCCTGTCCGGATCTTTTACCTTCAACCATAATGATTTATATAATGGAAATTCTTTTAACTCATTCGACATCTTGTTCTCCATTTCAGAAGTGAGGATACTTAACCCTTTTCATATGAGCTTAAAAATCTTAAAAATCGGCCTGTAAAATTGTAATGACCATGGCTGCCTCTTCCACGCCGATATTGCCGCCGCCGTTTTCCGCCAGTGCAATACGTGCTCCTTCCACCTGGCGTTTTCCGGCCTCGCCGCGCAGCTGCCAAACCAGTTCCGCTATCTGACCGGCGCCTGTCGCCCCGACAGGATGTCCCTTGGATTCCAAGCCGCCGGAGGGATTGATCGGAATCTTACCGCCCAGGGTCGTGTGACCCTGCTCGGCAAAAATTCCGCCTTCGCCCAACCTGCAGAATCCCATGTCCTCGGAAGCACGCAGTTCACCGAAGGCGGTCGCGTCATGAACTTCCGCCACATCGATATCGTCGGGTCCGACCCCTGCCTTTTCATAAGCAATCTTTGAAAGACGTTCGCCGATATCCGGCGCGAAGAAATCCCTGTCCACGCCTCCACCGAGTACAGTGGCCAGAATTTTCACCGGTTTTTTCGCGCCGATTTTCTTAACATAGTCTTTCGAGCAAATGATCAGGGCCGCCGCGCCGTCGCCCACCGGCGAGCACATGGGACGGGTGAGCGGAAATGCCACGGTCGGCGCCGCAAGAATTTCTTCAACGGTAAAGCTGGTACGATACTGCGCGTAAGGATTATGCACGCTATGGGCGTGATTTTTGGCGCTGATGACCGCCAGCTGACGCTGGGTCACGCCATAATGCTCCATATGCAATCGTGCTCCCGTCGCGTAAATCTCCATGAAAGCGCTGCCTTCCACCTTTTCTTTTTTCTTCTCCTCGCCGGACACCGCATTCTTTTCCTTTTCTTTTCTTCTACGCTCGGCGTCTTCCTTCATCGCCTGGACAAACAATTCCACGACTTCGACATCCGCCGACGATGAATACAGTTTGAGCCGCTTTTCACGGTCATTCATGTACATTTTTTCCATGCCGAGAACGAGTCCGACATCATGCAGCCCCAGGGCCACATCCATCCAGGCAACCTGAAGAGCCGTCGCCGAAGAGCAGCAGGCATTTTCAACATTCGTCACCGGAATATCGCCGATGCCCATGGCTCTCAGGACGACCTGCCCGCGAATCGATTCCTGGCCGGTCACTATCCCCTGATAGGCATTGCCGACTACCGCGGTTTGAATGGCTTGCCTGGTCAAACCCGCGTGCTGCAACGAAGCATTGACCGCTTCGGCGGCCAGTGTTTTCATGTTTTTGTCCATGTGTTTTCCGAACGGCGTCATGCCGACGCCAACAATGTAAACATCTCTCATCTATAGCCTCCTGAAAAATAAAACTATGTTCATGATCACTTGAATTAGAATTGCTCGTTATTCCTTTCTCAAAATCACTTGTCCGGATACTCAATATCCGGGCCAATCCACGGATCAGGCGGACCGATCAGCACAAAAGGCATCGGATTGAATTTACCGAGCGTAATGGTTAATCGTCCTATCCCCAGAAAAAGGGTATCGTTAATCTTCCGGACCTCATCGGTCATGGTGCTGGTAAAAAAGGTGTTGTAATCCCGATAACGGAGTTGGAACGCAGGCCGGCCGTCGAAAACCGAAGAGACGATGGATGTTTTATTGAGCATGATCCTGGCCATCCTCCGCGGATTATTCAGCCGGAACAGAGAGCCTGCGATACTCATGACCTTCATGAAGACCGCCACAAAATAATTTTCATAAAGTTTCGATTGCATCGTAATAAACGTGTTGTAACCATGGCCATGCGTTTCTCCCAAGGGCTCAAAGGCCTTGTGCTGCCAGTCCCCCCAGGTAAAATGCAGGTACAGTCCGGCAAGAAACATATTGATGATGTAACCGCTGTCCAGCAACGCTGCACGGTATTCGCCGCACATCTCCGACATACGAGGCGCATCAAGCTGAAAGAACAAATCCATGAGTTGCTTACGGTTGAGTTTCATCACGTCTTCATGGCGGAAATCTTTCAACGCTTTGCCGTTACAACATTGAACAGATTGGAAAGGATTCATAGACCCGCCATCTTTCTCAGTACGAATTTCTCCACCTGATAGGGGACAAAGCTTCTCAACCGGTAATAAAACCTGTTGTGAGGTCTGTCGATCACCCAGTGAAGACGTTTGCGGTCTGCGGCCTTCCAGACAGTCGCCGCCACTTTCTCCGCTGTGATGTAGACGCCGACACTATTAACAAATTTACCAGGATTTTGTTGAACCATCGGCGTGTTGACAAAGCAGGGCATGATATCGCAGACGTGTATTCCGTGTCGCTTCCATTCGACATGCAGCGCCTCGGTAAATCCTCTCACCCAGAATTTCGAGGCGGCGTAGGACGCTTCAGTCGGAGCGCCTATGATGGACGCGACGGAAGCCATATTGATTACCCGCGATCCCGTGGTGTTTTTCAGGTACTCAAAAGCGTGATAGGTGCAATTCATCATCCCTCCCGCGTTGATGTTGAGAATGGCATGATGGTCTTTCAGAGAGATATCCTCAAACGAACCGGTTCGAAGAACGCCCGCGTTATTGAACAAGACATCCATTCTTCCGCCCGCGGCAGTGTGAAACGCTTCCAATACCGAAGATACTTTTTCAGCATCCGTCACATCCAGCGGCGAAGAAAAGCCTATTTTGCCGTCCGCGCATTTTTTCAGTTCTTCAAGACCGGTTTCGTCAACATCGGCAACACCGACAAACCATCCCCGCTGAACAAAAAGAAGCGCGGTCGCCTTTCCGATACCGGCTGATGCACCTGTAATAAAAATGCTTTTCATCATAAGAGATATCTCTGATCTACATCGTGCCGAAATCCGTACTCAAATGATGTTCAAACAGCGCCAGCCTGTTGATCTGATTCGTACCCTCGTATATCTGCGTAAGACGGGAATCACGCCAGGCGCGTTCGACGCCGTTTTTATGCAGGTAACCCTGATCACCCATCAATTCCATCGCCTGATTGCAGACCTTAAAGGCCGTATCGGAAGCGAATACCTTGGCCGAAGCCGAAGCCGATTGATAGCAGCGGAATTGTTTACAGCTGTGCCAGATCATCGAGCGCGCCGACCAGAGGCTGATCGCCATATCCGCCAGTTCCAGTTGAACATCCTGATACTCGATGAGACGCTTCGGCCCCAGATAGGTATTGCGACAGAAAGCCAGACAGCGCTCGAACGCGCCGCGTCCGTGTCCCAGGGCCATGGCCCCCACCACCGGCCGGGAATAATTCAGCACGTTGCGGTTATTGGCCCAGCCCGCGCGAACCTTACCGACAATGTTGCTGTTGGGAATAAAAACATTGTCCAGAATCAATTCCGTGGCGTCCGCAGCGCGCTGTCCCATCTTGCGTTCGCTGCGTCCCAATGAAAATCCAGGCATTCCACGCTCCAACAGGAAACATGTCCAGGACTCAATGCCTTCCTCTTCGATTTTTGCATACAGGGTAATTTTGTCGGCAATAGCGCCATCGGAAATGAAACATTTCCGCCCGTTAATAATGTAACCTTTCCTGTCTGGCGTGCGTTTCGCTGTCGTAACCAGTTTTGCCTTTGCTCCGCCCTCCGTTTCTTCGACGTCCGAACCGGCACCGGGTTCGGTAATGGCAAAGGCCATGCAATCCGGTTTACCCAAAACGAACGATTTAAAGTAAAGAGGGATCAGATGCAGAAAATAATTTCTGAAACTGCCGGAAAGAAGCAGCGGGGCCACACCCAGATTATGCGCGAGAAGGAGAAGCGCAAGCCCGCCGCATTCGGTGGCAAACTCTTCTCCAATCACAGCAATCTGAAACGCCGTTCCCCGGAAATACGGAAGCATACTGGCTGTGCCGAGAGGCGGAACAAGCATGAGCGTTTGGAATCCGTTTCGTGCCGCGGCTGCCAATATCGGCTTGGGATCGTACCCGTGCGGATCCAGATCGGCTTTGACGGCCAGAGGACGAATGTATTCGCGGGCGAATTTCAACGCTTTGCGCCGCCACCGGCGAACCCCCCAGGTCAGCGTTTTTGTATCGTGCTCCCAGAGACTCATTTCACGATTATCAACAAGGAGACGTCCGAAAATGTTCAACATTTCCGTGGCGTTTTTCATTTTCAGTTTTTCAATGCGCTCTTCCACAGATTGTTTCATCGCAGGCCCTCCTTCTCGATATCGAAGATTAATTGTTTGAGGTAGGTGGCGGAACCGGCCGCAGACTTTAAAACGGTCACATCCCGCAAACGTTTCTCCATACCGTAATCTTCCATATAACCGTAACCACCGAACGTCTGGAGACAGTCGGTGACCGCCCGCGCACAAAGATCCATGACCGACAATTTCACAGCGGCTGACCGCTGAAGATTATTCCAAGACGTTAAATTGCCATCCCGCAGCGCAAGGAGGCTTGTCTCGGCAGTAGCGGTTGAGGCTTCGGCACCCGCAATAAGCATCTTGACCGCCGGATGCTCTTCAATCTGCCTTCCACCCTGATAACGCTCTGCGGCATATCGGCGCGACGCAACGGAAGCGCCTTTGGCAATACCAACGGCAATCGCCGCCATGCCTGCCCAGTTTAAGCTCATGGCGTGTACCACCAGACCACGCGCATCGCCATCGTCAATCCGGGCATCCAGCGGGATGTCCACATGATCAAAATCCACATGATCGACGACACAGGCTCTCAGACCGGTGCGCACACCTGCATCGGTCCGGGCAACGTCTTTCTCCTGTGCACCCACCAGAAAACAGCCCCATTGTTCACCCACACGCGCAAACACGACATAAGCGTCAGGATCATGCATTGAATAGACAAAAGATTTAGAACCGTTGATCGTGTATCTATTGTTTTTTTGTTCCGCGACCGTTGTGATTCTCGCAGGAGCATCCTGATCAGGAGCCATGATGGTTCCAAGAAAAGGCGGATATAATCCCTCCTGCAGACAAAGCCCGGCACGGACAGGGGTCAACGGTAGTTTCTTTTTTGCCTGAAGAATCAGATGGGTAGCCAGTCCCTGGGCGTGCAGGCACATGGCCACACCGCCGCAGGTTTCCGCAATGGTGGATAAAAGAAGCAAAGACGGCATCAGGCCGGTTTCGCCCGTCGCGCCGCCCCATATGCCGTACTGACAACCGGAAAGCGACTCGTCGGGAGTGGCGGCAATGCCTATTTCAAAAGCGGTTTTCAGTTTTTCCGGCAGGAGAGAAAGATTCCCGTCCGAATGTTCGCCTTCGAGAATCGGGTTGATCGATTTCCTGGCATACTGACGGGCAAGATCCCTGTAATGTTCCATATCTTCGGCACAGATTGACGCAACAGGTTCCCCTTCCATTTCTTCCCTCCCTCTTTTTTATTGTAAGATGTCTTACAGCATAAAACAGGCCTACCAAAAGCCTGCAACTCGTGAAGGTACTCATTGCCGTCGCAACAAAACAGAATCGATATTTTCAGTAAGGATGTGTTGAAACGCATATCCTTTATATTCGACCATGTCAATAAAAATATGAAACATATTTCATATTATTTTCAGAAAAAAATAATTGATAATTGTGAGGATCATCATATATAAAAAATAAATGAACTCATTCTATGGAAAAGGACCGTGGCGAACGTGAAGCAGAAGCCGTCGATGTCGCGTCATCAGAAATCCCGTATCCCGAAGCAGACGCGGGGAATCAAGTCAAAGGAAAAAATAATCCGTGCCGCCATGGCACTTTTTGCCGAGAAAGGATTCCACGGAACCAACGCCTCGGAGATCGCCGCCAGAGCACAGGTCGCGACAGGAACTTTTTACAGTTATTTTAATAACAAGAAGGAAGTCTTTATTGAAATTATCAAACGGATCTATAAAAATATCTTTGAAAAAGTTCTGATCAATTTCGAGTCCAAGATGACCCAATACCGCGTCACCAATTATCAGGAAGGCAAAAAACTCACTCATTTTATCGTCAGCCAGCTTGTTTCAGAATACAAAGTCAACGTCAATCTTCTCAAGGAAATCATGGCGCTCGTCATGAGAGACAGGGAAATTGAAAACATTCGCAGCAAGGAAGAAAAGAAGGTTGTAGAGCTTCTGGTGCTGTATATGCAGGCGTACAAGGATTACATTCGCATACGCGACTTCGAAGCCGCGGCGGTATTACTGCTCAAATTCATGGAAGAGATGCTTCATCAAATTAAATTCAAAGGCACGGACGTTGAGGATAAACGGCTGTTGAAAGAAATTGAAGATATGATCTGCCGGTATCTGCTGCCTGAAAATTAATTGCCCCGCCGGATAGACTTCCTCGCACGCTCATTCGGAATAAATTCAAAAAACCGGAGCCAGCGGCCGTTCCGAATTGTTTTCTGTCACCATCAAATTTAACGATGACCTTGCACATAATATCCATTCGCGGGTTGCCGTTCCTGGTCCCGTGGCAATGAATCATCTATTCATGATAGTCGGGGTGAATGTCAAAGTTCAAAAACGTAAACACTCCCTGAATAAAATCCAAGTTGAGCAAATTCAATATAAATTGTTTAAATAACCTTACGTATCTGCGATGTGCTGACACTGAACGGTTGGCGATTTTCACCCATCTTGAAACACTTATTTTTCTTATGATATTAATAAATCGCGTCGTTTTTTATCGTGTTCTTCCGTCCTAGCAAAAACATTAAATTAGAGATGAACCTTTTTCTCTTGACAGGTTCGCCCTCCTTTACCTATACTCCGCTCACACGAAAAAGAATTGCTGCCAAAATTCTTATATAAACATAAGAAGAAGTATGACAATGAAATTTGGACAGGAAGTTCTTATCAATTCAATTAAGAAGAAGGAGGTCGGTAATGAAGTTAGATGATATCAAGAAAATTGCAGTAATTGGTTCAGGAGCCATGGGGAACGGCATCGCCCAGGTATGCGCACAGGCCGGCATCAAAGCCGTCATGGTAGACATCAAACAGGAGTTTCTCGACAAAGGCATGGCCACGGTCAACAAGAGTCTGGATATTCTGGTCGGCAAGGGCAAAATAACTGCGGAGAAAAAGGCCGAAGTCATGGGCAACTTGTCCACATCTTTAAGCAATACCGAGGCGGTCAAGGACGTTCAGGTGATTATCGAAGCCGTTCCGGAAATCATGTCTTTGAAGAAAACGGTGTGTGCCGAAATATCGGCTGCGGCTCCGGCTGACGCGCTGATAGCGTCCAACACTTCCACCATGAGCATTAGCGAAATCGCCACGGCCGGGAAGAACCCGGAGCGGATTCTCGGTATGCAT
>Ga0116141_10003996_pt1 | contig 12445 bp, 9 predicted proteins | sample AD_UKC097_MetaG_FD_89744 | JGI IMG/M metagenome (GOLD analysis project Ga0116141, IMG submission 89744) | Active sludge microbial communities of municipal wastewater-treating anaerobic digesters from USA - AD_UKC097_MetaG | ecosystem: Engineered > Bioreactor > Anaerobic > Digestate | place: USA... | reverse complement strand
TGCAGGCGATCGCCCACTACGTCAATCAGAACTACCCGGCCTATCGGGTGCGGTACATCTCCACCGAAACGCTGCTGAACGAGTTCATCGACGCCATCCGCCACAACAAGCAGGCGGAATTCAAACGTCGATATCGCGAGATCGACGTGCTCCTCGTCGACGACGTGCAGTTCATGGAAGGCAAGGACCAACTCCAGGAGGAGTTCTTTCACACCTTCAACACCCTGCACCAGGCGAACCGTCAGATCGTGCTGAGTTCGGATCGCCCACCCGATGCCGTGGCGACCCTTGAGGACCGACTGCGAAGTCGCTTCAAATGGGGCCTCGTCACCGACATCCAGCCGCCGGACTTCGAAACGAGGCTTGCGATCCTTCGCAAGAAGGCCGAGCAGGGCAACGTGGCGATTCCGTCGTCGGTGCTCGAGTTCATCGTCGAACACGTGACGAACAACATTCGCGAACTCGAAGGCGCGTTGAACCGCGTGACCGCCTACGCGGCGCTGCACCAGACCGATCTCACGATCGAGGATGCTCAGCGGGTGCTCGGCGACATCGTGAAATCGAACCAGCGCCAGATCACTCCGGATCTCATCATGGAGACGGCCGCTGCTCGTTTCGGTTTCACCGTCGAGGAGCTTCGAGCCCAGGATCGTCGACGTCCGCTGGTGATGGCCCGACAGATTGCGATGTATCTGTTCCGCGAACTGACCGAACTCAGCTATCCCGAGATCGCCAAGCAGTTCGGCGGACGCGATCACACGACCATCATCTACGGCTTCGACAAGATCAAGGCCCTGATGAAAGAACGCCACTCCGTCTACGACGATGTGACCTCGCTGATCAACGAGATCAAGGGTGGCTAGTGTTCCGAGTCCCAACGTCACCGTCGGTCGCGTCTCGTGTGGTTTCACGAGACCGGTGGATGAAGCTGGGGCCTGAGGGTGGACGAGCATGGGAGGAACCCATGGTCCTCCCCAACACTTCGTGAAATTACACGCTTGTCTGGGGACGGACGCGAACTTCCTCTGGACGACGAACTCCCGAAATTTCGGGCCGCGGACTAGGTTTTCCACAATCCACAGGCCCTACTACTACTAGTGCCTAGTGATACACATCGATGGGTAGAAAGAAGCAGACACTGTGAAATTCCGCTGCGAACGTGACGTCCTCCTCGACGGACTTGCCACAGCCGGTCGTGCGGTTTCGAGTCGAGGCGCGTCCCTACCGGTTCTGTCGGGCCTGCTGTTGACCCTTGAGGGCAACAACCTGCGCCTGACGGGAAGTGACCTCGATCTGACGATCTCGGTCGACCTGATGGTCTCGGGTGAGGTCGACGGCACCATCGTCATGCCGGCGAAGCTGGCGGTGGACATCGTCAAGGCGCTGCCGCCAGGGGCCGTCACCATCGATACCGAGGGTGAGGAAGCGAAGATCAGCAGTGGTCGCTCCGACTTCGCTCTGAATCTGATTCCTGCCGAGGAATTCCCGCACTTCACAACCCCGGCGGGTGAAGTGGTGACGATTGATGCAGCCGCGTTCACCGACGGGATCCGTCAAGTGGCGGCCGCCGCGTCGACCGACGATTCCCGTCCGATCCTGACCGGCGTGTTGATGGCGGCCGAAGGATCCGGCCTACGACTGGTGTCGACGGATTCCTATCGGCTCGCGGTGCGTGACCTCCCCGGCTCGGCGGTGCTCGAGGAGGGCCAGAGTGTGCTGGTTCCCTCGCGAGCCTTGCAGGAGGTCGTGCGGGTACTCGGTGGAGCCAGCGAGTTGACGCTCGAACTCGGCGAGCGAGAGGCCAGCTTCTCGGTCGAAGGCACCCGCCTGACCACCCGACTCATCGACGGTGAGTTCCCGAAGTATCGGAGCCTGATTCCCCAGAGCCAGCCGAACCGGTTGACAATCGGCCGTCAGGAACTCATCGAAGCGGTGCGTCGCGTGAAGCTGATGGCCCGCGAGGCGACACCGGTTCGATTGACGATGCGCGACGGGTCGGCCGAACTCGCGGCCATCACCCAGGACGTCGGTCAGGCGCACGAGTCGCTCGATGCAAGTTTCTCCGGGACAGAACTCACGGTGGCATTCAACCCCGATTATCTGTTGTCCGGGTTGGAGGTGACCGGAGGCGACGAGGTTTCGCTGGAAACGGTCGATTCGATGAAGGCGGCGCTGTTGCGGTCGAACGAAAGTACCGATTTCCTGTACCTGCTCATGCCGGTGCGGGTCTCGTAGTTCGGTGATCTCGGTCGACCGATTGCACCTGCGGGACTTTCGGTCATACGAGGAACTCGATCTCGAGTTCGCTCCGGGCCTGACGGTCGTCGTCGGCGAGAACGGCAACGGCAAGACCAACCTCGTCGAGGCGATCGGGTTTCTCGCCCGCCTTCGGTCGTTTCGCGGAGCGCCGAATGAGGCCCTGGTGCGCCGCGGTGCCTCCGAGGCCATCATTCGTGGCGACATCACCTGTGGCGAACGCCCGGTTCAGATCGAGGCGGCGCTGCCCCTCAGCGGGAGGATGCGGGTTCAGGTCAATAAGCAGCGACTCGTTCGACGTGTCGATATGGCTGAGTATCTGACGGTCACGGTGTTTTCTCCCGACGATCTAGAAATCGTCAAGGGCGGCCCTGGTCTGCGCCGGGATTTCCTCGATGATCTCCTGTCGGATCTGCACCCGAAAAACGAGGTTGCCACGAGCGACTTCGCGAAGGCGTTGCGGCAACGCAACGCCTTACTCAAGCAGATGGCTGGACGTCGCGATGAAGCGAGTGAACTGACCCTCGACGTGTGGGATCTGCGCCTCTGCGAACTTGGCGAGCGCGTCGCGGTGTTGCGTTCCAAGACCCTGGCGCAACTCGAACCGATGGTCGTTGAGGCGTACTCGGAGTTGTCCGCACGACGTGGTCACGCACATTCGGTGCAATTGCGCTACGGGTCGACGTGGTTCGAGGGTGGTCTCAGCGGTGCGCTCGCTGAGGCCCGAACCGCTGATATTCGCCGTGGCGTGTCGACGGTCGGCCCGCATCGAGACGACGTCGAGCTGTACATCGACGCCATGCCAGCGCGAACCCATGCGTCGCAAGGGGAACAGCGCTCGCTGGTGTTGGCGTTGCGGCTAGCGGCCCATCGGCTGGTGACCGTCGCTCGTGGACAGGCGCCGGTGCTGTTGTTGGACGACGTGTTCTCGGAACTCGACACGCATCGTTCAGCGGCGCTGCTCGCCACGTTGCCGCAAGGTCAGAAGATCCTGACCTCGGTCGGTGACGTTCCGCCGCAGGCCACGGTTGAGTCGCAGCTGACCATCGTCGATTCCACCGTTAGGGTTTCGCGATGACCAGTGGAGGTAGACCTGTCAGTTCGGTGTCGTCGAGCATCGATGCCTTGCGGCGTCAGTTCGGCTTGGGTCGGCTGTCGACCTACGAGACGATCACCCGTCAGTGGCCGGAACTCGTCGGCGAAGGTCCGGCAGGCGAGTCGGTCGTGGTGGAACTGCGCAACGGCATTCTTCGCGTTGAGGCCTACGACCCGGCGGTGGCCGAGGTCATCACGTGGTCGCGACAGGCGCTCGTTCAAGCGATACGGCAGGCGTGTCCAACGGAGCACGTAACCGATGTATCGGTACGCGTGAGGCCACGTCCGAAGCCCTGAGCTAGGGGGGTCTTGCGGCCAGGGCCAAGCCCTGGAAATGGTACAATTACGTCGTGCACATTGAACCCGCGGATCCTCGTGCTGAGAAGAAGGATCGGCGTCCCGGCATCGGCAGGCGCTTCGGGCGGGTTCCGCGATCGAGAACGGTCGGAAAGGGCGCTGCGTGACCCAGGAAAACGGCTCCTACGGGGCTGATCAGATCCAGATCCTCGAAGGATTGGAAGCCGTCCGGAAACGTCCGGGCATGTACATCGGTTCGACGGGTCCGGCTGGCCTGCACCACATGGTGTATGAGGTCGTCGACAACTCCGTCGACGAGGCGATGGCGGGCTTTTGCCGGCGAATCGATGTGCGGTTGTTGCCGGGGGGCGACGGCGAAGGCGACGGCTGCGAAGTGATCGACGACGGGCGCGGCATCCCGGTCGAAACCATGCCGGGACAGGACCTGTCGGCCGCGGAAGTCGTGTTGACCGTGCTCCACGCCGGCGGAAAGTTCGGTGGAGGCGGCTACAAGGTCTCCGGTGGCCTGCACGGGGTTGGCGTTTCGGTGGTGAACGCGTTGAGCTCGCGCGTCGAGGTGGAGATCGTCCGAGACGGTGGGCGGCATGTGATGTCGTTTGCCGACGGCGGTGTCCCTGTCGAGCCGTTGCATCGAGTCGGTGACGCGCCCGATGAGCGAACCGGCACCACCGTACGTTTCTGGCCCGACGGCACCATTTTTGACGAAACGACATTTCGCGCCACCACGCTTCTTGAGCGATTTCAGATGATGGCGTTTCTGAACGCCGGCCTGGAGATCACCTTCCGCGACGATCGCTCACCAAGCCCGGACGCGGACACGACGGTGTATCGCTATGACGGTGGAATTCGCGACTTCGTCCGCCACGTGAACGCGTCGAAGGAAGCCTTGTTCTCCGACGTCGGCTACTACGCGGTCGCCGAGGAGACGATGGAGGTCGAAATCGCGTTCCAGTGGAACACGGGCTACAACACCGACGGCATCCACAGCTTCGCGAACGGCATCACGACGATCGAAGGCGGCATGCACGAAGAGGGCTTCAAGAAGGCGCTCACCAACTGCGTGAATCGCTACGCAAAGGACAAGGGTCTCCTCAAAGACAAGGACCCCAATCTCCAAGGTGAGGACATCCGCGAGGGGATGACGGCGATCATTTCGGTGAAACTCCAGGACCCGCAGTTCGAGGGTCAGACGAAGGGCAAGCTCGGCAACGTGCCGATGCGATCACTCGTCGAGCGGGCAACGAACGAGAAGCTTGCGGAATGGCTTGAGGAACACCCTTCGGAGGGCAAGCGAATCGTGCAGAAGGCTCTCCAGGCCTCGCGTGCGCGTGAAGCGGCCCGCAACGCCCGCGAAGCGACGCGGCGTAAGTCGGCGCTCGACGGGGCGGGGCTGCCCGGCAAGTTGGCCGACTGCTCGTCGAATGAGCCCCGGGAGTGCGAGCTGTACATCGTCGAGGGCAACTCGGCTGGTGGTTCCGCCAAGGACGCCCGCAACCCGGCGACGATGGCGATTCTGCCGATCCGCGGCAAGATCCTCAACGTCGAACGGGCACGCATCGACAAGATGCTCAAGAACCAGGAAGTGCAGTCGCTGGTTCAGGCGATCGGGGCAGGCATCGGTGAGGAATTCGATGTCGACAAGGCCCGCTACCACAAGGTCGTCATGTTGTGTGACGCGGACGTCGACGGCAGTCACATCCGGACACTGTTGTTGACGTTCCTGTTTCGACAGATGCGACCCCTCGTCGAAGCCGGGTATGTCTACATCGCACAGCCGCCGTTGTATTCAACCAAGGTCGGTCGCGACACCATCTATCTCAAAGACGACGCAGCCAAGGCGGCGTTCCTCGAGGACCGGCCCAACCACAAGGAAGAGTTCGCTCGCCTCAAGGGTCTTGGAGAGATGGATGCCGATGAGCTCTGGGCGACCACCATGGACCCGGCTCGGCGAACGCTGTTGCAGGTGAGTCTCGAACAGGCCGTGATCGCAGACGAGGTGTGCTCGATCCTGATGGGTGAAGACGTCGAATCGCGCAAGCACTTCATCCAGACCAACGCCCATGACGTGCGCTTTCTCGACATCTGACGGACTGAATCGACATGCCTGACAACGACAACGAGAACCCCACCCAGCAAGCCGAACAGCCCAACGAGCCGATCGACAGCCTCGTGACACACGGCTCGATCGAACCGATCGAAATCCAAACCGAGATGGAGCAGTCGTTTCTCGACTACGCCATGTCGGTCATCGTCAGCCGAGCGCTGCCGGACGTTCGCGATGGGCTCAAGCCGGTGCACCGAAGAATTTTCTGGGCGATGCACGAGGGAGGGCTTCGTCCCGACCGACCCCATAAGAAATGCGCCACCGTCGTCGGTGACGTGCTTGGCAAGTATCACCCTCACGGAGATCAGTCGGTGTACCACGCGCTGGTTCGCATGGGTCAGGATTTCTCTGTTCGGCACGTGCTCATCGACAAGCACGGCAACTTCGGTTCGCCCTCCGATGAGCCCGCGGCGTATCGCTACACCGAGTGTCGGCTGTCGAACCTGGCCATGGACCTGCTGGCCAACATCGACGAAGACACCGTCGACATGGTGGCGAACTTCGACGGCTCCACCGAGGAGCCGACGGTCTTGCCGAGCCGGTTCCCGAACCTGCTGGTCACCGGATCACAAGGCATCGCGGTCGGCATGGCGACGAACATTCCGCCTCACAATCTCGGCGAAGTGATCGACGCGTCGTTGCACCTTCTCGAGAACCCTGAAGCGACTTCCGACGACCTGATGCAGTTCGTGAAGGGGCCGGATTTCCCTACCGGCGGGCTCATCATGGGTCGTGCCGGCATCCTCGACGCCTATCGCACAGGCCGTGGGTCGGTGAAGATCCGAGCGAAGGCCGAAATCGTTGAAGGTCCGCGCGGCGAGCAGATCGTCGTGAGTGAGATTCCGTACCAGACCTCGGTTGAACAGATCGAGACCAAGATCGCGGAACTGGTGAACAGTCGCGAGATCGAAGGCATCCGAGCGATCCGTAACGGATCAGCGAAGGGCAAGATCGAACTCGTCATCGAACTGAAGAAGGACGCACCGGCGCTCGTCATCCTCAACAACCTCTACAAGCACACGCCGATGCAGTCGAGCTTTGCGGTGAACATGGTGGCGCTTGTCGATGGCGTCCCACGCACGCTTTCGCTGCGCGACGTGTTGCACCACTACCTGCAACATCAGCGCGAGGTCATCCGGCGACGGTCGGAGTACCGCCTCGACCGTGCGGCGCGTCGGGCTCACATCGTCGAGGGACTCCTGAAGGCCCTCGACATGATCGATGAGATCATTGCGGCGATCCGGGCATCGGAGGATAAGGCGGCGGCGCGCGATGCGCTGCGAAACGCACCGTTCGAGTTCTCCGAACAGCAGGCCGAGTACATCTTGGACATGCAACTCAGCCAGCTCACCCGGTTGGGTCGCACCCGCCTAGAGGAAGAGCTGGCCCAACTGCGCGAGACGATCGCGGAGTTGGAGGAGATCCTGGCCAACGATTCAAAGCTGCGGTCGGTGATTTCGACGGAGATGAGCGAGATTCGCGACAAGTTCGCCGATGACCGCCGTAGTCCGATCACCTTCGATCCGGGCGATCTCGACATCGAAGATCTCATCGAGGACGAAGAGATCGTGGTGATGATGACCGCCGCGGGCTACATCAAGACCGTTTCCGCGGACGCGTTCCGGACCCAGGGTCGCGGCGGCCGCGGGGTGGCGGGAACGAAGCTGAAGGACAACGACTACGTCACCGACATCATTCACACCAGCGTCCATGCGTACTTGTTGTTCTTTTCGAACCGCGGCCGTGTGTATCGGTTGAAGTCGTATCAGATCCCGATGATGGAGCGCACTGCCCGAGGCACAGCGATCGTCAACCTGTTGCAACTCCAGCCGGACGAGAAGATCCAAACGATCATCGACACCCGCGACTACGAAACCAACCGGTACTTGTTCTTTGTGACCCGGCGCGGCGTCGGCAAGAAAACCCTGTTCAACGCCTACGACAACAACCGCCAGGCGGGGTTGATTGCCATCAACCTTCGTGACGACGATGAACTGGTTCGGGTTCTGCCCGTCAACGAGGGCGACGAGGTGATGTGCGTGTCACAACTCGGGCGCGGTATTCGTTTCGGGGAGGGCGACGTCAGATCGATGGGTCGTGACGCCACCGGTGTTCGGGTGATGAGACTGAAAGACTCCGACGAGGTGGTCTCGGCCGATGTGGTTCGCCCCGATCACCATCTGTTGACGATCACCGATGCCGGATTCGGCAAGCGAACCCTGCCCGATGCGTTCACCAAACAGGGACGTGGCGGCCAGGGTATCCGGGCGATGAAGATCAACGAGAACAAGGGAACGCTCGTTGCTGGATTGATGGTGGCCGACGGCGACCAACTGTTCCTGATTGCCGACTCGGGTGTCACCATCCGGGTTCCGGTGGATGGCATCTCCGAACAAGGTCGCGACGCGACCGGTGTTCGGGTAATGAACCTCGACGACAAGACCCATGTCGTGGCGGTAGCTCGCGTCCTCGCATCCGACGCCGACGGCGATGAGGGGATCGACGATGACGACGAGCCAACGAACGACGACGGCGGCCAGGCCGAAGCGGAGTGAACGGGGTTCGGCGACGCTGACCATGCTCGCCGGACTCCTCATGATCGGCGTTGCCGGCGCCGCGGTGGTGATGTTGGCGTTCGATGGGCTCGAGCGTGGCCGGGCCCAAGCGGTCGCGGACTTGGTTGCCCTGGCGGCGGCCTCCGAACCGGGAGTCGGCTCCTCGTTGGCGCAACGCAATGGTGCGATTCTGGATTCCATCGAGCTTCGTGGAGACGTCACCGTGGTGGTCGTGCGTCTCGGTGACTCGCGTGCGATTGCGGCTGCCCGACTTGAGCGAGCCGGGTGAGCACACCTTGTTTCAATGCGAGTGAACACGTACCGGGCAGTGCACAACGGTAGGATCCTCGGCGTGAATCCTCCCACGCCGGGTCAGTCAGACTCGAACGCGCGCCATCAAGCGACGCCGTCCGCTCCGATGACGAAACGACACGATCTCCCGGCGCCCGACGTCGCAGCGCGCACCGGTGCCGTACCGACTGGACCGCAGGCGTCAACCGCGCAGGGCTCAACCGCGCAGGGCGCGCCACAGCAGCGGAGTGCACAGCAGCGCCCAACTCGGGTCGGTGCACCCCAACCATCGACCGCTCAGCAGCCGGCCGTAGCGCCAACTGCCCGCCCGAGCGCAGTACCTCGTGCTCAGCAGCGCTCGGAGGCTTCATCGGGAGGCGCGATCGAGACAGTGCCACAGGCGACGGTATCTCGACGCGCCATGACGGGTAGGAAGCGTCGTTTCGAGGCCCGGCGAGTCCATCGAATCATCCGCCATATCGACCCCTGGTCGGTGTTGAAGCTTTCCCTGGTGTTCTTCCTGTGTATCTGGGTGATATTCATGGTGGCGATCGTCATCGTGTGGTCGATCGCCCAGAGCTCAGGAACGATCGGCAAGATCGAAGACCTGCTCGCGGAACTCGATATCACCAACAGCGGGTTCGACGGCACGTTCATTTTCCGTCAGTACGGGCTGTTCGGGTTGGTCATGGTGTTTGCGTCGACGATCGCCACGACGGTCGGAAGCATCGTGTTCAACCTGGTGTCCGATCTCATCGGCGGAATCTGGATCACGGTGATCGAAGAGGAAACCAGTCGTCCAGCGGCGGATTAGCGCCGCCTTGGGGCGTCTTGTAGAATCTTTCACCGCTTGGGGCTATAGCTCAGTCGGTTAGAGCGCACCCCTGATAAGGGTGAGGTCGCTGGTTCGATTCCAGCTAGCCCCACAGGCACCGCAAGCCAGGCGTTCAGTCGTCACGGCGCCCCAGCCCCGCGGCAGGTGCGTTCGAAACGGTCGTACGCATCGGAACCAGGCGAGGAGCAGTCGTTGCAAGCAATCCGCCGAGCCACTGTTGCGATGGTGTTGGGCGGGATCGCGGCTGCGATCATTCGCTTGCGCGGGGCGAATTCATCGCCTTCCGGCGGTGGTGGTTGGCGGCCGCTTACCGGTGACGACTTCCGATGAGGATTGGCGTCCTCGGCCTCGGCGTCGTGGGCCAACGGTTGATCGAATTGCTCGACGACGACTCGGTGTCGACACCGGTGGTGGTGACGGGCAGGGTTCACAAGGACCGAGAAGCCCTGCGGCGGATTCATCGGGATCATGTAGAGCTGGTTGAGTTTCGCATCGAGGCCGACGCCACGTTCGACGTCGACGTCGTGGTTTTGGCCTCGCCCGATGAACACCACGCCACCGCTGCGAGCGCAGCACTTGCCGGCGGGGCCCACGTGGTGTCGTTGGCCGACTCTGCGGCGACCGTGACGGAGCTGCTATCGCTCAATGAATTCGCCCGAGAGGTTGGAAGGTCGGTGGTCGTCGGCGCCGCGGCTTCTCCGGGCGTGTCGACGCTGCTGGCAATTCATGCAGGGACGCTCTTCTCACGCATTGATCAGGTGGATATCGCCGTGACCGGCACGGCGGGTCCCACGTGCATCGATCGTCGTGCTCGGGCCAATCGCACCGAAACCCAAGAGTGGCGCGACGCGATGTGGGTCGACTGCGGAGCTCGTTCAGCCCCGGAGTTGGTTTTCTTCCCCGATCCGGTCGGCAGCATCGAATGTGCCCGCGGCGACCTGAGTGAGTCGCTGGTACTTCGCAGGGTCATGCCGAACGTCGACCTGTTGTCGATCAAGGTTGCGAAAGAGCCGGTGAGTCCGGTTCAACGCGCTGGACGTCGCTCCCGCAGACCCGAGCGCGAGATCGAACCCGGCGCTCAGCGGATCATGGTCTCCGGTGAGATCGATGGGGTTCCGGAGACGGTGGTCTACGGGCTCGTCGCGTCGACCCGCGACATCTCGGCGGACCTCGCTCAGCTTTGTGCGTGGGCGGCATTGAGTGAACAACGAAGCGGAGCGATGACCGTCGGCGAACTGGTCGATGCACCCTCGACCTTGCGGATGCTGGCCGATCGCGGGTCGCAGATGTTGGTCTACGAAGACCTCGACTGAGGGCCTTGACCAAGGGTCGCGGTCGCATCCGTGTCCGGAGAAAAGTCCTCGAAGATGCTTCAGGTGAGCGGCGTTGGGGCCGATAGAACCGCATCATCATCGTGACGTGGATTCCGTCCTCCGCTGGGGAGTCGGGTTCGGTCTGAATATTTTTCGAAGAAATCTCTCAAGTTCTCTTCGGCGCGCTCCGATACCTCCTTCAGCTTGTTTGCGAAGGGGAGACTCACATGATGTTGAAGGCGACACAATCCGAGACGGTTACCCGACTCATCGAGGACAACCTCGAGTTGGTTCACCACATCGTCTTCCAAGTCGCCATCCACTTCCCTCGCCACGTCGACCGTGACGAGTTGGCGCGGGCGGGAGCCCTCGGACTCGTCGAAGCCGCCCGACGCTACGACGACGACAAGGGTGTGCCGTTCCAGCGATTCGCCGCCCAACGCATCCGCGGTGCGATCATCGACGCGGTTCGCGCCGCCGACTGGGCTCCCCGGTCGGTGCGCAGCTTGTCTCGGAAGCTGGAGGCGACCGAACAACGCCTCGCGAGCCACCTCGGTCGGCTTCCCAACAGCGGCGAATTGGCCGAGGAACTCGGCATGAGCCGCGACGAGTTGCATCGTTTGCGGGATCGACTGTTCCGTTCCGTCGTGCTGGCCTTCGATCACCTGTCGACCGACAACGCGGACGAGGAACTGACCCTGGTGGATGTAATCGAGGACCGCCATTCGGTTGAGCCGTGTGGCGAGCTGGAGCGTCGCGAACTGCACGCGTATCTGCGCGACGCGGTGGCCTTGTTGCCGGAACGGCAGCGGCTGGTCATCGTCGGGTATTTCCTGGAGGAGCGCACGAGCCAGGAGCTCGCTCGGTTCCTCGGTGTCACCGAATCGCGGGTCAGCCAGATGCGCACCGAGGCCCTCGAAGAACTCAAGCGGGGTATCGAGGCGCAGTACAACCGTGATACCGACGAGATCGACTTGGCGAACCCTCGAGGTCGTCAATCGAAGCGTCGGGCGCAGTTCGCTGAAGCCATCGGGTCGCGCCAGGACTTCAAGTCACGTGTCGGCGTCGCCGGTGCGTTCGACGACGAATCGGTACTTGCCGAGTTGCTTGCTGTCTGAAATCAGCGGTTGTTGAGGGCGTCGATGACTGCGTCGTGGATGACGCCGTTGGTGGCAACGAAGCTGGGATAGCTCGGATCGTCCGAGCCATCGGTGGTGCTGAAACGACCGCCCGCTTCGGCGATGATCACGGTGCACGGAGCGATGTCCCAGAAGTTGATGACGGGATCGACCATGGCCTCCACCCGACCGGTCGCCACCAGCGCGTATCCGTAGCCATCGCCCCAGGTGCGCATTTCCATCCCGCTCGAACGCACACCTTCGAGCATCGATGGTTCCCAGTAGTCGAACCCGGTGGTGGTGAGCAGCGATGCGTTCGGGTCGGCGGTGGTATTGACCCGACACGGTTCACCGTTGAAGAACGCCCCGAGCCCGACAGCGGCCGACACCATCTCCGCGATGGCGGGAACGTTGATAACTCCGACCCTGGGCCCGGTGGCATCTTCGAGATACAGCAGGTTGGTGTAGGTCGCCACACCCCGGGTGAATGCCTTGGTGCCATCGATCGGATCGACCACCCAGCGTCGCCCACTGGTTCCGACCTTGTCGGCGAACTCCTC
>Ga0116141_10003995_pt1 | contig 12446 bp, 11 predicted proteins | sample AD_UKC097_MetaG_FD_89744 | JGI IMG/M metagenome (GOLD analysis project Ga0116141, IMG submission 89744) | Active sludge microbial communities of municipal wastewater-treating anaerobic digesters from USA - AD_UKC097_MetaG | ecosystem: Engineered > Bioreactor > Anaerobic > Digestate | place: USA... | reverse complement strand
AGGGGGAAGGATTCGAACCTTCGAAGGCAGAGCCGTCAGATTTACAGTCTGATCCCTTTGACCGCTCGGGAACCCCTCCAGCGTAACCGCGAATTATGTTCATATTTTTCTGGGGCGTCAAGGTACATTTTGTATTTTCTTGCTAAGGGTCTGTTAAAAATCCTCTCATTGAAGGAATAAACTTGTATTTTTGTCTTCACTTTCTGGAAAAATAATGAACGCTCAACCTTCCCATACCTTGCCACAGGGGCTGGTTGATACACTTACCACCCAATTTGGTGCGCGATTCTCATTGAATGAAGCCATTCGCCTGCACCATGGGAAGGATGAGTCGTCTCACCCACCCATGCCACCAGATGCTGTTGTTTTTGCTGAGTCAACAGCGGATGTTGCTGCGATTCTGACTTGCTGCAACGCCTATCAAACGCCAGTAATCGCTTATGGTGCAGGAACCTCACTCGAAGGTCACCTACTTGCTGCGCATGGTGGCATTTGCATTGATCTCACAGCGCTCAATCAAGTGTTGCAAGTGCATGCCGAAGATATGGATGTCACCGTGCAATGCGGCGTCACTCGTAAGCAGTTAAATAACTGGCTCACCGGGACGGGTCTGTTTTTCCCGATTGACCCCGGTGCAGATGCCAGCTTAGGCGGGATGGCAGCGACCCGTGCTTCAGGCACTAATGCCGTGCGTTATGGCACGATGCGAGAGAATGTCTTGGGTATGACTGTTGTTCTCGCCGATGGTCGCATCATGAAAACGGGTGGCCGGGCAAGAAAATCATCTGCAGGCTATGATCTAACTCGGCTGATGGTTGGCTCTGAAGGCACCCTTGGCATTATCACTGAACTCACTGTTCGGCTTCATCCATTACCTGAAGCGATTGCCAGCGCCGTATGCACCTTTCCCAGCATTGCCGATGCCGTCAACACTGTCATTCAAACCATACAGCTCGGCGTACCCGTTGCACGCATGGAACTACTCGATGCACTGGCTATTTCCGCGCTGAATCAATACAGCAAAACCACTTTGCGAGAAGAGCCAACGCTATTTTTTGAGTTCCATGGCTCGCCTCTTGGTGTGAAAGAACAAACCGAACTAGTCGCTGACTTAGCCAAAACCAACCATGGTACCGATTTTGATTGGGCTATCCGCCCTGAAGATCGAACGCGACTATGGCAAGCCAGGCACGACGCACTCTGGGCGGCCATCAACTTAAAGCCAGGCTCACGCGGCTTATCGACAGATGTTTGCGTACCCATCTCGCGCTTGGCACATTGCATCGCAGAGACCATGGCCGACATAGCCACAGTAGATTTGCCAAGCCCAATTGTTGGCCATGTAGGTGATGGCAACTTTCATGTTGTTCTGTTGATTGACCCCAGTAATACTGACGAAAACAAGCGGGCACACGACTTCGCCGCGCGCTTGGCTGAGCGAGCAATTCGCATGGAAGGCACGTGTACTGGCGAACATGGCGTCGGTTTAGGCAAACGCGACTATCTTATTCCTGAGCATGGCAACGTGGCAATTGACGCCATGCGCGCAATCAAACATGCACTCGACCCGAACAATATTCTCAACCCCGGGAAAATTCTGCCCCCCGAATAAGCGCATTATGTGTTCATGCGGCACACTACACACCGTATCACCAGCGCCGACTTTTTATTGTTACCTACAACTCACTCGATTTACACAATAAGTCATCACAAGCACAGATATAAACAGGTACGCTGCAGTAAGATGATTTGACTAAAACAGAGGAGAAAACCATGAGCACACAGCCAACCCATCCAATGGATCCCATGGCATTTTTAAAAACACTCTGGGGAAGTGCGGGCATGCCCTTGCCTGGCTTGGTGACACCAACACTGGATACCGATGAATTAGAAAAACGGATTACTGATCTTAAGGCCGTCGAGGGGTGGCTCAAAACCAATCTAAGCATATTGCAAATGACGATCCAGGGATTGGAAGTTCAACGTGCCACGCTCACAACCTTGCAAGCCATGGGCAAATCCATCAGCTCTGCAGACATCACCAATCCAGCTGACATCAACCCAGCACTGAACCCATTTACCAACCCAAACTTATCTTCGCTGTGGCCGTGGAATCTAATGCAAACCAGTGGCGTCAACGAAGTATCGGCCGCAGAAAAAAACCAACCTGCCGCCACAGATACCCCGCCTAAAAAAGAAGCTGCCTCAAAAAATAAACGCAGCTAACAATGCTGCTGCTGGCTAGATCACACCAGCAGCGCGAAGTAATTCTAGTTCTTTGGCCGCGTATCCAATCGACTGCAAAATTGAATCACTATCGGCGCCCGCAGACCTTGCCGGCTGCATCACCTGAGACGGCCAATGCGAGAGCTTGAACGGCGGCGCGCCCTGAATGATGTTATCTATAGGCAACGTTGCCTGACGCGCAACGAATTGCGGATGCTGAACCGCTTCATCCAACCGCAATACGGGCGTTACACAACAATCCAGCGGCACCAATGTTGCCTCCCAATGCGCAAGCGGCTGCGCTTTGATCGCTTCTGCCAGCGCTTCACGGGCATGCAAGGCCTCATCTGCCGTAGTCAGCGCCAAATCTGCCAGCGCTGGCAAGTTGAGCGCATGGCACAGCCGGCGCCAAAACTTTGACTCAATCGCACCAATGGCAAGATAACGCTCGTCAGCCGTGCGATACACGCCATAACCAGGCGCCGCGCCCGTCATTTCACCTTCACCTCGCGGCGGTAAATTATCCTTATTAGCAACACTCGCCAAAGGCAGCACTGAATGCGCCAACAGCGCATCGGCCATTGACACATCGACATAGCATCCTTGGCCTGTGGCCTTGGCGCCAATCACCGCCGTGAGCACACCAACCAGCGACGTGAGGCTCCCGCCGAGTAAGTCGCCAATCTGAAACCCCGGAATCGCAGGCGCGCTGCCCTGGGTACCGATCTGGTCGAGCAGACCAGCCATCGCGATAAAGTTAAGATCGTGCCCGGCATAGTGAGCCCATGGGCCTGTCTGACCATAACTGGTGATTGCGCAGTACACAATCCGAGGATTAACGGCACGCACAGCGTCATAGCCAATCCCTAACCGATCGACCACCCCTGGACGAAAACTCTCAAAAATCACATCTGCAGTTTCTGCCAAACGCAAAAAAGCCTGCACCCCCGCAGGCTGTTTAAGATCCAGACGCAGACTTTTTTTGTTGCGATTCAACATGCGAAAAAACGGGCTGTCCCTCCCCTCCGCATTGGCCTCAGCTGCCCCAGGGCCAAAGGTACGGGCATAATCACCCAGCCCGGTGTCTTCAATCTTGATGACCTCAGCACCTTGATCTGCCAGATGCAATGTCGCCATCGGGCCTGGCAACAGGCGTGTGAGATCAAGCACACGCAACCCGGCCAACGGGCCGCATGCAGCACTGGCTGGCACGTCCAATTCAGAAGCTGCTATCGCCACTGCCGCCATCCACCATCCGTTACGGCAAGGAGACCTGCCCGCATCCCGCCAAAAAATACTGTCCCGTCGGGACATAAAGCGGAAAGTCCAGGTCTGCAAGGCTGAGTGTCCGTTGCTCGAGCCTCTTTTGTTCGAGCCCCTTTTCCTCGAACCTCTTTTCCTCGACCGTCTTGCAGCGCATCCATAGTGAAGCGGGCGGAGTTCTTTCCTGCCACTTCTAGCTGTGCAGATGGTTCCTCAGTGGGTTCATCAGTTGCTTTATCAGCACTGACTTTTGAAACAGCATCCAGCGACGTCATCTGCGATCAGGCGTAGGTGTAAAAACCACGCCCGCTCTTGCGACCCAAATAACCTGCACCGACCATTTCTTTTAACAATGGCGCAGGGCGATATTTTGAATCATCAAATCCTTCGTAAAACACTTGCATCACAGCGAGCAGCGTATCTAACCCAACCATGTCGGCCAAAGCCAAAGGGCCAATCGGATGGTTACAGCCGAGCTTCATGCCTTCATCAATCGCTTCAGCTGACGCCAGGCCTTCTGAAAAAACAAAAATGGCTTCGTTAATCATTGGGCACAAAATACGATTGACCACAAACCCCGGGTTATTTTTAACCGTGATGGGATATTTACCCAACGCTTGAGCCAAGGATTCAACCCGCGCATGTGTTTCATCCGAAGTTTGCAAGCCACGAATAATTTCCACCAGCGCCATCACCGGCACAGGGTTGAAAAAATGCAAACCCACGAACCGATCAGGCCGTGAGGTCGCTGCAGCCATGTGTGTAATTGAGATGGATGAGGTGTTGCTGGCGATAATCGTCTGCGGCGCAATGACCTTTTCAACATCACGAATAATCTTGAGCTTGAGCCCTTCATTTTCCGTTGCCGCTTCAATCACCAAATCCGCACAACTCATATCGTTCATATCAGTAGTGGTCTTGATGCGGCCAACAATCGCGCTTTTTTCTTCCTCGGTCACTTTTTCCTTCTTGATCAAGCGATCCAGACTTTTCGAAATAGTCGCCATACCTTTGCCCAGCGCAGCATCATTGATGTCCAGCATCACTGTAGCAAAACCTGACATCGCACACGATTGCGCAATGCCGTTACCCATCGTACCTGCACCAATAATGCCTATCGTTTTAATACTCATGCTGTGCTACTCCTTCTGGACTCAAAACTGATATAAATTTTTACATGCTGCGCCGGTATAGGCCGCCAACTTCATAGAGGGCATTTGAGATTTGACCCAATGAACAATGGCGCACCGCATCCATAATCACCTCGAAGACATTTTCATCCTGGATCACCGCTTCACGCAAACGCCCGAGCCAGATGTCAGCCGACGCCGCATGCTGCGCATGAAACACTGCCAAGCGCTGCAGTTGCGACTGCTTTTCTTCCTCAGTCGAGCGCGCTAGTTCAATCTCGCCTTGTGATGCAAGCGTCTGTGGATTCAAAAAGGTATTCACACCGATAATCGGATACGATCCATCATGCTTGCGATGCTCGTAAGTCATCGACTCTTCCTGTATCTTGCCGCGCTGATAGCCCGTTTCCATCGCCCCCAGCACGCCGCCGCGTGAAGCCAGCGCCTCGAACCCTTTCAGCACTGCCTCCTCGACCAAATCGGTGAGCTCGTCGATGATGAACGCACCCTGATTCGGGTTTTCGTTCTTCGCCAAGCCCCACTCGCGGTTGATAATCAACTGGATCGCCATCGCGCGCCGCACCGATTCCTCCGTCGGCGTGGTGACCGCCTCGTCATAGGCATTGGTATGCAGGCTATTGCAATTATCGTAAATCGCAATAAGCGCTTGCAGCGTGGTGCGAATGTCATTGAAATCCATTTCCTGCGCATGCAATGACCGGCCCGACGTCTGGATGTGATATTTCATTTTCTGACTGCGCTCATTCGCGCCATAACGATTTTTCATCGCTACAGCCCAGATTCGGCGCGCAACACGGCCAATCACCGCATACTCCGGATCCATGCCATTACTGAAAAAGAAACTCAAGTTGGGTGCAAAATCGTCAATGGCCATGCCACGCGCGAGATAAGCCTCAACAAAGGTAAAACCATTGGCCAAGGTAAATGCCAGTTGCGTAATCGGATTCGCGCCCGCCTCGGCAATGTGATAGCCGGAAATAGACACCGAATAAAAGTTGCGCACCTGATGATCGACAAAAAAGGCTTGGATGTCGCCCATCATCTTGAGCGCGAATTCGGTGGAAAAAATGCAGGTGTTCTGCCCCTGGTCCTCCTTCAGGATATCCGCCTGCACGGTACCGCGCACATTTTTCAAGGCAAAGGCGCGCACAGCCTGTGCTTCTTCCGTCGTTGGCGCACGGTTTTCCCGCGCGCGGAACTTGTCCATCTGCTGGTCAATCGCCGCATTCAAGAACATCGCCAGAATCATCGGCGCCGGACCATTGATGGTCATCGACACGGAAGTTGCCGGATCGCATAAATCAAAACCGGCATACAGCGCTTTCAAATCGTCCAGCGTAGCAATCGACACTCCGGCATTGCCTACCTTACCGTAAATATCCGGGCGCAAATCGGGGTCGCAACCATATAGCGTGACGGAATCAAAGGCGGTGGACAAACGCTTGGCGGGCATACCGTCGGACAAGCGGTGAAAGCGCCGGTTGGTGCGAAAGGCATCGCCTTCGCCGGCGAACATCCGCGTCGGGTCTTCGTTTTCACGCTTAAAGGCAAACACCCCGGCGGTGTAAGGAAAAGCGCCTGGCACATTTTCCAGCAATAAAAACTTGAGCAACTCGCCTTCATCGTGAAAGCGTGGCAGCGAGACTTTGCGAATCCGCGTGCCAGAGAGCGACGTGCTCACCAAAGGCGTGCGCGTCTCTTTATCCCGCACCTTGACAACAAATTCCTCACCCGCATAAGCCGCCCGGGTGGCGGGCCAGGCAGCCAACAAGTCACGTGAGTCTTGCGTAAGCTGGCCGTCCTTGGTCGCAATCAAGGCGTCAAAATCACTCGCATTTTTGTCACTCTGCAGAAAAATATTTTTCGCTGTGACAAGGGCTTGCCGCTCGTGCGCAATGCCGGCTTGGGCGCCCACGTGCCGATGATGCGCGCGCACGGTATCGGCAATATCTGCCAAATAGCGCGCCCGCTCGGGGGGCACAACCGCCCGACCAGCAGAGGAGTGTTTCACTGCGATGAGCGGCAATGTGCCTGGCTGCACAACCAGACCTTTGTCCACTAACTTTGGCAACATCGCCTGGTACAAAGCCGTGACGCCATCGTCATTAAAGCGTGCGGCCATGGTGCCAAACACCGGCATTGCCTCGGTTTGTTCGGCGAAACGGTTGTGGTTGCGCTGATATTGCTTCTGCACATCGCGCAGCGCATCTTCCGCTCCCTTGCGGTCGAACTTGTTGATGGCGACAAAATCCGCAAAATCCAGCATGTCGATTTTTTCCAGTTGCGACGCCGCGCCAAACTCCGGCGTCATCACATACAAAGAACAATCGACCAGCGGCACAATGGCAGCATCTCCCTGCCCTATGCCAGAGGTTTCAACAATGATCAAATCAAAACCGGCGATTTTGCATGCCGCCAACGCAGCTGGCAGCGCACGCGAAATTTCGCTACTGGTACCACTCGAAAAATTACGCGTGGCAAGTGAGCGCATGTAAATGTTCGGGTGTCCAATGGCGTTCATCCGAATGCGGTCGCCCAATAAAGCACCGCCTGTGCGCTTGCGCGATGGATCAATGGAAATCACCGCAAGCCGCAAGCGATCGTTTTGATCCAGGCGAAAACGGCGGATCAGCTCATCGGTAAGCGAACTTTTACCTGCGCCCCCTGTGCCGGTCACGCCGAGTATGGGTACGGGACGATGCAGCATGGCCGCAGCGGCTTTTTCCCAGAGCAGCTGTTTTTCCTCCGCCGTCCAAAGGTCATTTTCCAAAGCGCTGATGGTTTGGCTCAACACCCGCCGGTCACCTCGCTCCAACGCCGTCCAGTCAGGTGCTGCAACAGGCGCGGTGACCTTATCGCAACGCTCCACCATGTCGTTGATCATGCCTTGCAAACCCAACGCCTGGCCTTCTTCCACCGAATACAAATGGGCGACACCATACGCATGCAGCTCTTTCATTTCCCTCGGCACAATCACCCCGCCGCCGCCGCCAAACACCTGAATGTGCCCGCCCCCACGAGCTCGCAACAGGTCAATCATGTATTTGAAAAACTCGACATGCCCGCCCTGATAGGATGAGACCGCTATGCCATGCACATCTTCTTGCAAGGCTGCGGTCACGATGTCATCCACGGATCGGTTGTGGCCTAAATGAATCACCTCCACACCAGTCGCTTGCAGAATGCGCCGCATGATATTGATCGACGCATCATGGCCATCAAATAACGATGTCGCTGTCACAAAGCGGATTTGACGTGAAGGTTTATATGGCGCCTGTGCCAAATGGGAGGCTGTCTGGTTCATGCGGCTCATTCTAAACCAAGCATCTCGCTTACAAACCCGGCTTACCGTGTCAAAATGGCAAGCCGAATTACTTACCGCCGTATCACCAGCGCCGACTTTTTGGACAATGCTTATGAATTTATATCACGCCATGATTGAACAAACAGCGGATGCGTTTATCCTTGCTGATCTTGATGGCAATATCCAGTTATGGAATGACGGTGCGCAAACTATTTTTGGCTTTTCATCTACAGAAGCCATCGGCCAATCACTCGACATCATTATCCCTGAGCACCTGCGGGCTGCCCATTGGGTCGGTTACCACAAGGCAATCGCTGCTGAACAAATACTGCTGGGCGACCAAGTAATGACCACCCGCAGTCTGCGCAAAGACGGTAGCAAAGCATACGTTGATATGCGTTTTAGCCTCATCAAAAATCAGTCCAACCAACTGGTTGGTGTTTTGGCAACTGCACGCGACTGTACCGCCCGCTATTTGGCTGAACGTGCTTTACACGCGCAACTGGCAAAATTGAATTCGGCGTAATTTTTCATTGCAAAATACTTGCCTAAAACCAGATGCGTGCATGCTCCTGGTGAGGATCACTCCAATCCCATGAACAAAAAATTCCCTGGATTTTCAACGCCTGCTGCCGGACCAGAATCCCCGCTGGAAATGCTCTCAGCCTGTCACGACCGGATTCGCCATCAATGTGCCACCCTGCGGCGCTTGCCTGCGCACATTCAGACACAAGGGACTGACGCACAAGCACAAACGGCCGCCAAACAAGTCATTCGCTATTTTGAAACCGCTGGCGCTTTGCACCATCAAGACGAAGAAGAGGATTTATTTCCTGCACTGATCGAGTCCGTCGCCGGATCTGACCCCGTATGCCTGACGGACCTTATCAACACCCTGGCTGCCAATCATCAATCGCTTGATGCAGGCTGGGCAGGCCTGCATGAAATCTTGACACGCATCGCCCAAGGCGAGCAAGTGCTGTTACCTGAAAACATTGTAACGGCCTGGGTCAATCAGCATGAACAGCATATTCAACAAGAAGAAAGCGTCTTACTTCCTATGGCAGCCCGGCTTTTAAGCGATGCAGCACTTGAGCGCATTGGCCGCGCAATGTGCTTGCGGCGCGGCCTCACTTTCCCGCACCCACAGTAAATAGAAAGTTATAACGCCCAAGCCCGAACAAGCCTGCACACACAGAACTTCTGGTAAGCTCGGTGCCGCTATCAAATCGGTTTCTGCTTGGCTCGCCGTAACGCCTTTTCACCTTGGGTGAATCGGGTCAGACGGCCTGCGTGTAGCCGGCAGAGATCAGAAGAGATGGAATGTACCGTATCAACGCGCTGCCTTTGTGCAGGTCTGCAGATCTTCGAGGTGCGAAGCTTTACCGCTACGTTCAAGCAGCGATGCAAGTCATGAATGCGTCGCGCGGTCATTGCTTTTCCACGCATTCACTTGCGTGACCTGTCGTCATGTCTGCTAGTCCTGATTCATTCTGGCTGCGCTCAATTTTCAAGGAGCCACCATGCGATTTCCAGTGACAAAAAACAGGCAACACATTTACTATGCTCTATCGGTTATTTGCTTGATCTTCTCCTTCTGGGCTGGGCAAAATGCGCAAGCAGAAAGTGTCTTGCGGGTATCCGCCATCCCGGATGAGTCACCCACAGAACTTCAGCGCAAGTTCAAACCGCTGGGTGAGTACCTGGAAAATAAAATCGGCATGAAGGTTTTATTTACCCCTGTAACTGATTACGCAGCCGCTGTTGAGGGACTCACCCACAACCAACTTGATCTGGTCTGGTTTGGCGGATTTACTTTCATACAGGCGAAAATACGTAGCAATAACCGAGTTATCCCGCTTGTTCAGCGAGCCGAAGATGAACAATTCAAGTCCGTTTTCATCACCACCCGCAGAGACATTACAAGATTACAAGACCTGAAAGGCAAAACCTTTACGTTCGGCTCAGAGTCTTCGACTTCTGGCCATCTCATGCCTCGTTCATTTTTGCTCGCGGCTCACATCAATCCTGACAACGACATGAAACGCATCGCGTTTTCTGGTGCTCATGATGCAACCGTTGCGGCAGTGGCAGGCGGCAAAGTGGATGCCGGCGTATTAAATAATTCCGTCTGGGAAAAGCTCATAGCCCAAGGCAAGGTAGACATCGCTGCTGTGCACGTCTTTTACACCACGCCCGGTTTTTACGACTACAACTGGACTGTACGCGCGGATATGTCCAAACCCTTGCGCGAAAAAATTACCAATGCTTTTCTAGCGCTTGACCCACGCAACCCGCAAGACAAAATCATTCTTGACTTGCAACGAGCAACACGTTTTATTCCAACAAAAGCAGAAAACTACACCGCAATAGAAGCTGCTGCACGTAACGCCGGGTTGTTAAAGTAAGCATGTCGCTGGTATTAACTCGTATCAACGTCCACCATCATGCCGCCCCTGGCTCTAACGCCTTGCTTGATATTAATTTGTCTATCGCGTCTGGTGAACAGGTTGCGCTGATCGGGCCATCAGGCGCAGGTAAAACAACCTTATTGCACACTTTGGCTTGTGCGCACAAGCCAGAACCTGGTGGCGAATTCTCCATCGCTGGCGTACATCCCTGGCGCTTGTCACCGGCTAAACGCCACGCGCTGCGCACGAGATGGTTTCTGGCTCCGCAGACACCGCCCCTGCCACCGCGACAGCGTGTCGTCACCGCAGTACTGGCGGGACGGCTACCCCAATGGCCGCTCTGGAAAGCCATCGTCTCGTTAATTCACCCCAGAGAAGCAGCTAAAGCACATGCAGCCCTCATGCGCTTTAGCCTGCAGGAAAAGCTGTATGAACGGGTAGATCGTTTGTCTGGAGGCGAGCGCCAGCGTTGTGGTTTAGCCCGCTTATTGATGTCAGCAGCCAACGTTTTTTTAGTGGATGAACCGCTCTCCGCACTTGACCCGCGGTTATCGCGTCAAACCCTCGCGGTGTTGCAAGACGAAGCCACTCGCCGCAAGGCCACGTTAATTTGCAGCCTGCACCAAGTCGATCTTGCACTGGAAAATTTTCCGCGCATCGTGGGCTTGCGTCATGGGCGAATTGTTTTTGATTTGCCGCGCGCACAAGTCACCGACACGATGATCGCAGCGCTGTACCAAAATGCAAACGCCACAAAACATACCGCAGTGCCGGACTTGATTCACACTGCTCGAGCAAACAGCTCGCCTTGCTAATACCATTCGCCGTATCGTGAGCGCCGACTTTTCATGCCCGCCAGACCCTGCATGGCGTAGTCGCGTCACCGCACTGCTCATCGCGCTTATCGTTTTATGGCCACTGCTAGTTGCCAGCGAATTCAAACCATGGCAATTATTTGACAAGCAAAGTCTCGACGCTACCGGACATTTTTTGCGTGGATTCTTCCCCCCGGCGCATTCCAAAGAGTTTTTATTACTCTTGCTGGAAGCCACGTGGCAGACCATCGCCATAGCAACTGCAGGACTTACCCTGGCACTGCTGGCAGCCATACCATTCACCCTGCTGGCAACAGAAACACTATCAATCTCCCGATTGGAATCCGGGCACATGCGATTTATCAGCCTGCTCATCAGGCAAACAGCCCGCTGGATTTTAGTGCTGCTACGCAGCGTGCCTGAGCTTGTATGGGCCTTGCTATTGGTTCGTATTTTTGGCCTGGGGCCGACTGCAGGCGTATTGGCCATTGCCCTAACCTACAGCGGCATGCTGGGCAAAGTGTATGCAGAAATTCTGGAATCATCTGACGCACGCACAACCCAAGTGTTACTCAGAAATGGCAGCGGAAGGCTTGCCGCATTGTGCTATGGCGTCCTGCCAGCCACAGCCGCCGAGCTCGTTTCCTACACGGCCTTTCGCTGGGAATGCGCCATTCGCGGCTCGGTTGTCATGGGCTTTGTTGGCGCCGGCGGTATCGGGCAACGCATGGATGAATCAATGAAAATGCTGGCGGGCGATGAAGTTTTTACCATGTTGCTGGTTTTCCTCTTGCTAGTCGCCTGCGCTGATTTTGTGAGCTCTTTTTTACGCAAACGCTTAGTCTGACATGCCACCCACCTACGCACAGCATCAACCCGTCATCCAGCCTGCCATTCTGGCATTTCTGCTGAGCTTGCTGGGGTTTATATTCGCGAGCTTTTATTCCCTCGACTTGCAATGGAGAGCTCTTTTTTCTGGCACAGCCATTCACACCAGTGCAGACTTTTTCCATGGCTTCCTGCCGCCTGCATTAACCCATGCTTTCTTGCTGAAAGTTGGCCAAGCCACGTTAGAAACCTTAGCCATGTCTGCTGTAGGCACTGGCATCGCATGTTTTTTTGGCAGTGCCTTAGCTTTGCCTGCCAGTGGAAGATTAGGTACCTGGGCGCGCAGGGCAACACGGTTACTCCTCAACCTGCTGCGCTCAATCCCTGAGCTCGTCTGGGCGCTTATTCTGCTGATCGCTGTGGGTCTCGGGCCTTTCGCCGGCACTTT
>Ga0116141_10003994_pt1 | contig 12448 bp, 16 predicted proteins | sample AD_UKC097_MetaG_FD_89744 | JGI IMG/M metagenome (GOLD analysis project Ga0116141, IMG submission 89744) | Active sludge microbial communities of municipal wastewater-treating anaerobic digesters from USA - AD_UKC097_MetaG | ecosystem: Engineered > Bioreactor > Anaerobic > Digestate | place: USA... | reverse complement strand
GTGCTGTTGCGGGCCTGCGTCTCGAAAACGAACTTCCCGTCCGCCGCCCGTGCGAGCAGCACCAGGGGAAACTTGGTTTCGAGGTTGATCTTCTGCAGCTTGCGTCCGCTGGTGAGGAAGCGCACAAAGTGCTGGCCGTTCTCATCCACCAGATCCTCCGCATGGAAGCAGAAGACAATGATCAGATCATCGCGGAACATGTTGCTTTCGCTGATCATCTCATAGACCGAGCAGGCCAGTTCGGCCCACTTGTCATAGCCCTTCTCGTGCATCCGGGCCATCTCATCATCCACCATGATGGCGTTGACGGTATCCACCACAACGGTCTTGAACGTGCCGTTGTCATTCACCTGCTGCAGGTACTGCCACACCTTGCCGGGATTGCTCTCGCGGATGTAGTTGCCCTTGCGTTCGTTGAACTGCTGTTTCCAGCCCTTCCAGCTCAGACCCTTGCGGTCTGCATCAATGTAGTATGTCGTTTCCGGGTCAAGCGTCCGCATCGCGGTCGTTTTCCCGTGGCCCGACTGGCCCATCAATCCGATTATCGTACTCACTATTTATCCTCCAGTTTGGTTGCTTTCCATTCCTTCTTGGGACAGTATTTCCAACTGCCCGACTCCACCGCTTTCGCGGCTTCCGTATCGGTCACACGCTCAATGCGACCGTTCAGAGCGTGTTTGATGCATTTCGTGGTAATCACCTCCTCTCGGTTGTTTTGTGGTTCAGTCGAAAACGAATTCGGGCTTGAGTTCCTCGAAGATCACCCTGAACCTGCGGCTGGTGCCGGGTTTCATGGTTGCGGCCACTTCGCGGGGGGCAGGGGTGCCGTCACCGTTCCAGCGCTGATTGATGTAATCCGGCTCATCAGCAAACATGCGGCAGAGCGGGTTCTCGTAGCCGTCCTTGGCGATCCAGAGGGAGATTTCGGTTCGGGAAACCACCGCTGGGGCAGGGTCTTCTTGGGCCTCCTCCGGCTCCACATCAATGATTTCGCAATTTTGCGGAGGCTCAGATGGGGCGGTGAAAGCGCGGTCGAAAGGAAACACATCTCCTTTATGCATAGGCGCTTGGCCGCGATTTTTGTTGGGGACGCGGAGAAGTTTTATTGCCTCCCTGATTCCCAAATGCGAAACGGTTTCGTATTTGAGTTTGTCGCGGCAGGCATAAAATTTCATGTAGTGCTGAGCGGTGCGCTTATTGATTGGGAGTTCTCGGCGGCACCACGCCTCAAACTCTCCATGCCCCAACCATCCTTTAACAAGCGAGAGCTGATGTCCGATCTCGATTGCGCACTCAAGTCCACCGCGCATATTTTTGTCTATGCCGTTGTTTCTTTTTACTATTTCATCCTTCGCAGCCGCGAGCCGTGCAAATTTCTTCGGGTCCATCGGCGGCTGAGCGTTCACTGGGATGGGGAGGCGGTTCATTTCGACCCCCTTATGTTTTTGATCATGACTTTTGAGATTTCTTCTGAAATCGCCTTTGCCATTTTGTCGGAGAAAAGTGGGTCAATGAATACAATGTCAACGGTCATTGTTACGCGCGATCCGTCCTCGCTAACCCGCAAGCCTGCTTCTGTTTTTTTGGGCTTCATTTCGCACCCCCGACCAGTTCAGCCCTGCGCCATCCATCCTTGTCTGCAAAATAGGCGGCCCCGTCTTTGAGACGCGCAATTCCGTTCACGATGTAGGGCATCCACGCCATGCGCTTCCAGCGGTGCTTGCCTCCAGTTGAGCGCTTCCAGCCGTTCGTTTTTCTTTGACGGTCCCTGCTTGCGATGCTCATTTCCCAATCCTCCTCACCGGCCTGCGCTCCGGCCCAACCAACCGTTCTACGCTGCGCTCAATATCGCGCTCCTTGATCATCGCCCGCCGCTGAAGCGTGGCGAGCAGTGCGAGTTTGTTTATAGTCACGACAACTTCTCCTTCCTGTGCGTGTACGCACACTTTGAACCAAAAAAATAATGATCCGCATAAGACTCCAGAGCCTGCCTGCAAATGTACGCGATAGAACGCTCCTCCCGCTTCGCAATCTTTGAAATTGCGGCATACAGTTTTGGGTTATCTTTCAGACTTGCCGTAACCTGATATTTGTTTTTGTCCATACCTTTCTCCGTTTTATGTCTCAAATGTACGCACACGCACAGGATGCGTCAAGCAAAAATAAATAAAAAAAACAAAATATTTACAATAACGGATTGTGCGTGTACGTTCTGCTGTAGGTGGTCGCTATGAGAGTAACAGAAAAACTGTACGAATGGCTTGCGGAGCAAAGGCACAACAGACGCCTTTCATTTAAGGATATGGAGCGCGCGTCTGGTGTATCACACGCATCGTTTTCTCGCCTCTACAGCAGAAACACGCAGAGGATAGATGACAAAATGGTGTCTGCAATATGTTCTATTTTCGGAGTGTCTGATGTCGAATTGCTTAAAATCGCCAAGGGTGGTGGAGAGCCGAGCACATATCCACAGAAAGTTTCTGCTGATGTTTTGTGGGAGTGGATTGGAAGCAACCACAATAGAATAGCCGCGCTGCGTGCAATGGGCTATGATGGAGATCTTCCCGAACACAAAAAGGGGAAACGATGAAAACCTTACTCGCAATCCTACTGCTGCCCGCCCTCGCGCTCGGGGGCGAAATCATCCTGCGCGGCCGCATCACCCACGCGATCTCGGGCGAGGGCGTAGTGCTCACGAACGCCACCATCGAGAACGAGGTGCAGGAAACCCACCAGCAGCGCGGCTTCAAAACCAAACGCTACCCCGCGCAAACGCGCACCATCATGATCCCCACCAAAGCCGACCGGGCGCCCGTGTTTGTGCATTGCGACCCCGCCGCCTGGGAGCCCGGCCGCGAATGGATCGGCCTCGCCACCGAGACAGACCGCTACCTCTATCGGACGAACGGGGTTGAGAGGGTGCTGAGGGCGTTCACAGAAACAAAGGAAAACCAGAAATGAAAAGATGCGAAATGACAGCGAAAAAAGTTGCGTCACAGGCGGCCCGGATACTCGGTAATCCGCATTCAACGCCGGCCCAGAAATCAGTAGCGGCCTCTGCGCTGACTCAGGCCCCGAACCGTAAGAAGAAAAGATAGGTCACTCCGCCAAAACGGTCACGCTCTTAATGCACCCGGCCGGGATGGTCATACGCCCGAGCATCTGCTGCATGGATGCTGACTGCACGATGGTTTTGTAATCGGGCGCATCTTCGAGCAGGAACCCGACAGACGTTATTTCTGATGGGGGCAGGGAGTCCATGTCCTCAATGAACTCCCACCGATTGGTAACGCCAGCCGAATCCATCCAGACTATTTTGACGGCCTTCATCAAAACTTCGGCCCCAGAATCAGGGTCGCCCAGAACCACCCAACGGCACGGAACCAGCGGCCCTCGCTCCACAGAATGTCCGACAGCACGCGGCTTGCCTGCCAGAACCGAATGCGGGTGCCGTCCGCCCAGGTCATGTTGTCGCAAATCCAGTCATGCACCCACCACGAAATCGAATCCACAATGTCCCGCGCCCCCGTGGCCCCATCGGACGGGTAATCCTGCGGCACGATGACGAATTTCTTGTAGCGCGGCGACCAGTAGACGATCTGCCTCGGGTTGCGGTGTTTGATTGGCCCCCGCGTTCTCACTTCAAGGACGCCTTGACCTCAGTGGCCGGACTCATGCTCGCGCCGGTCGGGCCCTCAAGCAGCAGATCGCCCCCCACCGGTGCCGCAACCACCACGCATTTATAGTGGGTGCAGTTCGGCAGATACATGGCGCACCCGCTCAGGAGCGCGATCCAGATCGCAAACAGGCAGATCATCAAAAAGACCCCGAACCAGTTCTTGAGCGCGGGGTTCATGCCTCCTCCATCCTGCCGATGATGCGCACGTTGTCAATCACAAGCAGCCCGGCGGCCCCCAGCACATCCACCTTTATCTCGATCCCGCTGATCTTTTCCCATTCCTGGTCAATGCTGGCGTTTATCAGAATCATGGTTTTGGTATCCTCGCGCTCAACATGCAGCGTGTGGCCCGCTTCGCCCGAATAGATCGCCCCGGTCACGGCCTCGTTTTCAAAGGACACCGAATTCTCGCCAGCCAGCCGCATGATGTTTTCGGCCTTGTCGTTCATGGCCTCGATGATCCGCCCAGACACAAGGAAGGTTTTCCCGTTCGGAAGAGCGAAATCCTCCTCCGATCCGGAAACGGATAGCTCGACCTCAAACTCTGCATCCTGCGCGGCACTTGCCAAAGCCCCGGATGCTGCACCTACCCCCAGCACTCCGCGATAGGTCTTTTTCAAAGCGGGGGCCGCAGCTCCTGTCAGTTCGTAAACGAGCGGAGCGTCCCTGGAGGATCGTCCAAACAGGAGGCGGCCGTTATCCTTCGTCACCGCAGCCCCAAAGCTCCTTGCCCTGTCGCTGGCGGCTTCTCCCAGCACCTCGCAAAGCTGCTTGACCTGGCCGGCCTGATCAATCATGAAAAGCCGGTCAGGATCCGCGCCGGCCGCATAGATGATGCCGTCATGCGCGACCATGCACTGAATGCTGCAGCAACCGGTGTTGAATATCTCCTTCCATGCGCCACCCTCAAGCACATAGATGCGCCCGTTTGCATCGCTGCTGTCTCCGGACGGCCCCCACGCGGCCCCGCCGCCCCCGTAGAGGTCAATCCCGTTCGAGGCCACATGCACGATGTCGCCAGGGATTTTCTTGCCACTGCTCAGGCAGACGGTGGCGTTCTCGCCGAAATTGCAGGGGATATAGACCTCGCCCTTGTGTTCGGCTGCATCGCGCGGCATGGCTTTGATGGGCAGTTCGAAAACCTGCTCGCCGGTTCGGGCGTCGCAAAGCACCGGCCGATCCTCGAAACTGCGCCCAGAGCCGTATTTGTTGTTGTAGGCGACCAATGGCCTGCCTCGGTGAACAAAACCGGTCACAGACCACTTTCCGGCGATCTGAGCGGCATTCCTGATGCGCCCATCCTTGTAAACGAGGCAGTGCGTCCCGTGCTCGACCGGAAAATAAACCGCGCCATCGTGCTCAAAGGGCTGGCCAATAGTTTCCACGGCAGCCTCATGAATCTGCTTTCCGTTCAGAAAGATGCGGCTCTTGTGATCCCCGCGATAGACGTTTGAGGTGGTGGCAAACCAGCCGTGCGTGGTGCCCAGAAGCCCAACGAGCTTATAGGGCGACCCCTTCCAGATCGCTTCGTGGTTAAAATGGAGGCCGCTGGTGGATGCAGGCTCTGGGGTAGGAGGTGCGTTTGATCCAGGAGACGAACCGTTTTCGGCAATCCACTTCGCGCCCAATTTCAAAAGAGTTTTCCAGAAGCTCATCAGTACCCCCATGCGTAAGGACCGCTCTGGCAGCCCGAGATTAAAAGACTCAGCAGAATCATACAAAAGGGGAAGCCATAGCGGCGCATAATCGCGTGATGCTCTCCCTGCGGCAGCGTCCGGTATTGTGCCGACATATTCAGCAGCGCGTGGCCGTGTTCGTGCAGGATTTCCTCGCTGGTTTCGTATCCGTCCGGGCTGGTGTACAGCCTCACAAGCTGGCTGGACGTTGAAGCGGACTCGCATTGAGCGCCTACGATGTTCCCGTTCGGCTTCTTCATTCCCCAATGCTCACCAATCCGGGCGTTGCCCTTCTCGAAGATGTGGCGCACCTTCCCGTGCGGTTTTATGCCAAGCGGCTTGAGAAGCGACACGGCTTTTGCCCACGAGGATTCAACCTGCGCTTTATATTTCGATGGATACAGCAGTTGCAGTTTATCCTCGCGATTCTTCCGGCTCATGGCGTAGACTCCGCCACCCATCGCCGCCAGAATTCCGATAATGATGATGCTGCTCATTCCACATGCCCCATTTCCAGATCATCTTTCCGATGGCCTTCTTTAATATAAACGACGTTATGGATCTTCGCGCACAGCTCCCCGATACGCTCTGCCATCTTCCCAAGATTGTCCGCTTGTTTGTCCGCCGTCTGCCGAGATTTTTCGGCCATCCTGAACGCCATCCAGACACTGAATCCTGCAAGCAGAATGAGCGCGATAGTAAGCGGCATCTGTGAAGCCTCTCCTACCAGCGACGGGTCAATCTGGGCGATGGTTGCGCCGGCCAGCGAAGATGCGCCAATGGACTTCCAAAATGTGAGTGCTGTGGATATGTGGTTGTGCGGCATTATCCGATCTCCAAAATATTCCCCGGAGCGACGGTGATTATCAGTGTTTTTGCTTGAGGGATGGCCATTATTTTCCTTAATAATAGTTTATTCACTTTCCGTCGCTCCGGGTTAAAGTCCTGTTATCTGGGCGACTCCGCCCGTTGAGTTATTGAAAAAAAGATTCGTTCCATCCGTGGTGAACCAGTTCAAAGCCGCTCCCGCTGCGGCCCGGACTGCAATGCCGGTTGAACCGATGACGCCCGGCCCCTCTATTAAATCCTCCACGTTCAGCGGAACGGTCAGATTGGCGTATCCCGGTTCTGAATTTGTGCCACCGATGCAGGCTGCGCGGTAGTACACCAGATCATCAGACAGGATTTGCTCAAACGTCAGATCAGCGCATCCGTTCGTCAGGTGCGGCCACGTCGTGGAAAAGTTGGTATAGGTATTCCACGCCTCGGCAAGATTCGTGCTCCACTGCGGCGTCGGGGACATTAACTGCGAGCACACCACGCGCATGGTGACGTTGGTCTCATCATAGGCTGTGGCGGCCATAGTAACCAGCACCGTTCCTCCGGAATAGAGCGTCCAGACCGTTGAGCCAAAATAGCTGTAATTCAGAGCCTCCCCGGCTTCCTGTGCGCTCCATCTGGTTCCATAGATAAGCTCGTTGCCGGCCAGATTCGCGCCGGCATTATAGGCGGCACTCGTGTTCATCGCCTGCCAGATCAGTGAGTTTTGATATGACCAATCTAAATATCGCACAGGGGCATCGTCGTGAGTGGATTGTCCAACCAGCGTCAGGGTGCCGCGCTGGTCATTGGTGGCCTGCAAATAATCCGATGGAGCGTATCCCAAGAGGGAAATGTTTGTGATGGTGTACGTGGCCGCTTTGTCAATGCCTTCAGCCTTGGAGAAGCGGATATAGCACTGCGGGACAGAGTAGTAATCGAATCCGGGGAACAGAGAATAATCGGTTCCGTTTGTTGAAAATTCAGGCAACACGCCCGCCAGAGCGTCCGCCGATGATCCGGCAACGGAAAAGTCGTAGAGGCCATTGGTCAGAAGCGGAGAATAAATGAAGGTGTTCGTGTCAATAGAAATGCCGCTGGCAGCATTGCTGGCGTTATGCCACCAGCCGAAAACATTTGTCCACACCCCCCCCCCAGCGTCGTACCAAGTACCTGTCGGCGCAAAGTCCCACGTTTCGATCACGGCGGCATTCTTGGCGAAGTTCACCTTGTCTGTTTCCCACGCACCGTATCCCATCTCATAGGCGGTCTGCCAGTTGGCTACATTTCCGGTGGTGATTCCGGATGCCGGGGAGTTCGTGAAAAGGGGGTCGGTTTCCGTGTAAACGTACAGCGGTGTGCCGGTCGCATAGTTGGACTTCTCGGACTCCCAGACGGGATCGGTCTCGGCATAGGCATAGAGCGGGGTGCCCGTCGCGTAGCCTGATTTTTCGGACTCCCACACGGGATCGGATTCCGCGTAGATGGGCGTTCCCGTTGCATAAATCCCAGATACAACATCGAGGTTGAAGTTGGTTCCGTCCTGATTTTCGACGGACAATGTTCCTCCGGTCGAAGTCACCCCGGTCTGGTAAGTTGCAGAGCCGATTTCCACCGTGACATCCGGGCAGCTTGACTCCGCAACCTCTGTCGTGATCGTCAACAGGTGCCGCGCGATCGTAAAGGCCGCGTCCGGATCGCTGTACGGAGTTGCAGTGGCCGCGATGGTGTAGGTTCCAGCATCCAGCGCGTCTAACGAAAACCGGATTATGCCACCGGCCGCGTCAACATCGGTCGCGAGCACGGTATCCTCAATCTGTCCGTCGCGCGTGTCCGAAACAGTTAAAAGGTTTGTGCTGGCGGATAGATCAACCGGCGCTCCCCCCTGCACCACATGGAGCGTGAGGCGCGAGGAATTATCAGCCCCAGAAAGCGCAGCGTGTTCGGAATCCAGCACGTCGTTGGTGGCGATCCAGACGTTATCGGAGGCCGCACAGGCCGCAGCCAGCGCGAAGAATATCAGCAGTCTCGCTACCATTCGAGCGTTCCTCCCGTGATCAGCAGCCACTTGTTGGATGTGCTGTTGTAGATGTAGAGGTTCGTGTGGTCTATGGCGACCTGCCCTTTTGCCCCCGCAGCGGTGTTGCTGGCCGGCACGCTCACAAGCGACATTTTGAGGCCGTTCGTTGCGCTCTGCTGGTAGCTGGCGATGGTGTAGTAGGCGGATGCTCCGGATTTTGTCAGATAGTTGCTGCTGGCAGCCACCCAAACCGGATCGGTTTCCACCGTCAGAACCTTTTCTCCGTCCCACGTCAGAGTTCCGGCGTCAGATTCAATGTACCACCACGCTGAGTCGCTCCATAAGCCGACTCGCCCTTCAAGTCCGTCCTCCGTGTCATTACCGATTAGAAGCGTGTCGTAGTCGTCTCCATCGCGCCCGCGCATTTCAAACCCGATTGCGCTGTTTGTGACGCGGAGATACGATCCACTTGCGGCAGTCCAAACTGGGTCGTTTTCTGCGGCCAGCGCATTTAGATTTGTGCCATTCAGGGTCCACGCGCCCATGAGCGCCCCGCCCGATATATCCCCGTGATATGTTCCGACGGAGAACTGCGTCTGCGTTGTGAGAGGCTGCATCGTGAAAGAGTTAACGCGAAGGTCTATTCTTGGGTTATTGGGATAAATCTTAAAATAGATATGCCCCCCATTTCCTATCGGGAAGGCGGTATAGAAGACATTGGTGTATGCCAGTTCTGACTCTCCGGACGCTATGGCTCCGATTAACGTATCGTCTTGATCGTCGCAGTAGGCGTAGATTTCATAGTGCTCGCCCAGCTCTTCTACTCCGGGAAGTGTCGTGAGCGTGCATTTGTAATACCCCGGAGGGATTTCTGTCGTATTTTTCAGGGTGAATACTGGGGTGGCGCCGGCGTTAACTTCCTTGTATATTTTTAGATAATCCTCGTTGTCCGATTCCCACGTGACGACCCAATTCGTGACCGTTATATTTGTTGTAACCTGCCAAGACGTTGACGATGAAAAACCAAAATTGCTCACAACATTGTTTGTTAAGTAATACGGGATAGCGATGTCAAAGTTCCCCGTCACCACATCGCCAGTGGTTGACACCTTCGCGGCCAGTGCCGCCGTCGTTGCGTAGTCAACCCTCTGTGTTGTCCAAACCGGATCGGTTTCAACGTCAGAAAAGGTTGCCGTCGCCGCCAAATACCGGTCATCCATCACGTCCGCATACCACGGCCCCGTCCCCGTGAAGGTGTAGAGGCCCCAGTTGAACGGGGTGGCCCAATCCACAGCCCCCGCGCCCGATGTTCCTGGCGATTTCCTCAAAATCATGGTGCCGCGCCCCCATTCGAGCGTGTTGGTCGTTGGGGAAATCAGCACCACCTGCGCGAAATTGGTTCCGTTCGTGTTCGTGTCTGAGGCCGCAAAGCGCCAGATTATGGCGTTGCTCGACACTTCTGTGGTTGTGACCTGCACGATCTGGGTGCTGTCCCACGAGGGAAAGTAGTTGAATTGGCCCGTGTACCCCGCCAAATTGGTATAGGCCGCGCCGTTGTCCAGGATGATTCCGCGCACGTTCGGGGTGGTGCCCTGGGCGCTCTCGACCGAAAACGGGCGATCCATCTCCTGAATGTCCAGATAGATGTCCTTGTAGGGCTGGGCACAGACCGCGCCCGCCGCCAGAATCAGCGAAATAATCAGTTTCTTCATTTGGCTACCTCGTTTCACACAGATAGCCCAAAAATCAATCAGGGGGCGTTCGTGCTGATGTAGTTGAAGCTGTTGTCCCACTTCAGCACCTGTTTGTGGGTTATGGTGTCGCCTATGTCGAAATGTCCGCTCTGCCCATAAAAGACTCGCGGATTTAATTGCTTTGTAGACGTTCTGGATGGCCAGCAGTTGTTTGTTGCTCCCCATAAGAAATCCCACTCATAGTTATAGACAAACCAGCTCCCATTTGAGCAGCAGTGCTGATAGCCGTATTTATACCACAGCTCGCAGTCATGTTCCCACGGATTTGCCGCCGGAGGATCAATGTAATATTCATCGTCGAAGGATGCGAAATGCGCAACCGCACTTGTCCGCGATGTTTGAAGGTGTGTTTGGACCTGCTTCGTGATTGCTCCAGGAACATTCCTTCGCCAAATCACAAGCCCATTTGTCTGCGGCCCATAAAACTGATATTGCATATAGGGTCCAACAGATGCCCAGTAGTTTGATCCGAAACATTCCGTTGCGTTCGCATATGTCCTGTATGAATCAATCAGGGGCGGCGGGAGATTCGTTGCACCCATCCCGACCCACGCGCCGGGCTTAATCCTGTATTTAGAATAAGCGCGTGTATAAGCAGACGCATCTCGCTCTACATACGGCCAGTCATCATCAACGTCTGGATGATCTGGGTCAAGCGCCTCATAATAATATCTCGAAAAAGAATAGTCTGCTTCATATGAAAACCGAGAATGAGGCCAATAAGAAAGTATATTCGTTACGCTCTCTCCGGTCCAGCACGCCCCCCCTGGTGTTAGGCTGAAAGAAAAATGATCTTCCTGGCGGTCTGTTTGCTGAAGAACTATTACGGACGAATTAATGGTGCGCCACCAATCGTCTTCGCCATAGGTCCACCGCATCGCATCCAGCAGCTTGCAGCGCTCGTTGTAGCCCTCTGCCGTAAGCAGCACCGGTGCGTTTGGGTAGCGGACCATGGGCCGGTCGTAGATCAGCATGATTGTCGCGTTTGTCGGTATTGGATTCGTGGCCGACCCGGTCGCGTCTGTAACGAAGTTTGTCACCTTGATCCACCAGTTTGACGCTTCTGTCCCGTTTCCAGAAACGGTCAGGGTTTCGAACATTTGCCCAGACGGTTTATTCAGCCCACCCTCAACGGTATACACGTCCGACGTCCATCCGTAGCCCGAAATAGTTACGCTGAATGGCGCGTCTGATGTCCAGTTCCGCATCTGAATGCGCGGGCGAACGGGCGGCGGCTGATCGTAATTGAGTCCCGCTTCGTTTATTTCGGGGGTTGTATAGCGCAAAACGCCATCAAACAGATGATTCCACCCCATAGCCGGCCGCGCCCAACTGTTGCTGATAACCCCTGTTTCGTATGTTCCCCACCCCCAGTTCTGATAATAGAAGTTCGTCCAGATCCCATCAACCCAGTTGGTACAGGTGAACATTGAAAACAAGATATCCCAGCCGCTGGTTATTGAATACAGGTTCGCACTTTTGCCGTAATAAGGCGCATATCCGCCATCAATGTCAAAAATCTTGTCCCGGTCTCCCTCCTTCATCCATCGCGGATAGAATTGCATCCTGTAGGTTCCGCTGTATTCGGGATTTATCGGGATGTTGATGTCCCAGGTGAGCCCGTAATTCAGCGTGGCCAGCACGATATTTTGGGTCGCGAGGGGGCCTTCCGAAAACTGGTAGATATAGTTTGTCTGGTAGTTCTTTCCGTCCCAGTCAGTATAATACCAGATATTTGTGAGCACGCGACCAATCCCCAGGTGATTGAACCACTGCGCGCGATCTCTATCAAACTCAAGCGCATTGTGGAAAACCCCATTGGAATCGGCCAGCCATTGCGGAACATAACTCATGAGCGCATCAAGCATCGCATAATCAATGGCCTGAAGGCATTCGCTGTCGAAAAACGGATAATTGACGGTCGTTTGGCCATTCGCGGTATAGGTGAACGGCCCCAACTGGTTTGTGAGCGTGACAAAATCCCACTGCTGCGTCCCCCCTGCGGTTCCGGCCATGACCTGATAAGTGTCCACCCATTCTGGCGGAGTCGAGTTCACGGCCCAGCATCGCTCCACCACGCCGCTGTAGTAATCCGCGATCATCCCAGCCTCGAACCACGCACCCGTCTGCACCGGATAGTAATTGAAGGCCGCAAAGGATAGGGCAGGGGATAACGCCAGGATGACAAGAAAGCGCCTCACATCGGCAGCCCGAGCAGGATGTTTGATGTCTGGTATCGCCGCGCTATGACCGCATGTGTTTCGTCTCTCAAATATACCTGGCAAAGATCCACCTCGATGAATGCAGGATTGTTTGGATTCGACTTCTCTGTGCGCTCAACAATTTGCCAAGTGCCGTAGCTGCCCTTTTGAATCAGCAGCACCAAATAATGAGGCTCTCCTTGTGTCCCGCCCGTGATGTTGATTTCTGCCGTAACCTCTACCGGTGCAGCCATGCGTCCATAAAAGCGATAGAGGCCCTTGTGGATCGTTATTGTTGC
>Ga0116141_10003991_pt1 | contig 12450 bp, 7 predicted proteins | sample AD_UKC097_MetaG_FD_89744 | JGI IMG/M metagenome (GOLD analysis project Ga0116141, IMG submission 89744) | Active sludge microbial communities of municipal wastewater-treating anaerobic digesters from USA - AD_UKC097_MetaG | ecosystem: Engineered > Bioreactor > Anaerobic > Digestate | place: USA... | reverse complement strand
TTGTTAAGTGAGAACCAGAGAACTCCATAACCAGAGGACCTGAGTAAAAGATAGCGGGCAACGGACAACGCGCAACGAAAGAAAAATGAGAAAAGCACCATTCAGACCATTTGACCTTCAGTCATCTTACAAACCGGCGGGTGACCAACCAGAGGCGATAAAAGCCCTCCAAGAGGGCCTCGAAAGAGGTGAAAGATACCAGACCCTTCTAGGTGTAACGGGAAGCGGCAAGACCTTCACGATGGCAAATGTTATTGCAGCGCATAACAAGCCAACACTTGTTATATCGCATAATAAAACCCTCGCGGCGCAGCTGTATGGTGAACTGAAATCTTTCTTCCCCAACAATCCGGTTGAGTTCTTCATAAGTTACTACGACTACTACCAGCCCGAAGCTTATGTAGTGAGCAGCGACACCTTTATCGAAAAAGATTTTTCGATCAATGAAGAGATCGACAGGTTGCGCCTCAAGGCCACCACTTCACTTATAGAGGGGAGAAACGATGTAATAATTGTTGCTTCCGTTAGCTGCATCTACGGAATTGGCGCCCCGCACGAGTACGCCGAGCAGACGATCTTCCTCCATGAGGGGGATATAATGACGAAAAAGGAGCTGATGCGTGCCCTCGTGAACATCTACTATTCGCGGAATGACATGGAGTTCATGCGCGGTACCTTTCGGATGCGCGGCGATGTGATCGAGATAATTCCTGCTTATGAGATCGAGGAAGCGTTGAGGATCGAGTTCTTCGATGATGAGATCGAGAAGATATCAGTGATCGAGCCGATTACAGGGGATGTGTTGCGGGAGCTTGAAGAAACCGCCATTTACCCCGCTAAATACTTCGTTACAAATCCTGAAAAACAGAAACTCTCGCTCGCCCTGATCGAGGCAGAACTTGAAACACGCCTCGCCGATTTCAGGGAACAGGAGCGATACCTCGAAGCACAGAGGCTCGAGCAGAGAACAAGATTCGATATCGAGATGATCAAGGAAGTCGGTTATTGTTCCGGCATCGAGAACTACTCGCGCCACATGAATCTTAGGGAGAAGGGAACCCGGCCATACTGCCTTCTCGACTATTTCCCAGACGATTTCTTGATGATCATCGATGAGTCGCATGTTACCGTTTCACAAGTTAGAGGGATATACAATGGCGACCGGTCGCGTAAGGAGACCCTCGTTCATCACGGTTTCAGACTCCCTTCAGCGCTCGATAACCGCCCGATGAAGTTCGAAGAATTCGAAACGAAGATGAACAAGGTAATATTCGTTTCGGCCACCCCCGGCGACTTTGAACTTGAGAAGACTGACGGTAAATTCATCGAACAGATCATCAGACCGACCGGTCTGCTTGATCCCGAGATTCAGATAAGGCCTGTTAAAACGCAGATAGATGACCTGATCTCAGAGATCAGGATCAGGGTTCAGAAGGGGGAACGCACGCTTGTAACAACCCTGACGAAGAAAATGGCTGAAGACCTGTCAGACTATCTCGCCAAGATCGGCATCGCCGTCAGGTACATCCACAGCGATATCGACGCGCTCGAGAGGGTCGAGATACTTCGTGATCTTCGCCTCGGCGATTTTGATGTGCTTGTTGGTGTTAACCTCCTGAGGGAGGGGCTCGATATGCCTGAGGTGTCGCTGGTCGCGATAATTGATGCCGACAAGGAAGGTTTCCTCCGAAGCGAACGCTCGCTGATGCAGACTGCCGGCAGAACCGCCAGAAACGCGAACGGCCTCGTAATCATGTACGCTGACAAGATCACTGAATCGATGCGACTTGTGATCGATGAAACCGAGCGCCGCCGTAAAATTCAGATGGAGTACAACGAAAAGCACGGGATCACACCGAAAACACTTTACAAGAGTATTGAAGAGATCATGAGCTCGACCGCGATAGCGGATGTGAGGAAGAAAGAGCATGAGTACGAAAACTCGCGTTCACAATTCTCGAAGGTAGCAGAACCTGTGCTCAAATATATGAGCATTGACGAGCGGAAAGCCATGATCGACGAACTTACAGAGGAGATGCGTAAATCCGCTAAAGACCTCGAATTCGAGAGGGCCGCTTTCCTCCGGGATGAGATCGAGAAATTGAAAAAATCGATCCCCGACAGGATAGAGACCTGAGCCCTTTTCACAGTTAAATCAAAAACCATTAATCGCATTCAATCCGGCAACCGGAGGCACCACATCCACCGGACCGGCATCATCACAGGTTAAGCGAATGAAAATTCTGAAGTTTGGCGGCTCCTCTGTCGGGAGTCCGGAACGCGTAAAAAGTGTAATAGAAATTGTAAAAAGCAAACTTGACGAGGGGATCGCCGGAGTGGTGTTCTCTGCGTATTCCGGGGTGACAGATACCCTGATCAATGCAGGACAACTCGCGGTTTCGCGAGACAAAAGTTACATTGAAATTTTCGACGGCCTCAGGCAGAAGCACCTCAATTTCGCGGCGGAGCTGGTGCCGGCAGGGAAGGAACTCGACCTCCTGAATGAAGGGCTGAGCCTCCGTTTCACCGAACTGAAAGAGATACTCGACGGCGTTTACCTGCTGAAAGAACTAACTCCGAAGACACTCGACTATATCCAGAGTTTCGGAGAGATGCTCTCCGCATACACTATCACCGTGGCATTCAGAGTTGCCGGCGTTAATGCCGAGTTCCTTGATGCCCGCAAAGTTGTAAAAACCGACAATAACTTCAATAACGCCCATATTCTTGAGACAGAGACCTTTTATTTCATCGGTCAGGAGATGAAGAGAATCCCGGCGCTCAGGGTTATAACCGGGTTCATCGCTTCAACCAACGACAACGAAACAACAACCCTTGGAAGGGGCGGTTCCGATTTTTCCGCGGCGATCTTCGGCGCGGCAATAAACGCGGAGGAGATAGAGATCTGGACCGATGTTGATGGTGTTCTCACCGCCGACCCGCGAAAAGTCAGCGACTCATTTATAGTTAATGAGCTCTCTTACGAAGAGGCGATGGAACTTTCATATTTCGGCGCCAAGGTAATTTATGCTCCCACTATTCAACCCGCTATGGACATGGGAATTCCCGTCAGGATAAAAAATACATTTAACCCCGCCCATCCCGGTTCGATAATTAAGAAGGATCCGGGGCTGAACACCAACGAGATCACGGGTCTGGCTTGCATCGATGCGATCGCGCTGGTCAGGGTGGAGGGTGGCGGAATGGTTGGCGTTTCAGGCATCGCCGGGAGGCTGTTCAGATCGCTCGCTCAAGAGAAGATCAATGTTATTCTTATCACCCAGGCATCTTCAGAACATTCGATCTCACTCGCGGTTGAGCCAAAAAATGCAGCAGCAGCGGTCAAGATATTAAGGGAGGAGTTCGCGGAAGAACTCCGCCTGGGGAGGATCTCTTCGATCGAAAAAGAGGAAGGCCTCTCATCAATCGCTGTTGTCGGTGCCAACATGAGGAAGAGACATGGTGTAGCGGGAAGGGTATTCGACACCCTCGGGAAGCACAGGATCAATATTCACGCCATCGCCCAGGGCTCCTCGGAGCTTAACATTTCGTTTGTTATAGCTGCGGACAAGTTGAAGCAGGCGATGTTGGCACTCCATAACGAGTTTTTCTTCGACCGCCGGAAAGTTTGGAGCATCTATCTCGCCGGACCGGGAAATGTCGGCTCAAAGTTCATCTCATTCCTTAAAGATAAAAACGACTCAAACGATATCATCAAACTTAAAGGAATTATCAGTTCATCTAAAATGCTCTTCGGTGATGATCTCCTGAATGAGGCAAACCCCGTTGAAGCACTGGCGCGGAACGGTGAAAAGGCATCTCCCACTCGGTTTATCGATCAGGTGATTTCAGATGAAAATCCGTTCAAGGTCTTCGTTGATTGCACCGCTACAGACGCGACACTTCGCTATTACGAACCGTTTTTGAAGGCGGGGGTAAACATTGTTGCCGCTAACAAAGTGGCGAACGCCGCGGAACAGGCTTTTTATGACGGACTCCGTGAAGCCGCAAAATCGGCCGGCTCGCATTTCTTGTATGAGACAAATGTCGGGGCCGCGCTTCCCGTGATAAAAGTTCTTGGAGACCTTATCAATTCGGGGGACAGGGTAGTGAAAATAGAAGGAATAATGTCGGGTTCTCTGAATCACATCCTCACGGAGGTTTGGAACGGCAAGAAGTTCATGGATGCCCTCGAAGAGGCAAAGAGTGCCGGCTACACCGAGCCCGATCCCTTGATCGATCTTTCAGGTGTTGATGTGGCCAGAAAACTTCTGATTTTGGTGCGTGAAACAAGAGCAAATGCCTCGATGGAAGATATCAGCATTGGGCCGTTGGCATGGCGAACCGGCGATGGCAAAGTGGAATATCTGGATATCGACAGAATGGTTCAGGAAGCGAAAAGCAACGGTAACAAAATCAAGTTTGTAGCGACTTACGCGGAGGGTAAACTGACCGTTGGTCCCAGGGAAGTTATCCCGGATGATCCTCTTTATTCCGTGAACGGTGTAAGGAACGCGTTCATCTTCCACACAAACCTTTACAGCGAATTCCCGTTGGTTGTATCCGGCCCCGGTGCTGGGGTCGCGCTTACGGCCGCGGGGGTAATGAATGATCTTTTAAGCATTATGGATTCGTAATGAACGGAACTAAAAAACTTGTAAGAAGCAGGGCGAAGTCGTTCGCACCGGGTACCGTTTCAAATGTTGGTCCGGGGTTCGACCTGATGGGCTTCCCCGTTTTCGGCATCGGTGATGAGGTCGAGGTCACCCCAAACGGAACCGGCACTTCACGGATCGTTTCGATCCTTGGTAATGATGCTCTAAGCCTGGCAGTGGAGTCGAATACCGCGGGAAAGGCAATAATATCATTCTTGGCAGATCACGCTCCCGGTGAGGGGGTGGATATAACCCTCTATAAAAACATGCCTGTAGGCAGCGGGATGGGCTCGAGCGCCGCGAGCGCGGTGGCCGGGGTAGTGGCTGTAAACGGCCTGCTCGCCAAACCCCTCAATCATGAAGAACTGGTGGAATACGCTATGGCGGGGGAGATGATCGCCTCCGGATCGCGGCACGGCGACAATGTTATCCCTTCACTTGTTGGGGGATTCGTGATAATTAACGATATTGATACATTGGATTTTTTCAGGGTTGAGGCACCGGCAAACCTGCTGGTGATGCTGATCCATCCCCACATCGAGATTAAAACAAGTCACGCCCGCTCGATCCTTCCCGGCACCATTCCGGTTAAGGACGCGATAAGGCAGACCTCGGCCGCGCTTACGCTGCTGGCGGGGATAATAACAGCCGATTACGGGAAGATAGCAGCCGCGTCGAAAGATTTTATTGCGGAGCCATACAGATCGGGGCTTATCCCGGGTTACGCCGAAGCGAAAAACCTCCTTTTATCAGAAGGCGCGGTTGCATTCAATATTTCGGGATCAGGGCCAACCATGTTCGCCTTGTTTAACGATTCGGGCAGGGCAGAGGCGGCTAAAACGACATTGGAGAATCTCTATGCCTGCATTGGTTTGGGCGTTGATATTTCAGTTTCAAAAGTGAACAACGAAGGCGCGAAGCTTCAGGAGGTAGAATGAGGTACAGAAGTACACGCAGCGAGGATAAACTATACAGTTTCATGGACGCGCTCTATTCAGGGCTTGCCCCTGATGGAGGGCTTTTTCTGCCCGAGAGCATCCCACACCTGTTCGAGGAACCCGAAGAGTTGAACGATCTCTCTCTTACCGAGATTGCCCGCCACTTCATTGCGCCTTTTGTAACAGGGATCGGGGAGTGGGAATTCGACCGGATAATCGAGCGGACATTTAATTTTGATATCAGTATCAGAACGCTCGACAGTCACATATCTGTGGTTGAGCTTTATCACGGACCCACGCTTGCCTTTAAGGATTTCGGCGCCCGGTTCCTGGCGAATGTAATGTCATATTACCTCCATGAAGAACACCGGAAGTGCAAAATACTTGTTGCGACCTCGGGTGATACCGGCAGCGCGGTTGCCAGTGCTTTTCTCGGGATGGACTGTGCTGAAGTAGTGCTTCTTTACCCCTCGGGGAAGGTAAGCAAGATTCAGGAGCAGCAACTCACCACCATGGGGCACAATGTTACAGCTTTGGAAGTGGAAGGGAATTTCGACGATTGCCAGCGACTCGTGAAAGAGGCCTTTGCTGATGAAGAGCTTAGAAGCAAGGTTAATCTCTCCTCCGCAAACTCCATAAGTATTGCCCGGCTTCTGCCGCAAGCCGTTTACTACGCGTATGCTTTTATCAGACTGTTTCACACTCACGACAGGATAAATTTTGTCGTACCCAGCGGAAACCTCGGGAATATTACAGCCGGGCTGATTGCCAAGTTCGCAGGGTTGCCTGTGAACCGTTTTCATGCAGCGTTGAACGGAAATTCAGTGTTCGCGGAATATCTTGAGAAGGGAGAGTTCAAGCCAAGGCCCACGATTCCCACGATCTCGAACGCGATGGATGTGGGGAACCCGAGCAATCTTGAAAGGATAATTTCACTCTACGGAGGATCGGTCGACCGTATAAGAAGGGATGTTACAGCTCACGCTTATGGTGACGAAGTCACGCTTGCCAAAGTCGGTGAGGTTTACGATAAACACAACTATTTGGTAGATCCGCATACCGCGGTGGGTATGCTCTACGCTGATGAACTCGCGAAGCAATCGCAAAGGGATCATTTTGTGGTGATGTCGACTGCCCATCCGGCCAAATTTCATGATGATGTCGCGAAGGCGATCGGCGGAGAGTTCTCCATTCCGGAAAGACTCGCCGCCTGCCTCTCAAAAAAGAAGGAGAGCCGCCTGACGGGCACCGGTTACCCGGAGTTCAGAAAGTTCCTGTTGGGTGATCTGAGTTAGATCAGTCGAGGGTGATGTACCTCGCGCCGAGGTGTACGAGCACATGCCCGAAACACTCATCGTTCATACCGACAATCTCCGGCGGGAAACAACCTTTCTCTTTGAAGACACCGCTAAGCAACAGACTTACTCCTGCCGTGCATGTGTAGCCGGTCGTCCGTGACATCGAAGAGACTCCGGAAACAGGGTCGTACCTGTCGAGTAGTGTTTGGGTAAACTCCACATCCTCACCGTGAAGGGTTCTAACCGAGCGGAGGCGCATAACGGTGAACTCTTCATCCTTCGGGCCAAGCTTCCAGTCTTTAAACAAAATCTTTGCCGCGAAATCGCGCGGTTTTATGCTTGTGCCGTTAATTTCGAGTTCTGTTTCCGAGAGGAAACCGACATGCCGGATAGCCTTTATCAGATCGATGTGGCCGGGGTATCTTAGGGTCATCTCCCGCATGTCATCGACGGGAATGGTATCAAGCACGGAACGCAGACCGTCCGTATAAAAAGCTTCGAGTGTGCCGATGCCGTCGAAGTCAACCATTTCACTCCCCGAGAGGGCTTCCCTGACAACAATTCTTCCGCCTTCTTTCACTCGCGCGGGGCGTGTGTACTCTTCAAGCACATCAACAGGTGAGAAGGGGGCCTTATACTGAAACGGGTACTTCCTTTCAGCGGGCAAACCACCAACCATGCACTCGAGAAACTTCACATCTCCTTTCGCGTATTGGTTGCCGAACCAGAGGTTGCTGAGTCCGGGGGCCACTCCAAAGTCGAGTAATGCTGTTACCCCGTTCTCTTTCGCGATGGCATCGAGAGGTTTCGAATCTTCAGGGAAGAATGAAATATCCACGATGTTCTTGCCGTTTCTGATCACGGTTTCAACGGTTTTGTAGCCCATAAAGCCGGGCACGGCTCCAACCACCAGGTCGGCATCCTTTATCACATCCGCGATCACTGCCGGATCGGAAAGGTCAGCGGAAACTGTTTCTATATCAAATTCTGAAAGGAGGTAGAGGTTTCCCTCGTCGCGGTCAACAGAGGTTACTTTATGGTCTTTCGCCAGATCGCGGGCGATCGCTCTGCCCACCATCCCAGCGCCAAGAACTGTGATCTTTTTCATTTTCATACCGGAATGTTTAGAAATTTAAGATTAAAAGATAGATAAAAGTATGGTGGTATAATAAACTTTTGGTTATATTTGATCAAGAAATTTTATTGATTTTGTTGACTTGTTCTTCCCCTGACAGGTCAACCATAATAACTATCCCCGGCTACCCCCAATTGCCGGGGTTTTTTTATGCTGCCAGGTAGTAATTCCTCACCAAATCCTCCCGATTATTTTCTCTATTTTTAATTGTATCAAAAATTATTTTTTCAAGGATTCTTATTGTGAGATCAAAACTATTTATTCTGTTTTTCCTTCTCATCTCAGGCATGAACCTGGCTCAAGACGGTGAAACAGTAGCGCGACTTGATGGAAAGATGCTGTTCAACCCGCGGGTTTCACCCGACGGAAAGGTTGTTGCCTTTACAGTTGAGGGTTATGGCGGCATTTACCTGAAAAACGAAAACAACGGACTTACACAACTGACCGGGGATCCCGCGTCAGGCTTCGGCTACAGCTGGCTTCCTGACAACTCAGGAATTGTTGCCAGGGCAGCAAAATTCAGAGGACCCGTTAGAGAGAACCAAGTGGTGGTTTACACCATTTCCGATAATGGAAGAACATCCCTCTCATCCCTCTCATCAAGAAATACGATACTCCCCGGTGTCTCAACCGGTGGTGATGCCTGGCTGGTTGAGGGCAGCACCATTATGACCTACAATTCCGCGTCGAAAACTGCATCAGTTTCAACTCCCCGCGGAACAGCCGCTTTTATTGAAAGTGATAAAATATCAGTGGTAACTCCTGTGGGTAAAAGAGTGATCGAACCGGTCAAGGGTCAACGGTGCATTAACGCGGCTCTTTCACCTGACGGAAGCAAAGTGGCTTTTGAAATAATGGGCGGAAACCTCTTCGTGATCAACACAGATGGAACCGGATTGGTCGATCTCGGCAGGGGATACAGGGCTTCATGGGCTCCCGATTCCAAATCGGTAACTTATATGATAACCTACGATGACGGACACACCATTACCGCATCTGACATCTGGATGATAAACCCCGATGGAACAGGTAAAACCAGAGTGACCGGCGATTCGAACAATATCGAACTCGATCCTTCATTCAGCAGTGACGGAAGATTCATCTATTTTGCAGACATGACCGATGCTTCGATCAGAAGAGTAAGCGTGGAGGGTGTAAGATGAAAAAGATAATTGTACTCTTCGCGTTTTTATTTACAACCCAACTTTACTCACAGATCACCGGACTTTCGGGCTGGAACATCGTTCTCGATCCGGGCCACAGTGCTCAGGAGAACATGGGTATCTATAACTACCCTGAAGCGATGAAGAACCTCTATGTGGCAAAACACCTCCGGGATTTTCTGCTCGACTCAACCGATATCGACACTGTTTACATGACCCGCAGCGACAGTATCCAGATCGTGGGCCTCAGCCAGAGGTCGGACTACGCCAATTCAATCGGCGCGGCGTGGTTCCATTCGATCCACAGTGACGCGGGTTCTGCCACCAGCAATACAACCCTTCTACTTTGGGGCCAGTATGCCAACGGACAGGAAAAAGTACCCAACGGTGGCAAGGCGATGAGCGACATAATGATCGGCAACCTTACCAAAGGGATGCGTACCAACACCGTTTATGGCTCGATCGGCGACTGCTCGTTCTACGGCTGCACAAGCGGCGGACCTTACCTTTCAGTTAACAGACTCACGAACATGCCTTCAGAGCTGAGTGAAGCGGGATTCCACACGAATCCACGGCAGAACCAGCTCAACATGAACTATGAATATAAACGCCTCGAGGCCAAAACCTTCTGGTGGTCGATAATCAAGTTCAAAGGTGCTCAGCGGCCTTATCCCGGTATTGTTGCCGGAGTTATAACCGACTCCGAAAGCGGACAGCCGATAAACGGTGCTGTGGTTACTGTTAACGGCAGAACCTTCAAGACCGATACATATCAGTCGCTCTTCTACAAATACTCTACCGATTCCACACTTCTGCGGAACGGTTTCTACTATTTTGAAAAAGTGCCCGGCGGTAATCAGTCGATTTCAGTTTCAGCTCCTGGTTACGACACTTACAATTCAACAGTGGCAATGTCTGATACCTTTTTTACATTCAGGGATGTAGCGCTTGTAAATGCGATGCCTCCCTATGTTTCAGGCATCATTCCCGCGGAAGGTGACTCACTCTACCCCGGAGTAAACTCCATCCAGATAACCTTTAGCAGGCCGATGGATACCGCATCGGTTAACGCGGCATACTCCTTTTCACCGGCTGTTGCATCTGCAGCCAGGTCTTGGAACGCGAACGAACGGATCTTAACGATCAACACTGCCAACTTCCAGTTTGAAACTCAGTACACTTTAACGATCCAACCGACAGCTAAGGACAAATATAGCCATCCCCTCGACGGTGACGGTAACGGTACTGGTGGTGATGCGTTTGTGCACCACTTCAACACAAGGATCCCCGATGCTATACCACCGGGTGTGGTCTATAGCTATCCCGCGGCTAACGCGAGGGTGATGGAAAAACGACCCGTTATTAATCTCACATTCAGCGAACCGATTAAAACATCTTCACTGAGTGGAAAGATATCGTACATTAATACATCCACCAACGCGAATATTCAGACATATACCAGATACTACCCGGGATCAGACATTTCAGCAGTGAATATATTCACCCGGGAGGACCTTGCTTTTGATCAGAGTTACAAAGTGAGAATAGAACCGGGTATAGAGGATATGAGCGGAAACATTTCGACCGTGCCTTTTGAGATCGTATTCGGGCGTGATCTGGTTGCTCAACTAACTGTTAATCTGGTCGACCTTTTCGAAAGTGGTATAGCTAACTGGTGGGCACCACAACAGTCGGGTTCGACAACCGGCATCCTTACTGACACAACCAATATCTATACTGATGGTGTTTACATCAACCACGGTTCCGGTAGTGCGAAATCGATGAAATTGACCTATGGTTGGGATCCCCTTGCAAGCGAGTGGCTGATCAGGGAATATTTTGGCGCAACTTCACCAACCATTTCTCTTGTGCATGACAGCTTTATCGAAGCCATGGTTTTTGGTGACGGAAGTGGCAATAAATTCAGATTCTGTCTTAACGACGGCGGGACAGGCGGACATGAGGTTAATCTCTGGAAGACCATCGACTGGTATGGCTGGAAACTCGTAAGATGGGATCTCGCGAATGACACTGTTGGTAGCTGGATAGGAAACGGCACACTCGAGCCTCCTTTCGGATTCGATAGTTTCCAACTGACATGGACTCCGGGCAAAAAGAATATCGGAACCCTTTATTTCGATGATCTTCAGTTCTCAAACTATACTATGGTAGGTGTCGAAGAAGAATTAACAGGCACTCCCGTTACATACGGCCTCTCCCAGAACTTCCCGAATCCGTTCAACCCAGAGACGGTTGTGCGTTTCGCGTTGCCCGTTGCCGGTGAGGTTGTTATCTCGGTTTACAATTCATTAGGACAGAAAGTTAGAACCCTCGTGGATGGCTTCAGGGAAGCCGGAAACCATCAGGTGTCATTCAATGCAGCTGACCTTCCGAGTGGAATGTACCTGTATGAGATGAAATCGGGTGGGTTTACTTCTGTGAGAAAAATGATTCTGATGAAGTAAAAAAATGTATGATGTATGATGTATGATGTATGATGTATGATGTATGATGTATGATGTATGATGTATGATGTATGATGTATGATGTATGATGTATGATTTTCAAACCTCATACTTCATTCCGCCGCAGGCGGATCATACTTAGTAGAAAACACCTTATATTTTAAGAAAAAGAGCGCGCCCTTAATTGGTCGCGCTCTTTTTGTTTATTTCTTTAGGAAGCCTGCCTTGTTATGAAAGGATTGCGACGCAACGCCTGCGCCAATGCCGATAGCAGCAGCCACAACGGCTACCTCTTTAGGAAGCCTGCCTTGTTATGTCCCGAAGGGATGCCTTCGGCAAAAGGATTGCGACACCTAAGATGCGTTGGACGCACCTTGGGCCTTTCTCTCGACTTTATGAAGCCTGCCTTGTTATGTCCCGAAGGGATGCCTTCGGCAAAAGGATTACGACTTGAAAAGAACGACTAAAGAATTTATTAAACCAAGACTCTTTAGGAAGCCTGCCTTGTTATGAAAGGATTACGACACGAAAAGTACAAATAATACGATCACGGTTATTTTGAGACTTCCTTTAGGAAGCCTGCCTTGTTATGAAAGGATTACGACACGACCTTGAAAGATCATGGCTGTCTCCTTTACTCAAGTTCTTTAGGAAGCCTGCCTTGTTATGAAAGGATTACGACTTACCTTGAGCCACCACAGACCCCATGCCTGCATATCTTGGTCACTTTAGGAAGCCTGCCTTGTTATGTCCCGAAGGGATGCCTTCGGCAAAAGGATTGCGACTCTTCAGTACA
>Ga0116141_10003988_pt1 | contig 12457 bp, 10 predicted proteins | sample AD_UKC097_MetaG_FD_89744 | JGI IMG/M metagenome (GOLD analysis project Ga0116141, IMG submission 89744) | Active sludge microbial communities of municipal wastewater-treating anaerobic digesters from USA - AD_UKC097_MetaG | ecosystem: Engineered > Bioreactor > Anaerobic > Digestate | place: USA... | reverse complement strand
TCCGTTCAGTGCTGAAGTGGAGCCGGCCGGCGGGCAGAGGGTGAGTGTGTTCAGATCGAATGCGCACACTAAACCGCTCAAGGTCAGAACAATGTCCGGAGTCAAATCCGCCGTTCCGGGGCCCTTCAGCCGCCTGAAGATTCCTGTGCGCGAAACAGGGGCCTGTTTCGTAAGCGCCGCGGACCCGCTTTCAGCATCATGGTGGCGCTGCTGGTCCCCTGGTTTATGACCCGTTCGCGCCGGCCATCGCTGAGAACGGTGTTCACCGCACTGCTGCTGGTCGGCGTGGTGGTGTTGTTCCTATTTTCCCATCGCGGTCAGATTTACATTGGGTCAGATTTCCAGTTTGACCGGGAGCGGTTTGTGGCGAAGCTGAAGCCTTCAGAAGATGCGGTGGATCAGGGCAATGACTACATCTACGGCTCCGGACTTTTTCTTGCGGCCCGCCACAACCGGTATCATTTCTGGGGCCGGCGGTATGCTGTGCTCATGCTGGTGCGTCCGATTCCTCGCCAGCTCTGGCCTACCAAATACGAGGATACCGGGATGGCTTTCATTGTTGAAGAGGGCGCCCGGGCGGGAATGGACGATTCGCAGTGGCTCGATGCGATTGGATGGATCCCGTATCGCGGCTCTGCGCCCGGACTGGTCAGTGATCTGTTCCTTGAGTTCGGCTGGCTGGGCCTGGCGGGCATATGGCTGGCGGGTGCAGGTTTGGCCTGCCTCTGGAAGAATGCCGTGCTGGAAAAGGGTCTTTGGGGTGTGCTCTATTCTCTTGCCGTCCTGCTGTCGGTTTATCTCCCGGCACAAGGCGTTACAGCCTTTCTGTATCGTTTCGTATTCATGAGCATTCCCTGCGCTCTGCTCTGGTATTATCTGGTGCATAGAACAGCTGGTTCTGGATCGGGAGATGAATGACATGAGGACCTCCGCCAGCCGGGTCGCTGTTGCGCAACAGCGACCCGGCTGGCATTATGCCGTGCCGCTGGCTTTCTGGCGGGAAGGGCTGCTTGAACAGTTCTTCACGGATGTTTATCTGAAGGGCATTTGGCCGCCCGTCTTCTCCTGCGTCGGCCGTTTTCTTCTTGTTTTCGGAATTCGGCGGCTGTCCGGCCGACAACATGAACAGCTCCCGCCGGAAAAAGTAACGGCGGTGTGGGCAACCCGGATGATCGGAAAACTCGGAGGCCCGGCGACAGCCCGGATGGACGAATGGATGGCGACCGGCGAAAACTTCTGCCGGAGAATTCTTGCAAAAGGACTGGGCCGGGCCGATGCCGTTTACGCATTTTCGTCGGCTGCAAGGGAGCTTCTTCTCTACTGCCGGGAACACGGGCTGACAGGTGTTCTTGACCATGCCACCGCGCCTCAAGGATCCGAAATGAAGCTGGTTCGCGAAGAGCAGGAGCGCTTCCCCGGCTGGGTTTGCGCAGAGACGAAATCCTCGGTGCTCGAGGCTTACAGCCGGAGGCAGCATGAAGAAGAGCGTTTGGCGTCCATCATTATTTGCGGCTGCTCGTTTGTAAAAGGCATGCTGGCAGACACGGGCGTGGACCGCGACCGGATTAAAGTTGTCCCGCTGGGGATATCCATGCCGCCGGAGATGCCGGTCGTGTCACATGGCGGACTGAATGTGCTTTTCGTCGGCAGTGACGGCCTGCGCAAGGGCATAGGATATTTGGCCCGAGCGGCAAAGCTTCTCAGGAGTTCGAATATTCACTTTCGGGCAGTGGGAGACTTGGGCCTGACCTCGCAGGGGATGAATGAGATCCGTGAAGACATCAAAGTGCTCGGCTCTGTTCCGCGTTCTGCAATGCGTGAACACTGGGCCTGGGCTGATGTGCTGGTTCTCCCGTCGGTCAGCGAAACCTTCGGTCTGGTTGTTCTTGAAGCGATGGCCTCGGGTCTTGCCGTGATTACCACCACAAGCACGTGCGGACCGGATGTGGTTCGCAGCGGAGTGGACGGATTTGTTGTTCCTCCTCGCAATGCAGAGGCTCTTGCGGAGAATCTGGACTGGATGGCCTCGAATCCTGTGCTGCTGTCTGACATGAAGCGCAGTGCGCGCTCACATGCAGGTGATTTCACGCTGGAAAAATACGGCCGACGGCTTGCGGAGGCCGTAAGAGGAGGTTCAAATGCGTGAACGCATAAAATGGCTTCTTTTCCCGGGAATCAACCTTCATACGCGGCAGCGTTATCGGATCCTGCCCCGCTGTCTTGAGTCTGCGGCACCCGGCGGAGCATGCCTGCTGGATGCGGGGTGCGGCAACGGAATGCTGTCCTATCGGGCCTGTTTAAAAGGATATCAAGTCACGGGAATCAGTTTCAAGGAGGGGGAGGTGGCGCGCTGCAGAAAGCTTTTCAATGGTTATCTGGGCATCCCGGAAGAACGACTGCAGTTCAAGGTTATGAATCTGTATGATGTCGAAGCGCTCAATCAGCAGTATGACCAAATCATATGCACGGAGGTTCTTGAACATCTCATGAGGGATGACGCCGTGTGCCGCAGTTTATTTTCCCTTCTAAAGCCGAATGGCGTTATTCATATCTGCTGTCCCAACGCGGACCATCCCTACAACCGCAGTTTCCCTCTGGACCCCGGGGAAAACGGCGGACATGTTCGGGCGGGATATACCTATGAAAGCTACAGGCGTCTTCTGGAACCCATAGGATTTCGCATTGTGGGACAAAGAGGCCTCGGCGGGCCTGTGCGCCAGTTTTTTAACAGTCGAATCAAGCGGCTTCAGGAGAAATATGGAGATGTGGTCGCGTTCCCGCTTTTCCTGCTCTCTTTTCTTTTCCTGTGGCTGGATCGTGAGGAGGCCCGCGTTCCTTATACACTGTACGTAAAGGCGGTAAAGCCGGCATGAAAAAAAGACGATTGAGCGTCTGGCTCCTTACCAATGCTCCCAGTCCATATCAGATGGAGTATCTGGCCGCGCTTGCGAAGCATATGGATTTGGATGTGCGTCTCATGAGGCATGCCTATGCCGACGCGGCGTGGGCGGGCGGGGCAATGCCGCCGGAAGCGCATGTCATGCGGGGCTGGGGGAGCGAGCGGCATCGTGATGAGTTGCGCCTGCATCCTTCGGCCCTGACGGAGGTGTGGCGTGGCGCACATGATGTGTATGTGCTTTCCGGGGTGTATACCAGTCCAACCTTCCTGATGTGCGCATGGATTCTTCACTGGCGGCGGAAACCGTGGGCTGTCTGGTTTGAGCGCCCCTGGCCGGAAGAATACCGGCCGGCATGGGCCCGTCGCGCCTCGGCGCGAAGCGGGTTGGCTCGCATGATCCGGAAAAGAGTGCTTCGCTTGATTCTCGGTCGCGCCACACGGGTATTTTGCATAGGTTCGGCGGCTGTGAACGCATACCGTGAATGGGGCGTTCCTGAAAACAAACTGGTGTTCCTCCCGTATGTGTGCGATTTGGAGCCTTTCCGCTCATGTCGCATTAGCGAGGGAGATCATATCAGATTTCTCTATGTTGGTTTGCTTGATCAGCGCAAGGGAGTTGACCTGCTGCTTGATGCATTTGAGAGACTTGCGGATGAATATGCACAGGTCGAGTTGATCCTCGCCGGCTGCGGCCCTGTGAAGAAGGGCTGTGAAGGCCGCCGGACGGCCCGGGTGCGGTTTGCGGGCCATGTCGAACGTGAAGAGCTTCCGGCTCTTTACGGTTCGGCGGATGTTTTTGTGTTTCCCACACGATATGACGGATGGGGCGTTGTTCTCAATGAGGCCTGTGGCGCGGGTCTGCCCGTGATTGTCACATCGGCCGCCGGAGCGACCGCCGATCTGGTCGAAGACGGCGTCAATGGCATTGTTATCAATCGCGATGATCCCGAAGGATTGTATCAGGCCATGAAATACATGGTTGACCATCCGGAATCCCGCGAGGCATTTGGCAAACGTTCTCTTGAAAAATCGTCTGTTGTTGATATGGCCCCGGGTGTGGATCGTTTTCTTCACGCGGTGGAGGACATGGCTGGATGAGAATACTGCAGGTCATTGGGGGTCTGGCTTCATCCAGCGGGACAACGCCTGCGGTTCTGGCCCTGTCTGACCGTTTGGCAAATGCCGGGCACGGAGTGGATATCTTTTATGTCAGCGGGCGCACCCCGGATACCGTAATGCCATCCAGCCCGGGCGTGCATGTTGAAGGCTTTCCCCTGAACGGTCCCAGGATATGGGCCGGCTCTTGCGCATTGTCCCGGGCCCTGATGGATCGGGCGGGAGCGTATGACGTAATCCATGGCTACAGCCTGTGGCTGTTTCCAAACATTGCGGTGTCTCGTGCCTGCGGGCGAGCCGGGAGGCCCTATATCATTTCTCCGCAGGGTGCCCTTGACCACTGGGCGCTGAGTCATCACGGCCTGCGCAAAAAAATATATGCTGAACTGATCGAGCGAAGGATCCTGAGCCGTGCGGCCTGCATCCAGTGCGTGACGGAGCATGAGGTATCTCTGGTGAAAAACTTCGGCCTCTCGACGAAAACGGCCATCATACCAAATGGAGTCGAAACCGGTTTCTTTAATCCTTCTGCAAAACAGTATCCGCCGGAGATTTTGTTCCTTTCCCGTCTGCATCCGAAAAAGGGCCTGGATATTCTACTCCCCGCCTTTGCCGCTGCGCGCCGCGAATGTCCCGGAATTCGCCTGACAATTGCCGGAGGCGATGGGGGAAGTGGATATCGAAAAACCATAGAGGCATTGATCGCCGGGCTTGGCCTGGGTGACTGTGTGCGGCTGGTGGGGGAGTTGAGGGGAGGGGAGAAGACGGCGGCATTTGAGTCATCCGGCATGTTTATTCTCCCGTCGCGTTCCGAAGGGCATCCCCTGGCCGCGCTGGAGGCCATGGAGAGGGGACTCCCTGTTATACTCACGCCTCAATGCTATCTCCCGGAGGCTGCAGAGCAGGGCGCCGGACTGATCGCGGGCGCGGATGTGCAGGAGATATCCCAGGCCATAGTCCGGCTGGCGTCATCGGAGCCTGATCGCCGGAAAATGGGCCATGTTGCCCGCAGGCTGATTGAGGAACAATTTTCAGCAGACAGGATCGCTTCTCTTCAGGCAGAATTGTATAAGGAAGTTGCGGCGAAAGGTTGAATATCATCATGCCAAGGAACATGCAGGTATATATTCTGGCGAGAAATGAGGAAGACAACATTGCAGCCTGTCTCCAAGCCCTGCAGCGTCCCGGCCTGCAGGTGACGGTGCTGGATTCAGGTTCAACCGACGGGACACTCGCCGCGGTGTCACGATTTTCAGGTGTTCATGTGGAGCCCTATGCCTACACGAGCCACTGCGAGGCATATAACTGGATCACCGCGCAAAAAGGCGCTTCCCCCTATGTCATGGTGCTGGACGCGGACATGAAAATCAGTGATGCGCTGATGAATGAGATCACGAACCTGATTGACGCGGCGGCACCTCAGGTTATACAGGCGCCGGTCACGATGTGTGTGGACGGTGTCCCGCTGAAGCACGGGTCGCTTTATCCCCCGAAGCCCATTGTGTTCAAGGCCGGCGCAGCCTATTTTACGGCTGACGGACACGGGGAAAGGCTCCTCCCGGAGTTGGATGTCCAAACCTGCCGTAAGTGTCTCGTTCACGACGATCGCAAGCCTTATGAGGCCTTCCTTGAATCGCAATGCCGATATTCGCGGAATTTCATCGGCCGGGAAACGTCCGGCCGTCTGGACTGGCAGGACCGTCTCCGGGCGGGCACATGGCTCATGATGTGGATCGTCCCGCTGTATTCATGGATCATCTGCCGGGGCTTTCTTTCCGGCCGGGCCGGCCGGGCCTATGCCCTTGACCGCTTGATCGCAGAAGCCATTCGCTGTCGGTTCATTCTGTCCCGCAAACTGCACGCAAAGTCGTCCAAAGAAGCATGAGCGTTCATCTGGCCAGGATGAAAACTGCGGCGGAAAAAATTCCGCCAGGTCTCGGGCCTTGGCTCGCAGCGGTGCCGTTTTCCCTTCGGCTGGGACCTGCCTACAGTCGCGCCCGGCGCGATTTGCGGAATGTCCTGCAAATGGGTCCGGGAGAACTCCGGGAAGAAGTGTGCGCGCGCATCGCGGCGCTTCTTCCCGTTGCAAGAAAGAGCCCGTTCTGGCGGGAAAGGCTTCCGGAAAGGCTCCCGGATTTTGATGCTGTCGCAGCTCTCCCGCTGACAACAAAGGACGATCTGCGGGCCGTGGCCATCGAACAGCGCTCTGTGCAGACCTCCGGCTGCTTGCGTATCAATACAGGAGGAACTTCGGGTTCGCCGCTTTCTTTTTACATCGATCGGCAGGCTTTTGCGCGGGAGTGGGCTCACATGCATTACATCTGGCAGAAAGCCGGATATCTTCAGACGGACATCAAGCTGACCCTGCGCGGACGCATCCCGGGTGATCAGCCGCTCCGCTACAATGCGGTCCACAATGAATATGTGCTCCATCCTTCATTCCCGGCCGACCGGCTGGCCGCCGCCGTGGAAAAAATTGCATCCCGCATTCGATTCATTCACGGGTATCCATCGTTGATATATTCGTTTCTTAAATACTGCGACGAATGCCGGCCGGAGGTTATCGGCCGTCTGCGGAAATCACTGAAAGGCGTACTGCTGGGTTCGGAGTTCCCGGCTCCGGTGTACAGGAACTTTATTGATGACGTGACCGGGGTGCCCAGTGTTTCGTGGTACGGGCATTCTGAAATGGCCCTCCTGGCCCTGGAGCAGGAGCGGGGGGTTTATGTCCCGCTTCAGTCCTATGGATATGCCGAGGCCGTTCCGGCCTCGACGGCCGGCGAATACCGTCTGGTGGGAACATCGTATTTCAACACGGCATCGCCTTTTATCCGCTATGACACAGGGGACCTGGTGGATGCGCAGGTGGAAGACGGCCTCCTGAAATCCTTTCGCATCACATCGGGCCGCGTGGGCGATTTCGTGCAGGATCGACATGGCTGCGCGATCAGTTTGACGGCGCTGGTTTTTGGCCGCCACCATGCTCTCTTTGATCGGGCGGCTCATGTCCAGATCCGGCAGACCGCTCCGGGTTGTGTGGATCTCGTGGTGACGCCGGGCCCGGGACAGCGGATGACGCCGGAGAATGTGCTTGCGGCATTTGATTCGAGCGGGGTTGATCTGGATTTCCGTGCGCTGGTGGTGGACAGTCCGGTGCGGGCTCCCTCGGGAAAAATCCCGCTGCTCATCAGGGAGTGGCAGACATGAACAGGATCACAAGGTGCTTGCGAACGATCGCTGATCTGCGCCCGGTGCAGATTGCTAATCGCGTTTGGCGGCACATATACTGCCCCGCGCCGGACCTGGCCCCGCCGCCGGCATTCAGAAAGCCCCTGCAGCAGTGGAAGCGCTTTGCCCCCAGACCGGCTTCAATCGGAAGCGATTGCACACTGGAACTTTTTCATGAGCGTCACCGGCTGTCCGGCCCGGACGACTGGAACAACCCGGCATGGCCGCGCCTGTGGCTTTATAATCTGCACTATTTTGACGGACTCTGCGCGGAAAATCCCAATGAAGCATGCGGCCAGCTGGTTGAGAGGTGGCTGCGTGACAATCCTCCGGGCAGCGGCTGCGGATGGGAGCCGTATCCGCTTTCGCGTAGAATCGTAAACTGGATTAAATATGAGTTGGGCGGAAACCATCTGTCTGAGCTCGCGCTCCACAGTCTGGCTGTTCAGGTGCGGTATCTTCGTGCTCGGCTGGAATATCATCTGCTAGGAAATCATCTGCTGGCCAACGCCGTTGCGCTCATATTTTCCGGCCTGTTCTTTGAAGGAAAGGAACCAGCCCGCTGGCGGCGAAAAGGAGTGCGCCTGTTCGAGCGAGAATTGAAGGAGCAGATTCTTCCCGACGGCGGACATATCGAGCGGTCTCCGATGTATCACGCCATTGTGCTGGAGGATCTGCTGGATATCATTCAGCTTCATGGCGTGTACGGTCTGGACTGTCCGCCGTCCTGGGCCGAAACCGCCGGCCGCATGCTTTCGTGGCTGCGGGTAATGACGCATCCGGATGGGGGATTTGCACTGTTTAATGACTGCGCCTTCAATGGGGCCTCCGCGCCGGCGGTGCTGGAGACCTATGCCGACGGTCTGGGCATTCCGCGGGCCCCTGAGGGGAACGGCAATGCATGGCTTGAACACACTGGATATTTGAGAGTGGAAGAGGGAAATCTCGTGCTGTTCTTCGATGCGGGTCCCGTGGGCCCCCGGTATCAGCCGGGTCACGCTCATGCGGACACTTTCTCTGTTGAGATGTCCATCGGGAGACAAAGGCTTCTCGTAGATTCCGGAACGTCCTGTTATGGCATCAGCCCCGAGCGGCAGCGTCAGCGCGCAACCCCCGCGCATAACACACTCAGCGTGGATGGCTTCGACTCCACCGAAGTCTGGAGCAGCCACCGCGCGGGGCGCAAGGCCCGCGTGACTTCCATCAAGTTCTCCCAGCCTCCGGGGGGACAGGGGCTTGCCGTGCTGGCGGTACAGGACGGATTCAGCCGGCTGCGCGGGGTGCGCATGCACAGCCGAAGACTGGATGTTCGGGATGGCCGGATCGTCATCGAAGACACCATTGACGGTTCGGGTCCGCATGAGCTGAAGCTTTCATTCCATTTCCATCCGGACATCATTGTGTCGAAAAGCCGTGATGTGGGCTATAATCTCAAAAATCACGAGGGCCTGTTTCTGGGTACGCTGCAGATGGATGACGCCCTGCGCTCGGACGTGGAGCCGGCAACATGGCATCCTGAATTCGGGATGACCAGAAATTCCGTGAAGCTTGCGGGGACCTGCACCGTTAAACTTCCGGCAAGGTTCACCACCGTATTTGAACTGGCGGAAGCGCTCAAATGAACATCCTTTTCCTGTCGCACTATTTCCCGCCGGAAGGCAATGCGCCCGCCTCAAGGGTCTATGAATTCTCCAGGCGCTGGGCCGCCTCGGGGAACGAGATCACTGTGATCACCAGTGCGCCCAATGTTCCCGGCGGAGTGGTCTATCCCGGCTACCGCAACCGCTTTGTGCGCGAGAATCAGGATGGCATTCGGGTGCAGAGGGTTTGGACATATCTGGCGCCCAACAAGGGCACGGTACGGCGGATTCTGAATTATCTGTCCTATATGTTTTCGGCCTTCTTCGCAGGACTTGCCGGACGGCGTCCGGATGTTGTCGTCGCCACTTCCCCGCAGTTCTTCTGCGCGTGGGCCGGCCTGCTGCTGGCGATCTGCCGCCGCCGTCCTTTTGTCCTGGAGATTCGTGATATCTGGCCCGAATCCATCACAGCCGTTGAGGCTATGCGGAACCGCGCGGTTTTGAATGTGCTTGAGAAAATGGAAAAGATGCTCTACCGCCGCGCGGATGCGATTGTCACCGTGGGTGAAGGATATCGTCAGCGGCTGATTGAAAAGGGAGTCCCGCCGGGAAAAATATCCGTCGTTGCAAACGGCGTCACCATGAAACCCGGGGCTATTGGCCCGTCCGCCTCGTCTGAACTGCGGGCCCGGTGGTGTCCTGATGCGTCCTTTGTGTGCATCTATGCCGGCACCATCGGAATGGCATGCGGCCTGGATGTTGTGCTGCGGGCCGCGGATTTGCTCCGCCGCCGGGGCCGGGAGAATATTCATTTCCTTCTGGTGGGAGACGGGGCTCATCGGGAGGAGCTGGAATCCCGAAGCCGGGCCATGAGTCTTCGCGGCGTGATCTTCACCGGACTGCAGAAAAGAAGCGATGTGGCTGCATTTTTGAATATGGCGGACGCGTGTCTTGTCCACCTGAGAAAAACAGACCTGTTTACAACGGTGTTCCCGTCCAAACTGCTGGATGCGGCTGCTCTCAAGCGTCCGGTAATTCTCGGGGTGGAGGGGCATGCAGCTCAAATGGTCAGGGAGGCTGACTGCGGAATCTGCATCGAGCCCGAGAATGCCGAGCAGCTGGCCGATGCCGTGCTGAAGCTGGCCGCCGATCCGGAGCTCTGCCGCCGATTTGGAGAAAACGGAGCTGCTTATGCAAACGGGCACTTCAATGCGGATCGCCAGGCCGCGGAGTATATGGAATTGCTTACCCGAATTGTGAGCTGACCTGCCGCGTTGAATATTTCCCGGACCCGCGCATCAATGCGCGGGTTTTTTTTATGGCGTCTCGGACCGCCCGGAACGGGCGAATCAGATAGTACAGCCATGACAAAAAGGCCGGCAGACTGATGCATTTCCAGTCGCTGAATGTCGGGGCGAAGAAATACCTGAACAGACAGCACATTCGGTCCCGCCATCGTTCTCGAACCTTGAAGTGATAGTACAGCCGGGACGGAGGATGATCGGCCAGGCGGCTAACGGGCCCGCGATCCGGGATCATTTCACGAAGAGGATGGGGGAGGGGTTCCAGTCGTTCAGCCATGCAGAGCGCCAGTTCGAGCATGCGCATGGCCCCTGTTCTGCGGGCAAGCGCACGAAGCCTGTCCATGTCAAGTTCCGGACTGGTTCGGATGACGGCCCGCACATCTGCCGCCCAGATCAGTCTTTCCCATCGGTGGTAGGACCCGTGTGCGGCCAGCATGACCAGGAGCAGTTCCGGTCCCGGTGCCGGATAACTGCGCCCCTGATATCCCAGAGAATAAAGATTTTCTCTGATTGCAGCATCCGGAATGCGGAAACAGAAGAAGCCGGGCGTGATGCCCGTGCTGAGATCAATCGAGTATTCCTCGTCTCCCTGCCGGAGATTGACATCCCATCCGGCCCGAATAAAGGCCTGCATTTGCGCCGGCGGAAGATTGACAAAGCTCCGGTACCCCGCGTCCATCAGAACGGCGCGGGCTTTTGGAATGGCTTCCGCGTTCAGAAGAAGATCAAGATCATCAAAGCGACGCCTGTGAAGGGCTCCGTAGCATGCGATGGCCAGAAGCGGTCCCTTGACCGGCAGCGCCTGCAGTCCGGCGCCGGAAAAAAGATCCAGCACCCGGTTCAGTTCAGCGAGAAGGCGGGTGTTCCGGACTATGCATTTATAATGAAGATCCTGCAGCCGCTGGCGCGCGCCGTCTGGTATGGAATCCCATCCGGCCGGTTGAAGATGCTCATACAGAAGCGGCAGAACAGAATGCCGGATGGACATGTTAATGACTGTATTCCAGTCTGTTACGGACTGGATCAGTTCCGGAATGCGCGGGTCATGCGACGGGGATCCCGCGCACAAGCGCAGGAGCCTGTATTCTGCAGTCGAATCAATTAATGCCGCCTGTGAGCTCATTCGTTTGTCTGCCTGAAATCCGCTCAAACTCTATACATTATTTTGCAAGGAAACCAGATGAATGGTATTATAAACGAATGATAAATCGAGAATTGCCATCGGAGACCGGGAGTGCAGTGAATGTGCTGATTATTCACTCCGATCGGTCTGTTCTCGACCGGCTGTGTCAGGTGGTTTCTTCGTGGGATGGCAGCTCGGCGACCGGCATTGCGGAGGTTGACAAGATTGCCGGGGCGGCGGCTGGCGATTATGACATGATTGTTGCCGAATATCGCGATGCATCCCCTCTTCCTGAAATTCTGGCCGGTCTGTGGCCGTGGCTGAAACCTGTTTTTGTAGCGGCTTCTGAGACGCCGGCTCCCGAAAGCTGTTCCGGCATCACAGTCATTGCCGCAGACGATGCTGAAGCCCTGCTGGCCTGCCGTGAAAAATGCATGGACGCCCGCCGAGAACTGTTGTGCGATAAACCCCTTTCTCAGCTGCTGCGTAAGTCGACAACGGCGGATTTCCGTCGTTTTTGCGAAGGAGCCATCCGGGCCGAAACCCTGAATGAGGGGTTAAAGGAACTGGGCACAGGTATTTCAGAACTGGCCCCTTGCGCTGCCGTTGCGCTGCTCAGCCTGGATTCGGATGACACACGCCTGTTGATCCACTGCATGCAGGAAGTCCCCCTGTCGTTTGTCAGCCAGATGCGTGAGAGCATGCTGAATGTTTGCCGGTATATCGCGGATGCACAGCCCGACATGCAGAGCATTCGCATGCACGCGAACGGCATGTCGTGTGAAGGAGAACGGGAATTCGGACTGGCTGTTCCTTATTATGTTCCGGCCATGCTTGGATCCACGCTCGTGGGTCTGTTTGGTGTTTTCCCCGCAGACGGAATCGCATTCACGCCCGATAGCGCTGGTCGTCTCTATCAGGTGCGTCATCAGCTGTCGCTCGTGCTGGCTTCACTTTCACATACAGGACGCATCGCCGCCCGCGATGTGCTCACGGATCTCTTCAACCGTCGGGGCCTGAATGAGGAATTCGAGCGTTCATGGCAGCTGGCTAAAGAAACGGAGTGCGCTCTGGGTGTGATTACCATGGATATTGACCATTTCAAGACGGTCAATGATACCTGCGGTCATGCGGTGGGCGATATCGTGCTGCAGGAAATGGCGGATATTGTGCGCTGGGCCACCCGAACGGGGGATGTGGCCGGGCG
>Ga0116141_10003977_pt1 | contig 12471 bp, 9 predicted proteins | sample AD_UKC097_MetaG_FD_89744 | JGI IMG/M metagenome (GOLD analysis project Ga0116141, IMG submission 89744) | Active sludge microbial communities of municipal wastewater-treating anaerobic digesters from USA - AD_UKC097_MetaG | ecosystem: Engineered > Bioreactor > Anaerobic > Digestate | place: USA... | reverse complement strand
CACCAGTACAAGCGGCCGGACAGCCTTACTATGAAATCCTCGCGGGAATCGGCGGCGGCCCGACCCTCGTGAAAAACGGAACGGTTAATATCACCTATGATCAGGAAGTGTTCTTCGGATCCGGTGTAGGAAGCACCAATCGCGACCCAAGAACCGTGTTAGGATATACAGCCGACAAGCATGTGATTATGATGGTGATCGACGGCCGTCAGGTTGACTCCGAGGGTCTCTCACTCCCCGAAGCTGCCGACCTCATGGTATCCCTCGGTTGCGTTGAAGCGATGAACCTCGATGGTGGGGGATCATCCCAGATGGCGATCGGCAACCAGCTTGTTAACCTTCCGGTAGGAAGCACTTATCAGCGACCGGTTCCGACGATGCTCGCGATCGTTAATCCCGATTCGATCAATCTTCTTCCTCCGAATTTCTACCTGAGAAAGATCGACAATGCCGACTCCAACATTGTTAAGACCGGAACCTGGGCAGTCTCAAATATATCAGGATACTGGGGTACAACCCCTTCGATTTACGCAAACGCCGGGAATGGGGAAAGCACCGTAAAGTGGAGAATGAGCATCCCAACGGATGCTGAATATGATGTTTACGCCTGGTGGGTTGCCGCCTCAAACAGGGCGTCGAACGCTCCGTATATCATCAAGCATAAATTCGGAACGGATACCGTCAGGATCAATCAGTCAGTCAACGGCAGCCAGTGGAACCGGATAGGAAGATTCACCTTCTCGGGCGATCTCTCCGAGGGTGTAACCCTCTCCAATCAAGTTGATACCGCGGGGAAAGTGGTTAACGCTGACGCATTAAGAATAATCTCTTTCGATAGTGTTTTTGTAGCCGTTGAATCACCTGAAACGCCTCTACGGGTTCAGTTCACCCTGCATCAAAACTACCCGAACCCATTCAACCCCTCAACAATAATATCCTTCACCCTTCCGAGGGAAGCTGATATCAGCCTTGTTGTATATGATGTTATGGGTCGCGAAGTGAAGGTGATCGAGAAAGGTTACAAAAGCGCCGGCAGCCACCAGATCGAGTTCATCGGTGAAAACCTTACCTCGGGCGTCTACTTCTACCGCTTAACAGCAGGAGAATTCACACAAACGAGGAAAATGATGCTGGTGAAATAGGGCTCAAGGATGAAGGCTGAAGGATGAAAATGTATGAGGTATGAGGTATGAAGTATGAAATTTCATACCTCATACTTCAGACTTCATACAAATAAAATCATACCTCATACTTCATATTTCATACAAAGAAATTCAGCCTTCAGCCTTCAGAAATTCAGCCTTCTAATACTTCTTCAGTACAAACCTTATCCTCTCCGCTTTGCCATCGATACCGCCCCTGACGGGGAGGTCGAAGATCTCGCAAAGGAGGGGGTAGATATCGATGTTCCAGAGTGTGCCTGTTCTGAAGTTCTTCTTGAAAGAGGGTCCCATGGCAACGAAATATCCGTGCATATCAAGATTATCCTTACCGTAGCCGTGGTTGCCGAGCGAGCCCCACTTCTCGAAACCGCTTCTGCCCGAGGCAGCCCCGATCTCCCAACCCAAGTCAGTTACCACCACTATTTCAGGGATGAGCGGATTGCTCGAAAAATGATAAAAATCGGGCACTTCGCTTCTTCTGTAAACCTTGTAGTTTTTCTCACCCGTCTTCAGTTTTTGGTAGACACTCTCTTCGCTCCCCTTGTGTGGCCGGATCAAGGCATATGTACCCCAGCCCCAAAGGTCGTATTTCTCACCGGGCAGGATGGCATCGATATCTATGTATTTCGATTTATCGATCTGAGTCATTCCGTGGTCGCTAACAAAGATAAGATTGGTAGAGTCGAGCATTTTGATCCGGGTCAATTCGTCGATCAGGTAGCCGGTTATTTCATCAAGTTGTGCGATCGCGAAATCGGTACTGTCTGAAACGGGACCGTATTTATGCGCGTATGAATCGGTGGCATCGAAATAGAGGGTAAGGAAACGGGGCCGCTGGTCGTAGGGGAGGAGGAGCCAGTTGATCACACCGTTGACCCTCTCGAAGTAGGGAAAGTCATGGTCGTAATTCTTGAAATATTTCGGTCTGCGATATTCCAGTTCCACTTCCGAGCCCGGCCAGAAGAAGCTGGCGGCGGTTATACCGCTCCGCTGTGCTGTTTCCCAGAATGCCTCTCCCTTGTACCAGCGCGGATTACGCACCTGAGCAGGATCGCTTATCTTGTAGAGATCCTTGGTCTGGGGATCATACATCGTATTGTTGATGATACCATGGTTCTCTGGATACATCCCGGTGATTATCGAAAAGTGATTTGGAAAAGTTTTCGAAGGGTATACGGGTCTTAACGATGATGCCTTCACACCGTTTTCAGCCACCCGCCATAGGTTTGGGGTGATACCACGGTCCATATAATCGTGCCTGAACCCATCGAATGAGATAAGGATCGTGTAAGGCTGCTGGGCGATTAGAAAAAAGTTAAGTGCTGTGATTAAAAGGAGGGTTCTGATCAGTGATTTCATTGTACTTTATCCCGGAAAATTTACTCCAAATATACGGGGAAGCGGGGTATTTCTTTCTCCCTTAAACTGCCACCTCTCCTGCAGGCTCCACCTGCTCCAGGCTTCCTCAGAGCTTAAAAATACTCGACAAAACGACCAAAACGGAATGTGTAAATGCTTTTGTTATCCACGATCTCAACCTCGCGCTTACCGGCATGGGCATAGACTTTATGACCCATCGCCAGAAGCGTTCTTACTGAGTAAAAAGTGAATCTGAATTCTCCCATAATCAAAAACTCTGTATCGGAAATGTTAAGTCCGGCAGGTTTAAGTTTATCGTCGACTTCTGACATGAAGGCATCGAAGCAGTCCGCCACTTCTTTCTCACCCCACTCGGGTTCCGTCTGAGGAAAGGGGATATCAATGACCTTGCTCCACTTTTCCTGAGCGGCAGCCATCTGGTCGCTGCTCCACTTCGCGGAAGGATGATTTGTATAGTTAACGAGTATTTTCTTCAATTTTTTGTTTTTTCTCTGTTTGTCATTCATACATGTATAGAGTGGCCAAGAGGGAGATTTTCCGGGCCACCCCTTTGCGATAAGTTCCGTAAATTTACACATTGGAAAAATAAAAATAACGGAGTTTACGAATTGTCTTCAAAAAAGATAAAAATAGCGGTGATTGACCTTTACAACGGTGAACCGAATCAGGGCATGAGGTGTATTCAGGACCACCTTTACGAAGTTGACACACTCTTCGAAGATGTTCCGCAGGAATACACCATTTTCGACTCCCGCCTTAAGGGGGATATCCCCGGGCTCGATCACGATATCTACATCTCCTCCGGGGGGCCCGGTTCCCCGTTCGAAGACTCAGGCCGCAAATGGGAGACTGACTATTTCAAACTTCTTGAGGGCATCTACAACCACAACCAGCGCTCCGCGGAGAAAAAATATTTATTCTTCATCTGCCACTCATTCCAGATGATGGCACGGTTCTTTGAATTGGGTGATGTGGTGCAACGCGAGAAGAAATCTTTCGGGATAATCCCCTTCGCGAGAACTGAGGACGGAAAGCAGGATCCAATTTTTTCTCACCTGACCGATCCCTTTTATGGAGCCGATTTCCGCGGCTGGCAGGTGATCCACCCCAACATGACAAAGCTAGACGAACTGGGCGCGAAAGTGCTGGCCATGGAAACTGAACCCGCGGCTATCTTCGTTGAACCGGCCATGATGGCTATAAGGATCTCGGATGAGATAATAGGAACACAGTTCCACCCCGAGGCCGATCCCCCGAGCATGTACTATCACTTCAGACAGCCTGAAAGAAAAGTACAGGTGGTTGAACAGTACGGCGAAAAGGCATACTATGATATGATCCACCAGCTCGAGAACCCGGTGAACATCAATCTCACGAAACGCACCGTACTGCCGGGGTTCCTTCACTACGCCATAGAAAGCCTGAGGAAAGACGCTCATCCTGTGATTTAAGCTGTTCATCCTGAATTTCTTTACCCGTAACACGAATTTTCTTTAAGTTTGTTTTACGGGTATTTTTTTATAAATAAGGAACTGCCATGCGCAAAACCTCTCTCCCATTCATCATCATTGCCCTCTCGGGCATTATATTCCCGCAAGAAAAACATTCCCCCGACGCACTGATGCTCAGGTTCCCCGACATCTCGCAGAACAAAATAGTCTTTCAGTACGCGGGTGACCTCTACACCGTACCCAAAACAGGTGGTACGGCAACAGGCCTTACAACGATCCCCGGTAGCGAAAATTTCGCGAAATTCTCTCCCAAGGGGGATAAAATAGTTTTTTCGGGCAACTACGACGGAAATGTCGATCTCTATGTGATCCCCGCTGAAGGCGGCGTTCCCACAAGGTTGACTCACAGCCCCGCGCCCGATCTTGTTAACGACTGGTACCCCGATGGTTCCTCCATCCTCTACCGCTCGCAGCAGAACTCACCTTCATACCGCTACAATAAACTCTGGAAACAGTCTGTTAAAGGTGGAATGCCTGAATTGTTGCCACTCGCTTACGGTGAGTTTGCGTCGGTGAGTCCCGATGGTAACAAAATAGCATTCCAAACGCTCGCGGTTGAAGGAAGAACATGGAAACGCTACCGTGGGGGTATGGCGAGTGACATATGGATATATGATCTGAAAAACAACACTTCAGAAAAGATCACCGAGTTCGACGGTTCAGATGGTATCCCGATGTGGATCGGCGACCGGATCTACTTCCTCTCCGATCGCGACAATAACAAAAAGCTCAACATCTGGAGCTACGACACCAAGACCAAAGAGATTAAACAGCATACATTCTTCGATGAGTACGATGTTAAATGGCCTTCAGCCGGACCCGATGAAATTGTATTTGAGAACGGCGGCAAACTCCACATCTTGAATGTTCTCACGGGTAAAACAAGTTCAGTTGATGTTTATATTCCTTCTGATCTTCCGCAGGTTCGCCCCGCGATTAAAAACCTTTCGAAGATGATCGCCAATTTCGATATCTCCCGCGATGGTAAACGCGCGGTATTCGAGGCAAGAGGCGAAATTCTAACTGTCCCCGCGAAAGATGGTGTTACACGGAACCTTACCAATTCTTCCGGCGTTGCAGAACGCGAAGGTACATGGTCGCCTGACGGAAAACATATCGCCTATTTCTCGGACAGATCAGGTGAGTATGAGCTCTACATCAAACCTGCCGACGGTAAAGGTGAGGAGAAAAAACTCACCGACATGGGCGCCGGGTTCAAGCAGAACATCAACTGGTCACCCGACAGCAAAAAGATCGTCTTCAACGACAATTTCGGAAACATCTACATTTGTTCGGTTGTTGACGGGAAATTAACCAAGGTTGATAAAGACGATCACAAATATTTCTTCGGCTTTGCCTGGAGCCCCGACAGCAAATGGCTGGCCTACGATAAGGGTATTAGTTTCTCCCACGCGGTGCTCTATCTGTACAACCTCGAAACAGGAAAATCGACACAGATAACGAGCGATTTTTACAGCACCGCGAATCCGGCTTTCGATCCCAAAGGCGAATACCTCTACTTTTACGGACTGAAGAACTTTGAGCCGGTCTACTCCGACCAGGATCCAACATGGGTTTATAACAACTCCGTGAATCTCTACGCGACTGCACTTCGCAACGATGTGAAAGATATCTTCGCTCCGAAGAATGACGAAGTTGAAGTGAAGGCGGAGGCCAAAGAAGAGAAGAAGGATGACAAGAAGGACTCTTCGAAAACCGAAGGAAAGAAAGATGACAAAACCGTAAAGATCGACCTTGAAGGTATCGAGGCAAGAACCATGCTGATCAAGAAACTCGGCTCGGCCGGAGCGCTCGCGGCTGCTGAAGGCAAGCTTTTCTACCTCCAGTTCCAGGGGGATGGCGGCTGGAGAAAGGGCGGAACCATCTACTCGTTCGATCTCGAAAAGAGAGAGCACAAGGAAGTGGTTTCTGGTGTTACACAGTTCAGGCTTTCATTCGACGGTAAGAAAATGATGGTCGGCACCCCCGAAGGTTCTTACGCTATCATCGATCCCTCACCGGGCGCGAAACTCGCTGACGGCAAGCTCGATCTTTCAAACTTGACTTCCACGATCGACCCCCGTGAAGAATGGGTGCAGCTTTACAATGAAGCGTGGAGGATCGAACGCGATTTCTTCTACGACCCCGGTATGCACGGAGTGAACTGGGAAAAGATGAAAAAAAGATACGCGGCTCTTCTTCCCTTCGTGGCTTATAGAAACGATCTCAACTATGTGATCGGTGAGCTCATCGCAGAATTGAATGTCTCGCACGCGTATGTCAGCGGCGGCGATATGGAAAGCGCGCCTTACACGCCGGTAGGAATGCTCGGCTGTGATTTCCAACTCGACAATGCCTCCGGCTTCTACCGGATCGCGAAGATCTACGAAACAGCACCATGGGATGCCTCCGAAGTGAGATCGCCACTCAGAGCACCCGGACTCAATGTAAAAGAAGGTGAATACCTCATCGCCGTTAACGGTGTTGCAATTGATCCGAAATACGACCCGTGGAAATCTTTCCAGCGCCTCGCGGATAAAACCGTGATCCTTACGATAAACGATAAACCATCCAAGGATGGCGCCCGCGATATCCTGGTTAAACCTCTCGAAAATGAGCAGGAACTGAGATACTACGCCTGGATCGAAAACAACAGAAAATATGTTGAAGAGAAAACCGGCGGAAAAGTAGGCTATATTTATGTGCCGAGCACGGGAGTTGACGGTCAGACCGATCTATACCGCCAGTTCATGGGCCAGCTTAATAAAGAAGCACTTATTATCGATGAACGGTTCAATAGCGGTGGGCAGATCCCCGACAGGTTCGTTGAACTCCTGAACCGCAAACTCTATAACTATTGGGCACGCAACGGCTTCGCCGATTGGGAATCACCATTCGTGGGGCACTTCGGTCCAAAGGTTATGCTTATCAACGGTTGGTCGGGTTCAGGCGGCGACGCTTTCCCGGCATACTTCAGGGCGGCGGGACTCGGAAAACTTGTAGGAAGAAGGACCTGGGGTGGCTTGGTAGGTATCAGCGGAACTCCTGCTCTTATCGATGGTGGTTCGGTAACAGCTCCATCATTCGGATACCGCGAAGTTAACGGTGAACTCGGAATCGAAGGCTACGGTGTAGACCCCGATTTCGACATCGAGAACTTCCCGCACGAGCTCGCCAAGGGTAACGACCAGCAGCTCAACAAGGCAATCGATCTTATGCTCGAAGCACTGAAGAACAATCCACCCAAAAAACCTGGCAAGGTTAAATACCCAGACCGTTCAAAATGAAAGACCTCTTTAAAACAAAAAAGGCTGCCTCACAAGGGCAGCTTTTTTTATTTGAATTCCACCTTTTCATAGCTTCCGTCGAGCCGGGGGATGATCTGGTAGTCGATGAAGAGGGCGATACCGAGCCCGAGGGCGTAGAAGAAGAAATCTATTGGGTCGGGTAAACTTCCAAAGAGTGTTATATCCAGATATTGCGCCACTTCGACAAGTGAAGCAAGAATGAAGATGATCGCTGCCTTGGCGATCTTGTTTCCGCTGATCCGTTTGTGGCCGACACTCAGGAAGTAAGCAGCTGCCACAACCGATGTTTCAAGAGCATAGTTATTGATGAAGGTGGTGAAGGGACCTCCGTAACCGTCGAGTAGCAGGTAGAATGTCGCAATGGCGGCGGCGACCGAGAGAAGCGAGAAGAGGATCCTGATCAAACTCTATTCCTTTTGGCTCTTGTTATCTTGTAAACTAAAGAGAGAATAAAAAACACTTTGAATTATTGAACAGCAATATATAAAAAGAGTCTTATTGCTTACAAAACATTTCGACAATCGTTTCAAATTTCAGGGTCAGAATCTGTTGGTCATCTTGAATTCGACCCCTCTGAACTCCGGTTCGTACCTGCAAACACCACCGATACAGATTATTCCCGCCTCGCGCGAGCCGGCAAGCAGGCTGAGATCAGTGTGTTCTCCAAGTTTAAGTGTGCCCACTAAGTAGTTCCAGAAAAGTCTTACCCTGTTCCCGGGGACCGGTTCTTTCGTCTTCATTTCAGAAACCCAGGCGATCGAATATTTGGGTGACCGGAGGTACTCAATGGTGAGAACATCCGCAAAATAATCCTCGAGCGTCGTTCTGTTGTTGGTCTGCTGGTGCTCGATGATCAGCCGGATCGTGTTCTTCGGATCGATTGAGTATCTAAGGTCGATTACACCGGTGTAATTTTTCGTGTTCTCGTCGAGCTCCTCGTTGTAACCGAAAGCAAAGATTGTCTTAAGTTTCTCCGACCATTCGTTTGAGTACTGAGCCGAAACCTCACGGTGTTTTACCCTGGGGTCAAGGTTCTGTCCGTATATTCTCTGAATATATGAACTGTTGTCGAGGGTTTTCGTCTCAGAGTATTGCAACAGCAATGAAGAATGGCTCGTCAGGTTCGCGTTTGCCTCAATCTGGAAACCCTGTTCATTATCAGCGTCGAGCGTTGAAGGATGCCTGTTGAAGAGTTGATATGTATAGTCGCGTCTGGTGGACGGTGGCTGATTGTAGTTGACCGTCTGGTCAAATGTCCTGAAGCCGAAATTATCGTAATATTTATATTCCCCCATTATCGAGAAAATATCATAATAGTAAGAGACTGAACCATAGAAGCCGCGGCCGATAAAATCTTCAGTACCGTTGAATACACCGCTTTGAATATCGGGATTCTTTTTCAGACCGTATTCAAAATATCCATCGAACGATCCGAGCGAGGTTTGCAGTCGGACCGATCCGATATCTGTATTTGCCACACCCGGAACATCGGGCTTGTTGGAGGCGAAAGTTACACCTCCACGAAGCCACTTCAGGCCCCGGTATTCGAGATCGGCAAGATAAAGAATGTCTTTTCTGTCGTTATTTGAATTGGCGGAAGAACCGGAAAGGGCGGTTAACTTTAGGTTCGCGTAGCCGGCGCGTACAAGTACGCCCTGAAGGTTGTTGTCGAGCCTGAGGCTACGGTCTTCATAACTTCTGAGAACCATTCCCCTTCCAACAAGGGCGTAGAAGTTACCGGCAGTCAGTTCAAAACTGCTTTTCTTGTTACCGAAGTTTACGGTGAAATACTTAAAAGCTATATCCGAGTAGTTCTCCTTCCCTCTGCTTATCGCGGGGGATGGATCATTGGGTTTGAAGGTCTCATACCTCAAACCGGCAGAGAAGTTTTCATACCTGTAATCGACATTCAGCCAGTCTTCGAAGATCGAGATCTTCTTCTCGAAATCGTAGGAGGCCTTGGTCTGGTTCAGAATGCTGAGTCCGGCAGGCAGTTTCGGAGTGGGCAGGTCCTGGGCAAAAAGCGGAAGTGCCGGTAAGAGGAGGATGAGCAGGGCTTTTTTTATCATTTTACTTCCATCAATGCGGTTATTTTCTCCCTGAGTTGCAATTCGTCACCGAGTTTGTAGCCGGAATGAGTATAGACTATATCGCCTGCGGCATTCAGAAGTACCGTAAAGGGGACATCCTTGGCGTAGAACGCGCGGGCTACATCACCATTCGGATCGAGCAGCACAGGTATCTGCATCCCCTTTGTCTTAGCGAAGGGTTCGACCTTCGCGGCTGTTTTTTCACCGTCAACCGAGATAGCGAAAACCTTAAGTCCCTTCTCCTTCAGATCAGAATAGATCTTTTCGAGGTGAGGCAGCTCCTCAATACACGGTTTGCACCAGGTCGCCCAGAAACTTAATAGTACGGGACCTGAGCCTGTGTTTTCGCTTAGGGTTACGAGATCGCCATCGATGTTTTCAAGACTGAAATCAGGAGCTTTCTTCCCCTCCTGAGCGAAGAGTGAGAGTGAAAGTAACAACAAAAGAAAGGGTAAATATCTCTTCATCACTTCTCCAGGATCATCTTTTTCGTTGCCGAGAACTGACCTGAGACAAGTCTGTACATGTAGACTCCGGATGGAATGGCTGAAGCATCAAATTTAACCGAATGTCTGCCCGCGGCCAGATCGCCATCGATGAATGTCGCAACTTCCCTTCCGAGCATATCGTAGATCATGCCCTTCGCGTAACCGGAAACAGGCAGGGAGAATCTCACAACGGTCGCGGGATTAAACGGATTCGGAAAATTCTGCTCAAGCGAAAACCCTGAGGGTAGAGCTTCATCCTCCACTGAGACCGGTGAGGTTCTTCCCGTGAGGGTGTGCGCGTAAGATTCAGAAGGATTTGCCATGTTCCGCGCCTCAACCACTACAGTGGCCGAGCCATCCTGGGTCATAGTGAAAATGTGTACCGAAAAATCGCGGGTTTCACCCGGCTGAAGGGGCGAACTGCCGAAATCGGCTGTGGTTGCAACACTGTCTACGAATGGCGCGAAACATCCTTCATCGAAGCAGAGGGAGGAGGTCCAGTCCGGATGGGGTAAAACATCCACTGGTCGTTTGATGTAAATGGTTTGTGGCGAGTTTGAGATGTTCTTTAGCTCAAACTCAAAGATGAGTTCGCTGCCGAGTGTGTCGGTAATTGTGGTATGATCCGGGACAAACTGAAATGTTTGTGATCTCACCGCGCTTGAACCTGCAATGAGAACGAAAAGAAGAAGAAGAGCTTTTTTCATTTTTTACACTAATTAAGTGAGTATGCTGCCTGATATATTTCCTTGGTGGTCTTGTGCTGAAGGAAAGCCACAACCTTTATCTTTGAAAGATCCCAGCCGTTACCGACTGCCATCGCGAAATCAAAGGAAAGTTGCTGACCTGATTGCCTGATCACCGGGATCAAACCGCCCGGGCCGGTGAAGAATCCCCGCACTACATCATAAAACACGGTTTCGCCATTTGCTCCCGGGGGATTGGTGAAAGATGTTTCAGATTGAAGCGCGTAAACATGCAGAACTATGTCGTTGGTATCCACCTGCGGCATCGATAGAACTGTGATCCCAACCTTCGAAAATATAACCCCGCCGGAGACTGAATCGCGCACACTCATCCTGAACTGAGCCGGTTTGGCCAGTTGCTGGTTAATGTACTCTTTTATCTGATTCGAGTCACTCGAGACCGGTTTAAGCTTCCCGTCGATGTATGTTGTAGGAGTTGAAAGAATGTTGTAAAGTTGACCGCGTGCCTTAAGCTGCGAGCTGTTCGCCTGATAAAAAGGATCATTCGGACTGGGGAAGTTCAGGTGATATTTAATGACCAACAGTTGGTTGGAATTATAGGTACCCGTCTTGAGGGATTGAATCACCCTGTTCGATGTAACACACGGAACGCATGAAACATTCGCAAAATCTTCAAGCACTACCAGCTTCTGTTCGGTCACCGGGGCGAGATTAAAGAACTCTTCGGTAATGGCAAAACCCGGAACAGTAACGCTTCTGGTCTCGGGAATAAATCCATCCTTCTCGATCCTCAGCGAGCGGATACCCGACTTCACGGTTACAGTATCAGGAAGTGTCTTCCCGGTGTTCACACCATCAACAAAGATCGCGGCACCTTGCGGTGACCCGCTGACAACTATCCCACCCATAATGTCATCTTCAACTTTCACGGGGGGTGATGTTTCACACCCCGCGAGAACGAGGGCTAGAACCGCTAAAAGCGTTAGTGCTTTGTTTCTCAATGTGTCTCTTAAAAGATTACTTTAACAATATCATCTTCTTGCTTAAAACCGTCCCCTCCGAAACGAGACTGTAGAAATATATTCCGCTCGCCAGTCCGGCGGCGTCAAAATCAACTGAATACCTCCCCTGCCCCATCTCTTCATTAACAAGAACCTTCACTAGCTCACCCACAGAATTGTAAACCGCGAGATTAACAATACCTGAGGAAGGAACAGAGAAACTGATCTTCGTGGATGGATTAAAAGGGTTTGGGTAGTTCTGATCGAGGTTAAACTCGGTCGGAAGAGTTTCTTCATCCTGTTCGATCACTGAAGTGGCAATTCCCGCCTCGGGCGTGGGCAACTTCTGTGTGGTGTAGATCTTGAACTCACCCGGCAGAAGGGTTACCTGCATGCCAACATCGGAAACTGTTATCGAGTCACCTGAGAAGAAATCATACCACTTACCTGTGTTCTGGAATCCGGGGTTGTAACTTCCCTGTGTTACACCGAAGTTACCAAATATGGCAACATTCATGCTCGCGTGGTTGATCTTAATGGTTTTCAGCGCTGTAGCGGCATCTATCGAAAAATCGGTACTGCTGAACGCATCGTAATTCTTCTTCAGATTTATCAGCTCTGCCCATGTTTTATAAAGCTTTACGCGCCATGGATCAGCGGCATACTCCCACTTGAGGGGTTTCGGGTCGGTCTTGCAGGCATCGGTACCGCAGGGGTAGAAGATCGAAAGATCGTAGGCCAGCTCACCGAACTGCCAGATCATTTTCGGCCCGGGAACGGTAAAGAAGAACGCGCCGGCGAGTTTCTGACGGGCAATCGCGGT
>Ga0116141_10003973_pt1 | contig 12486 bp, 8 predicted proteins | sample AD_UKC097_MetaG_FD_89744 | JGI IMG/M metagenome (GOLD analysis project Ga0116141, IMG submission 89744) | Active sludge microbial communities of municipal wastewater-treating anaerobic digesters from USA - AD_UKC097_MetaG | ecosystem: Engineered > Bioreactor > Anaerobic > Digestate | place: USA... | reverse complement strand
CTGGCGCCTGGACCTGAGGAGCAAGACTGATGAAACGCGACAACTTCGGGCGTCCGCAGGATGCCACCGTCACCCAGCCGATCAGCCACGATGTGCTGAAAGAAAAATACCTCAAAGCCGGCGAAAGCGGCGCCGAGGATCTGTACCGGCGTGTGGCGCGTTCGCTGGCCTCGGTCGAGGCTGAGCCCGATCGGGCGAAGTACGAGGCGCTGTTCCTGGAGAACCTGCATGCCGGCGCCATTGGCGCCGGGCGCATCATGAGCGCCGCCGGCACCGATATCCAGGCCACGCTGATCAACTGCTTCGTCCAGCCCGTGGGCGACTGCATCCAGGGTGTGGACGACGGCGGCTACCCCGGCATCTACGAGGCGTTGCGCGAGGCGGCCGAGACGATGCGCCGCGGCGGCGGCGTCGGCTACGACTTCTCCCGCATCCGGCCGCGCGGTGCCGAGGTCAAGGCCACCGCGTCGGTGGCGTCGGGCCCGTGCAGCTACATCAACGTGTTCGACCAGTCTTGTTCGACCGTGGAGAGCGCGGGCGCCCGCCGAGGCGCGCAGATGGGGGTGCTGCGCATCGACCACCCGGACGTGCTGGATTTCATCACCGCCAAGCGCACGCCAGGGCGGTGGAACAACTTCAATGTGTCGGTGGGCGTGCCGGACAACTTCATGCAGGCCCTCAGCGAGGACCAGCCCTGGGAACTGGTGCATCGAGCCCGCCCCAGCGCCGCCCTGATCGCGCAAGGCGCGTTCCAGCGTGCCGACGGCCTGTGGGTCTACCAGACGCTGGCTGCCCGCGAGTTGTGGGACACGGTGATGAAGTCGGCCTACGATTTTGCGGAGCCGGGCATCCTGTTCCTGGATCACATCAACCAGGACAACAACCTGCGGTACTGCGAGGCCATCGCCGCCACCAATCCATGCGGCGAGCAACCGCTGCCTCCCTACGGGTGCTGCGACCTCGGCCCCATCATCCTGACCCGCTTTGTGCGTCATCCGTTCGGGTTCAATGGTGTGCCCGCGTTCGATTTCGAGGCTTTCGAGCGCGCCGTGGGTCTTCAGGTTCGCGCGCTGGACAACGTGTTGGACGTCACGTTCTGGCCGTTGGAGCAGCAGCGTGCCGAATCCGCCGCCAAGCGGCGCATTGGTGTGGGATTCACCGGCATGGGCAATGCGCTGGCCATGCTGTGCCTGCGCTACGACGCGCCGGACGGGCGTGAAATGGCGGCGCGCATCGCCGCGCGCATGCGCGACGCGGCCTACGGCGCTTCCGTGTCGCTGGCGCGCGAAAAGGGGGCGTTTCCCAAGTTCGAAGCGGACGGCTATCTGGCTCCGGGAACCTTCGCCAGCCGTCTGCCGGCCGAGCTGCAACAGGCGATCCGCGCGCACGGGATCCGTAACAGCCACCTGCTGTCGATCGCGCCCACGGGCACGGTCAGCCTGGCCTTCGCCGACAACGCCTCCAACGGCATCGAACCTGCGTTCTCGTGGATGTACCGACGCAAGAAGCGCGAGTCCGACGGCAGCACGACCGAGTACGCGGTCGAAGACCACGCCTGGCGCCTGTACCGCGAACTCGGTGGTGACGTGGACAAGCTGCCCGAGTATTTTGTCTCGGCGCTGGAGATGTCGGCGGCCAGCCATATCGCGATGATGGAAGCGGTGCAGCCTTTTATCGACACCGCGATTTCCAAGACCGTCAATGTGCCGGCGGACTGCCCGTACGACGATTTCAAGGGTCTGTACCTGCAGGCCTGGCGCGCGCGCCTGAAAGGGCTGGCCACCTACCGGCCGAACAGCATTCTGGGCGCGGTGCTGGAAACCGGCAGCGGCAAGGCGGATGGTCCCGCACCCGTCGCATCTGCGCCGGTGGATCCGATGCGCACCGTGATCGAAAGCCGCCCCAAGGGCGCCCTGTCGGCGGTGGCCGAGAAGGTGGAATACTGGACGCAGGAGGGCCACAAGACCCTGTACCTGATCGTGTCCTTCCTGCCGGTTCCGGCGGCCGAAGGCTCCGGGACGGTCGAACGCGCGATCGAATTCTTCATGCCGGTCGGCCAGAGCGGCGAGTCGCAGCAATGGATCACGTCGAGCATGCGCATGCTGTCGCTCGCCGCCCGTGGCGGTTTTCTGGAGCGGGCGCTGGGCGACATGCGCAAGGTGGCATGGGACCGCGGTCCGGTTCGGCTGGGCACCTACGAAAAGGCCGACGGCACCCGCGTGCCGATGTGGCACGACTCGGAGGTTGCGGCCATCGCCTTTGCGGTGCAGAACATCATTGGACGCCGGACCAGCCACGCGTTCCACCGGGCGCAGGAGGTTGCACCACAGGCCGGTGCCGCGCCCGGCCTGACGCCGCCTGTGATGGCTGGCAAGAAGTGCAGCGAATGTGGCGCCCACGCGGTCATCCGCAAGGACGGCTGCGACTACTGCACCCAGTGCGGCCACCTCGGGACCTGTGGGTGAACACGCGGGCGCCGATCACCATCCGTCCTGCCACGCGAGTGGTGCCCGGAAAAGCCGCGCCCATACCGGCTCCTGATCCGGCATGGCGCTGGCGACACCTGCTGCTGGCACCGCACCGGCTGGGATTCTTCCTGGCCATGGGTGTTTTGGTGTTCACGGGCGGCTGGTGGGCGCTGGTGCAGGTGGATCGGGCCAGCGCGCTGCTGAACCTTTCCTATGCGGTGTCGCCGTCGCTGGTGCATGCGACGGTCATGACGTACGGATTCATTCCCCTGTTCTTCACCGGCTTTTTGTTCACGGCCGGCCCCAAATGGCTGGGCGTCCGGCCCCTGGAGGCGCCGCAGTTGCGCGCGCCGCTGGTGCTGCTGGCGGCAAGCTGGGGCTTTTGGGTGACGGGGAGCCATTTGAATGCCCGGCTGGCGGTCATCGGGCTGACCGGTGCGGTGCTGGGCCTGGGCTGGATCGTCGGCTTGTTCTGGCGCCTGATCGTTGCCAGCACCGCCGAAGACCGCCTGCATGCCAAGGTCATCGGCGTGGGCGGCATCGTCGGCTGCCTGAGCCTTGCCGGGGCCTGCATCGCGATGTGGCTGGACGCCGCCGAGGTGAGCCGGGCGTTTGTGCTGACGGGCTTGTGGGGCTTCGTGGTCGTGACCTATGTGACGGTGGCGCACCGCATGATTCCGTTTTTCACGTCAAGCGCGGTACCCATGGTGGCCGTGTGGCGGCCGTTCTGGGCCCTATGGGTGATGCTGGCGGCGGCGGCGCTGGAAGCGGTGTCCGTGACGCTCGAACTTTCGGGCGTCCCGGCCGGCGATGCGGGTCGGGCCTGGGTCCTGGTGCGCGGGTTGCTGGAACTGGTGGCTGGGTGCATCGTGCTGTGGCTGGCCGTGGCCTGGGGACTGGTTCAGAGCCTGCGTATCCGCCTGCTGGGCATGCTTCATATCGGCTTCGTCTGGCTCGGGCTTTCTTTTGTCCTGGGGGGTGCCTCGCAACTGCTGGGGCTGGCATCGGGTGCGCCGGTGCTGGGACTGGGCGCGTTGCATGCGTTGTCCATGGGTTGTCTCGGCTCGCTCATGCTGGCCATGGTCACCCGTGTGTCGTGCGGTCACAGTGGCCGTGCCCTGGTTGCCGACAACACCGTCTGGGGGCTGTTCTGGGGCCTGCAACTGGCGACGGTGCTGCGCATATCGGGCGCCTTGCCGGGCGCGCCGGGCGGGTTGATTCTGGTGGCGGCCTTGATTTGGGCGACGGTGATGGCGGTGTGGGGAGTGCGCTATGGTTCCTGGTTCGGACGCCTGCGTGTCGATGGCAAGCCCGGTTGAAGTCCGCATGACGGGGGACACCCCCGCAGACGCTGCGGAATTGCTCGCTGCGGTGATTCATTCCCGGCAGACCGTGCTGCCCAAGCGGCTGGACCACCCCGCGCCCGATGCCGCGCAGCTCGCCCTGATCCTCGGCGCGGCCGCAGCGGCCCCAGACCATGGGCAGCTCACTCCCTGGCGTTTCGTGATCGTTCCCGAGGACGCCCGCAGCCGGCTGGCGGGGGCTTTCGCGGCTTCGCTGGTCGAGCGGGACTCCCAGGCCACGCCCGAGCAGGTTGAACAGGCGCGGGAAAAGGCGCATCGCGCCCCGCTGCTGATGCTGGCCATCGGGCAACTTGAAAGCGGCGACCCGGACATCGACGCCAGCGAGCGGCTGATTTCAGCAGGCTGCGCCATCCAGAACATCCTGCTCACCGCCCATGCGATGGGTTTTGGCGCTGCGTTGACCAGTGGGAAAGCCTTGAAATCGCAGGCCTTGCGAACGTTGTTTGATCTGGACGCGGGCGAACAGGCCTTGTGCTTCATCAACATCGGAACTCCGCACAGGCGCAAACCCGCCCGGCAGCGACCCGCCGTGCACAACTACGTGAGCGTACTGGCGAAGGGGTGATGCCGGTTTGCCGGAGCAGCGTTCGGCCCCCTCCATTTTCTTGATTAACATGGGCAAATGCACACCACCGCCCTCGTCCTGTTCTCCGGCGGCCAGGACTCCACCACCTGCCTTGCGCAGGCGCTGTCCAGATACCAGCGCGTCGAGACCATCGCCTTTGACTACCGGCAGCGTCACAGCGTTGAACTGCAAGCGCGCCTGAACGTCCTGTCCGAGATCCGCGCGCAATTCCCGCAATGGTCAAGCCGCCTGGGCGAAGACCACCTGCTCGACCTGGCGGTTCTCGGGCAGATCAGCGAAACCTCGCTCACCCGCGAAACCGCCTTCAAGATGGAAGCCTCGGGCCTGCCCAACACCTTCGTGCCGGGGCGCAACCTGCTGTTTCTCACGCTCGCCGCCGCGCTGGCCTACCGGCGCGATCTGCAGGTGATCGTCACCGGCGTCTGCGAGACCGACTTCTCAGGCTACCCCGACTGTCGCGACGACACCATGAAGGCCATGCAACTGGCGCTGTCGCTGGGCATGGACCGGCGCTTTTTGATCGACACCCCGCTGATGTGGATCGACAAGGCCGCGACCTGGCAGATGGCGCACGACATCGGTGAACGCTCCGGTGTTGCGCAAGGAGGCGAAAAGCTGGTGAACCTGATCATCGAGCACACCCACACCTGCTACCTGGGCGACCGGGTGCGCCGCCATGCCTGGGGCTGGGGCTGCGGCGGCTGCCCAGCGTGTGAATTGCGGGCCCGAGGTTACCGGGGATGGATCGAGCACCGTATGGGCATGGCAGGCGGGCCGCGATGATATGAAGTCGATAGCTGGCAACGACCGTTTGATGCCGGGAAACTGATGATTCGGTTGTTCAAAGACAGAGACCAGCACTGAGGGAGGGGGCCCCACCTGACGAGCGGGGGCGTTTCACGACCCTCGCGCAATGGGCGCTCCCGGCTTAACGCGGTATCACAAAGGTGGACTTTTCTTCGATCGCAACTTCGCGATCGGTCTCCGCGCTCTGGACTTTGAATGTGATCGGTATGGCCCGGCCGCGGTACGCCTGTGCAGCCTGTGCCCCCAACGCCAAACGAACCGTCAGCGAGCCGATTCCTGTGGCGGGTACGTCAAGTGCCGCAGGGGTCACCAGCGTCATCCCGGGCAGACCCTGCACGCTCACGCGGTAGGTGCTGGCGTGTTCGGAGGCATTCATGACTTTCAGAAGGTAGATGTTCTCGATGTCGCCATTGCCCTGCTCGCGCGCCAGTGCGCCGCGGTCCTTGATCACGTCGACCGCAACGCCTTTGCGGGCGGACAGACCGACAATCAGGAGCGAAGCCACGAGCAGCATCAGCGCGCCGTACATCCACACCCGGGGTCGCCAGACCTGCCGGATCATCTGCCGCGCGCTGAGCCGTTCCTGCATGCCCGTGGCTGAGGAATAGCGGATCAGTCCCTTGGGATAGTTCATCTTGACCATGACCTGGGCGCAGGCATCTATGCAGGCTGCGCAGGCGATGCACTCATTTTGCAACCCGTCGCGGATGTCGATGCCCGTGGGGCAGACCTGCACGCACAGGGTGCAGTCAATGCAGTCTCCGAGGCCCAGCGCCGTCGGGTCGGCGCTGCGCGCCCGCGCCCCCCTGGCCTCGCCGCGCTGTGTGTCATAGGCGATGACCATCGTGTTCATGTCGGTCAGGGCGCTTTGAATGCGTGCGTACGGGCACATCTGCATGCAGATCTGCTCGCGCAGGTAGCCGGCGTTGCCATAGGTCGCAAGGCCGTAGAACACCACCCAGAACCACACCCACGGCGACAACGACAGCGCCAGCGTTCCCGCGGCCAGGTCTCGAATCGGGGTGAAATAGCCCACGAACGTGAACCCGGTGAGCAGGCTGGCGCTGATCCACAACAGCTGCTTGGCGCCTTTGCGGGCGACTTTCTCCGCACTCCAGCGCGCAGCGTCCAGGCGCATGCGGGACAGCCGGTTGCCTTCGGTGATGCGCTCCAGCCACAGGAAGATCGCGGTGTACACCGTTTGGGGACAGGCGTAGCCACACCACAATCGGCCCGCCACCGCCGTAAAAAAGAACAGGGCCAGGGCCGCCAGCACCAGCAAGAGGGCCAGAAAAATCAGATCCTGTGGATGCAGTACCAGGCCGAAGATGAAGAAGCGGATATTCGCGAGGTCGAACAATACGGCCTGCCGGTCGTTCCACTGCAACCAGGGGATGCCGTAGAAGACCAGTTGTGTCACCCAGACCATGACCCAGCGCAAGCGCGCAAAAAGGCCCACAACTGCGCGCGAATAAATCTTGTCCCGTTTCGGATGGAGCGCAAACACGTCGTCCGCGGGAGTAGCTGTTCCTGTCTGCATCGCCACCGGCTGGATCGGAATGATTCTGGAGCGCGACGACTTCTTCATGAACGGTGCAGCGGGTCTTTGTGGTCGAACTTGGAGTGACTTTCAGTTTACCCACATAACAAGCATATCGAGTGCATCTTTTGATTTGCCCCGCCTGTGCGGCCGGTCATTTCCACCGAAAGTTCCGTCAGTCACACGTCCTTGGCGTCGCTCCGGGAGTGTTTAAAGCTATTGAAAATATAGCAAATAAAGACCTTGCGACGCTGGGATGGTGCCAATTTGATGCCTAATTATTCATGGGGATCCGGTCGGGAACCGGTTCGCCGTGCGCAACGGCTTTCAGGGGCGCTTGTGGCCTGTGGTGGCGACCTGCACCCGGTAGCGCGACGTCGCCCCTTCGGGCTTGGGAATCAAACTCCACGTCTGCCCATGAAAACCCGCAACCGTCGGGCGATGGGCAATCGAGATCAGGCCACCGCCGGTGCGCTTGACCAGCGCGATGAGGCGCTGGTAGAGGGTCTGCTCGGCCTGCGGATCGAGCGCGCTGGTCACCTCGTCGGCGAACACCCACTTCGGTTGCTTGAGCAGCACGCGCGCGATCGCCAGACGTTGCTGCTCGCCGCCGCTGAGTTTCTGGCTCCAGGCATTCACTTCGTCGAGCCGGTTCGCGAGGGCGGGCAGTTCGGCCTCGATCAGCGCCTGGCGCAGGGCCTCGTCCGTGTAGCGCTCGGGTGGCTCGGGGTAGGCCAGCGCGTCGCGCAGCGGACCGTTGGGGAAATACGCCCGCTGCGGGATGAACATGCTGCCGGCCGGCAGCCGCACCTGCCCCTGCGCGAACGGCCATATTCCCGCCAGGGCGCGAAACAACGTCGATTTGCCGCTGCCGGAGGGGCCCTGCAGCAGGATCCGGTCACCGGGCGCAACCGCCAGCCTCTGCCCCGCCAGGAGCGTCTCGCCGTCGGGCAGGCGAACGCAGAGGTCGGTGGTTTCGGGCGATCCTGAAAACATGGCGTCGTGTGACCATTTCGCGCTGGGTTTGGGGTCGACGTTCCTAGAAAACGCCTCTTCGAAGCTGGTCAGGCGGTCGGTGGTGGCGCGCCAACTGGCCAGGCGGTCGTAATTGTCCACAAACCAGGACAGCGAGTCCTGCACGCGCCCGAAGGCCGAGGCAATCTGCATCAGTTCGCCGAGCTGGATGGCGCCGCTGAAAAAGCGTGGTGCCGCCACGATGAACGGAAACACCACCGCCGCCTGACCGAAGCCGGTGGTGAACCAGGTCAGGCGCTTTTGCGCGGCCAGCAGGCGCAGGTAGTTGGCCAGCACCTTGCCGAAGCGCCCGTCGAGCTGCTTGCGCTCCACAGCTTCGCCCTTGTCCAGCGCGATCGACTCGCTGTACTCGCGCACCCGGGCCATGTGATGCCGGAAATCCGCCTCATACCGTTGTTGCTGGAAATTCAGCGAAATCAAGGGCCGACCAATGTAATGCGTGAGCACGCTGCCCACCAGGCAGTACAGCACCGCCATCCAGACCATGAAGCCGGGGATCTCGTAGCGAGCGCCGTTGAAGGTGAAGCCGAAGGCGCCGCTGAGTCCCCACAGGATGCCGACGAAGCTGACCAGGGTCACCAGCGCGTTCAGCAGCCCCATGCTCAGCGACACCGAATACGAGGTGAACAGGTTCAGGTCCTCCTGGATTCGCTGGTCGGGGTTGTCGGGCGATTGGCTGTTGCCCGCCACCGCTTCAGGTTGGGTGAAGCGCGTCAGCTCCATCCGGTAGAAGGCGTGGCCGGTCAGCCAGCGGGTGGTGTAGTGGGCGGTCAGCCAAGCGCGCCAGCGCACTTCGAGCAACTGGGTCAGGTAGAACTTGTACACCGCGATGATGATGTACGCGAAGGCGATCCAGGTGAACCGCCCGAGCTGCGTCCAGAACACGTCCTGCTGCTTGTTCTGCAGCGCGTCGTAGAACAGCCGGTTCCAGTCGTTGATCAGCACCAGCATGTACACGGCCGCCAGGTTGAGCACGATGATGGACGCGAGCAGGGCGCGCGCCTTCCATCTTTCTTCCGAACGGAAATAAGGCATGGCCAAGGCGCCGGCCTGGCGCGCGAAGGCGCAGAAGGTGGTGAATTTCTGGATCAGACTCATGCGACGGACTCCTGTCGGGGACCCGCATCGTACCCGTCGGGCCGCCGGTCGGGTGGTGCATCGACCGCGGGATTCCGCTCAGCCGTTGCGCACGCCGCTGGCCACATGGCCGGCCGGCACGTGGCGCGCGGCGGACTCGATGTGACCGGTCTGGTCGTCGAAGAAGAAGTCGGGCTCGAACTCGCGCAGGAACTCGCCCTTGGGCAGGCCGCCGAGGAACATCGCCTCGTCAACCTCGATGTTCCAGTCCATCAGGGTGCGGATGGCGCGCTCGTGCGCCGGGGCGCTGCGGGCCGTGACCAGCGCGGTGCGCAGGCGCATGGCAGGCGTGCCGTCGCGCTGCAGGCGCTGCAGGGCAGCCAGCAGCGGCTTGAAGGGGCCGGCCGACAGCGGCTGGGTGGCTTTTTCCCGTTCGTGCTGCTGGAAGGCGCTCAGGCCCTCGGCCTGGAACACCCGCTCGGCCTCGTCGCTGAACAGAACCGCGTCGCCGTCGAAGGCGATGCGTACTTCGTTCGGGTGGGCCTCGCTGGCGCGTGCCGACAATGGATACACCTGCGCGGCCGGCACACCGGCGTCGAGCGCCGCGCGCACGTCGCTCAGGTGGGCCGACAGGAACAGGTTGGCATTGAGCGGCTTCAGGTAGCGCCAGGGTGGTGCGCCACGGGTGAAGCTGCCACGCTGGATCGGCAGCCCGTAGTGCTGGGCAGAGCGGAACACGCGCATGCCCGAGACCGGGTCGTTACGCGACAGGATGACCACTTCGACCCGCTGGGCGCCAGCGTCGTTGAAGGCCAGCAGCTTTCGCACCAGCGAAAACGCCACGCCGGGCCCAGCTGGTTGTTCCAGTCGGTTCAGTTGCAGCTGCATGTAGGCGCGGTCGTCGCCCTGCTCGAACAGCTCGTTCTCTTCCTCGAAATCGAACAGCGCGCGCGACGAGATCGCGACGACGAGCTGGCCTTCGAGTGTGGCAGCCATCCTTCTACTTCACCCACTGGTTGAGCTGGATGATCGGCAGCAGCACGGCCAGCACGATCAGCATCACCATGCCGCCCATGGCCACGATGAGCAGCGGCTCCAGCAGCGTGGCCAGGGCCATGGCTCGGCGCTGAACCTCGGTGGACAGCTGCGCGGCGGCGCGTTGCAGCATCAGCGGCAGCTGGCCGGTTTGCTCGCCCAGGCGCGCGAACATGGACAGCAGGCCCGGGAATCGTTTCTTCTGCGCCAGCGCCGAGGCCAGCGGCGCGCCTTCGCGCACGAGCACCAGCGCATCCAGCGCGTCGGCGCGCATGGCGTGGTTCGACAAGGTCTGGGCCGCCGCCTGCAAGGCCTTGAGGATCGGCACGCCGGCGCCGGCCAGCATCGCCAGCGTGCTGGCGAACCGCGCCGCGTTGTAACCGCGCGAAAGACGGCCCACGAGGGGCAGGTTGAGCCACGCAGCGTCAAATTTCTCGCGAATCTGGGCGTTTCCCAGCGCCAGACGGCCACCAGCCGCTATCAAAATCATGGTGATCAGCATCAGCCAGCCGTACTGGCGAACGGCCGCGCTGAGCGCCAGCATGGCCACGGTCAGGAAGGGCAGGGCGCGCTTGGTGCCAGCGAAGACGCTGGCCACCTGCGGCACCACATAACTTACCAGGAACAGCACGATGCCGATCGCGATCACCGTCACGATCGCCGGGTAGAGCGCCGCGCCAATGAGTTTGGCCTTCAGCGCCTGGCTTTCTTCCAGGTCGTCGGCCAGGCGTTCCAGCACGCCCCCAAGGTGGCCGCTTTGCTCCCCGGCGCCGATCACGGCGACATAGATCTCGGAAAACTCGCGCGGGTGCTGGCCCAGGGCGCGGGCAAAGCTGGAGCCGGCATTGACCTCGGCGCGCAGCGCGGCGATCAGGTTGCGCTGTTTCTCATCTTCGGCCTCGTCGGTCAGAGCGGTCAGGGCGCGTTCCAGCGGAAGGCCGGAGGTGATCAGCCCGGCGATCTGGCGCGTCCAGATGGCCAGCCGGGTGGCGTTGAAGACGCGCGGTGTGAACCATCCCGCCGTAGCGCCGCCCGCCGCATCGGATGCACCGGAACCGACGGCATCGACCTTGAGCGGTACCAGTGCCTGCGCCCGAAGCTGGCTACGGGCGGCCTTGACGGTTTCGGCCTCCATGACGCCCTTGCGGGTCTGGCCCTGGGCATCGAGCGCTTCAAAGGTGTAGGCCGGCATGGAAGCTTTGACGGGATCAATCGCGGGTCACGCGGACCAGCTCTTCTCGGCTGGTGATGCCCGATTGCACCAGTCGCTCGCCGTCGTCGCGCATCAGCGTCATGCCGGCGGCCAGCGCGGTGGCGCGGATCTCAGCTTCTGCGGCCCGGTTGTGGATCTGGGCGCGGATGGCGTCGTCGGTGACCAGCAGTTCGAACACCCCTGTGCGGCCCGAATAGCCGGTCTGCGCGCATGCATCGCAGCCAGCACCTTGGCAATGCACGCACAGCTTGCGCACGAGCCGCTGCGCGAGCACGCCGAGCAGGGATGAGCTCAGCAGGAAGGGCTCCACACCCATGTCGATCAGGCGGTTCACCGCGCTGGCTGCGTCGTTGGTGTGCAGCGTGGCCAGCACCAGGTGCCCGGTCAGCGAGGCCTGGATGGCGATCTGGGCGGTTTCGAAATCACGGATTTCGCCGATCATGATCACGTCCGGGTCCTGGCGCAGGATGGCGCGAAGGGCCTTGGCAAAGGTCAGTTCGATCTTGGCGTTGACCTGGGTCTGGCCGATGCCGGGCAGTTCGTATTCGATCGGGTCTTCGACCGTCATGATGTTGTTGCTGCCGGCATCGAGCCGCTGCAACGCGGCATACAAGGTGGTGGTCTTGCCGGAGCCGGTCGGCCCGGTGACCAGGATGATGCCGTGCGGCTGGGCGATCAGGTGTTCGAATCGCTTCAGTACCGGGCCCTGCATGCCCACCGATTCGAGGCTCAGCTGGCTCTCGGATTTGTCCAGCAGGCGCAGCACGGCGCGCTCGCCATGGGCGCTGGGCAGGGTGGACACGCGCACGTCCACCGCCCGCGTGCCGATGCGCAGCGAGATGCGGCCGTCCTGCGGCAGGCGTTTTTCGGCGATGTCCAGGTCGGCCATGATCTTCAGGCGCGAGATCAACGCGGCGTGCAGCGCGCGGTTGGGCTGCACCACCTCGCGCAGCGTGCCGTCGACCCGGAAGCGCACACTGGAGGTGCGCTCGTAGGGCTCGATGTGGATGTCGCTGGCCCCATCGCGTGCGGCTTGCGTGAGCAGCGCGTTGAGCATGCGGATGATCGGCGCATCGTCGTTGTTTTCAAGCAGGTCTTCCACGGCGGGAAGCTCCTGCATCATGCGCGTGAGGTCGGCGTCGCTCTCGACCTCGCTCACGACGGCGGCCGCGCTGGATTCGCCCTGCGCGTAGGCGCTGCTGATGCGCTGCGCCAGTGCGGCGGCATCCAAACGTTCCAGGGCCAGCGGGGGCTGGCTCTGGGCGTACTTGCGCATCACCTCGCCGAGGGCGCTGAGGTCCGGATGGCCGTGGTGCCACAGTGTCAGGCTGTGGCCGTCATCTTCCAGCAGCAACTGGCTG
>Ga0116141_10003970_pt1 | contig 12491 bp, 7 predicted proteins | sample AD_UKC097_MetaG_FD_89744 | JGI IMG/M metagenome (GOLD analysis project Ga0116141, IMG submission 89744) | Active sludge microbial communities of municipal wastewater-treating anaerobic digesters from USA - AD_UKC097_MetaG | ecosystem: Engineered > Bioreactor > Anaerobic > Digestate | place: USA... | reverse complement strand
CGGGTGGCGTGCTGTATTTCCCCCTGAATCGTGTTCGGTGGCTCACACCGCCCCGCGAAATCGCTGCACTGGTCACCAAAACCGGACCGGACTATCTGGAGGCGGAACTGTTCCATTTCGGCGACCAGCCCCGCAAGATGGGCGCAGAATTGTACTTGTTTGATGCGGGCAGTTATGTCTATTCGATCCAGGGCGGCGATACTCCCTATTCCGGGAAGGTTGAGATTGTTGGTGCAAGAACGAAGGTTTCATTTACGCTTCCGCCTCGTTGTGTTTCCGTACTAAAGATTGAAAAAGACAATGACAAATAGGGAGAATTGTTTGTGCAGCAACAAGGGCGGACACCCATCCGCCCCTACGCCGGAATAGCAATAGCGGGGGTGAGGAAGATACTCTTCGTAAACGAAAGGTATACGCCATGAATCTCGAATCTGATCTTCTAGGCTTTTGGAAACTCGATGGTGATTATCAAGACACATCCGGGCAGGAGAATCATGGCGCTCGGATTGAGGCCGATCCCTCCAAGGTGTTCATTCTGCCCTCAAAAGAACGCGCCTATCACATCGAAGTGCCGCCTAAACCTTCCCTCAATCTTGGAACACGCAATTTTTCCATATCCGCGTGGGTAAAGACGTCGGAGGTAGTCAATGATACGCTGGGCGATATTGTCAATCAATACGATCCCCAGAAACGGAAAGGCTGGAATCTGTATCTACAGAATTTTCAGGGGACGCCCTCCTCATACTCGAATTGCCGGAATCTCTTTTTCGGAATCGACGACGGCACGGAACCGGCCTGGAGCGACTGTGGGCGGCCCGGCAACAACCGAATGGTTTGGGCACTGGCTGTCTACAAGGGCGACCTGTACGCGGGAACTTTTGAGATGGAAAAGGAAGGCGCGGGACATGTGTACCGTTACGGAGGAAACAGCGATTGGATCGACTGCGGCAGCCCCCATCCATGTAACGCCGTGACCTCGCTCTCGGTGTTTGAGGGTAATCTGTACGCCGCCGTCGGGCATTATCGCTCTTCAGGATCGGCAATCGGGGATTCCCCTAACGAGATTCCAGGCGGGAAGGTGTTTCGATATCTGGGCGACAAGAACTGGGTAGAAGTCGGCAATCTTCCTATTCCAGAAGCGATTTTCGGCCTGGCCGTGTACCGGGGACAACTGTACGCCTCCAGCATGTACGCTCCCCCCGGTGTGTACCGCTACGAAGGCGGCAACGATTGGAATTTCTGCGGTCACAGCGGCGGACGGGTAGTTGCGCTGACAGCGTTTCGAGAGAATCTTTACGGTACAGGATACGATGTCAACTTCGGTGGTGTGTATCGCTATGATGGGAATACCACCTGGGCAGACTGCGGAACATCGCTTAATACGACCCAGACCTATTCATTCGCTGTCCACGCGGGAAACCTTCATGTGGGAACATGGCCCGGGGGGACCGCATTTCGGTACGCTGGGGGGCATTTATGGAGCGGTTGCGGGCGACTAGGCGAGGAATTAGAAGTAATGGGACTGATGATGTACAATGGCAAGATGTATGCCGGGACGCTCCCGCTTGCCCAAGTCTATCGTTATGACGGCAATCTGAAATGGACTTGCACCGGTCAACTGGACAAGACGCCGGATGTTAAATATCGACGTGTCTGGAGCATGGCGGTTTATCGCGGCTCCCTTTTCTGCGGAACGCTCCCTTCCGGGCATGTTTACAGACTCGAAACCGGGAAATGCATTTCCCATGACGACGAACTCAAATCCGGTTGGAGACATCTTATTGCGATCCGCGATAACGGAATTCTAAAAGTTTTTGTTGACCGGGAGCAGGTCGCGCAATCCGCGCAATTCTCATCAAACGGATTCGACCTGGGCAATGAACAGCCCCTCCGCATCGGATTCGGGCCACACGATTATTTTAATGGGATCATTCGAAATGTGCGCCTGTATGGGCGGGTATTAACGGGCGAGGAGATCGCGACGCTGTCACACGAGGCGGCGCCGAACGGATGAAATTACATCCGCAGCTGCGGAATGAAAAAGTGCCACAGTTCACGCAGCGGTTTCGCAAAGGCATAAGCCACGATAAAGATCGACGCATAGGCTGCCACGGCGATCATTAACCGTCTCCGATCCAATCGAGCGGAAACCCACAGGACCGCTGATGTTGCCGCCAGAACCAGTACTGGAATGTACGCCACTCGAAATCGCGAGAAACCGAAAAAGATGTATGTCATCATGAGGTAATAAAGAAATATCAAATGCACAATCAGCGTGTGCTTTCCCCATCTCGGCAGGACCCACAGGCCGAACAAGGCCAGCCCCATTAGAGGTCCCCAGTGGAGAATCTCCTCGCGGGAATAGAACTTAAGACCGCACCATATTTTCTTGATTCCCATTCCCACCAGCCAGAAAAATGGATCGGAACGGATGGTTTTCTTAACATCCTCTCGGAAGGCATTCCCCAGCGCAATACTGTCGCCCGGAGGGACACTATCGCGAATGGCCTGCTCATAAGCCCTGGCCTCCGGGGTATAGACCATTCCGAATCCCTTCGTTGCCCACGGATTATTTCCATAGAATAAAGTGTACCCGGAATAGGCCGGATCCCCCATGGCAAAGTAGCCATACTCGATTCTGTTCCGTGTCATCCACAATGCGAGTGGAACGGCGAACAGCGTCATCGTAACAATGCACCGTTTCCAAATATTTCCCTGACCTTTGTCAAAAAAGCGGAGAAGGACGAAATAGGGAATGAGCATGAATCCGACGAACCCAATTGCGGATTTAACGAGCGCGGCCAGTCCGGCAATAAGTCCGACAGTTCCGGCGGAAAGAAGAGTCTGCTCCCGTGAAGCCCGAACGGCTGTCAACAGGATCAGCGATACAGCACACGCGCTCAGCAATTCATATCCCACCGTTAGTGTTTGCTGATAAAGAAGCGGCGAAGAGGCCAGTACAACGCTTGCGATTCGACCTGCCCACCGATCATGAAACATCCCCTTGGCTGCGAAATAGATCACAATTCCTGCGACGCAGTAAACAACAAGCAGGCTGATTTTGAACACCACCGGGCTTGTCCCGAAGATCCATGCCCAGGCCGCATAATACATTACTGTCAGAAAGGCATAGCTGCTCTGAAACTCTTTTGTCTCCAACAACGTATTCACCGTATCCAGGCGCGACATGTTTGTGTCCATGCTGTCCCACCCGATTATAGACCAGTAAAGAATACAGATTATGCTAATGAACAGGCACAGGAAAAGGAGAAATCGCCAGTCTTCCCTCATCGAATTGGAATTGGATTTCATGGGATGCTTGCTATCAGGCATCGCCGTTCCTTTCTGATGGATCGCCGGAGTGAATCAATGAGGATTGAGCATTTGAGTCGGGTCTCCCGGCAATCAGTACTGCCTGAACAAACAAGTCGCGGATTCCGAAGTGATAGTCAAAGAGTACAAGCCCGGCTTCTTGAAGGATACGATCCGCTTCCGCTCTTGAAGAAAGCAATGAGATCTCATCCGGATGGAGTTTTGTGTTGCGATTCAGAATCTTATGCAAGAAGAAGTGAACGAATTTGAGCACTAGAACGCTACTCGCTCGCCTGTGGGGCCAGAAAAGCAAGATCTTCCCGGAGGGTTTCAACACGCGATGACATTCCTGGAAGATTCGGGAGACCTCATTGGATGTGAAATGCTCCATTACTCCCAAGTTGTAGATCCCATCGAAGGTCGAGTCCGGGAAGGGCAGATCGAACAAGCTCGCGTGTTGAATTCGACTAGCATCGGGATTATTTCGTGAATAGAGATCCAGCGCCTTGGGCGAGATATCTACGGCAGTTATTCTCATATCCCGATGGAGATTCCCATCGACCTGCCCGCTTCCGCAACCTGCATGAAGCAGCCGGGAACCGGAAGGAAAGGTGTCTCTGATGAAGCGATGGAGGTTACGCTTAATCACCAGCCGTCGATAGAAACCGGCGATGATCGTATAAACGGAGACACTACTTTCCGTATGGCCGTCCCAGTAAGCGTCCCAATTCTGCGGATCGACCAAAGACGGATTCAGTTGAACGGAAACTCGCCTGCACAGGAATCGTTCCGGTGTTGCATAACTCATCAGCGATAGTTGAAATATGTATGAGGCGCTGTGCAGGACCTCGTGAAGAGTCATTTTCGAATGGCCGTACGTTCGTCTCGGCAAAATGATGGGCACCTCTCCGATAGAGGCCCCATTTGCTTTCAGGAGAAACATCGTTTCAAAAAAGAATGAGTACCCCCGCGACGTAACTAAATCAAAGACACTTCGGGGTATACGGTTCAAGCGATACAGCCGGAAGGCACCGCTCGCGTCTCCCGGAAGTTCCAACAATCTGCGAGTCAGAAAATGACCGAGAATCGTCAATCCGCGACGGTAGAGATTCCAGTCCGCAAGACTTCCCGCCTGAAGGAACCGGGAACCGACAACTAAATCGCAGTCCTCGGACGATGCAAGAAAACGGGGGATATCCTCCGGAGAATGCGTGAAATCACAATCCATTGTGATCAGAATCTCGTACTCGTGATCGTAAGCGTACGCGATTCCGTCCAGATGCGCGCTTCCGATTCCCAATTTTCCAAAGCGATGCTTAACGGTAACGTTCCCATAACGAGAACTCAGTTGTTCGAGCAAATCTCCCGTTCCGTCCGGGGAATGATCGTCAATAAAAAGGATATCGCAGCCCAGGTTGAGGTCCTGTATTCCTTCGCAAATCTTCTCTACATGTTCACGTTCGTTGTAGGTCGGAATGAACACCAGTGTTCGCTGCAATTCCATATTGCTCGATTCCTCTTCTACGCGATACAATTCCATGACGCGTACCGTCGTATCGAAAACTACTTCAATATCGCGCCGCTTTTCACACGGTTCAAATCGGTTTCGACCATTCTTCGGACCCATTCCTCGAATGCTACACCAGGCCTCCAAGAGAGCGTCCGTTCCGCCTTCGAGACATAGCCCTGAAGGACGATCTTTTCCGGGGGACGCCAGTAATCGGGATTGATTCTCACAAGAATTCTGCCGCTCCTTCGGTCGATCCCAATTTCATTCATTCCGGTACCATCCCAGGCAATTTCCATCCCGGCGGCCTGGGCGGCCGTCTCGACAAATGAACGGACCGTATGCGTCTCCCCGGTCGCGAGAACGTAATCCCCTGGTTCGGATTCCTGTATCATCCGCCAGATTCCCTGGACATAATCCCCGGCATATCCCCAATCCCGTCGCGCGTCCAACCGCCCAACCTCTAATGTTTCCTGTGATCCACACTGAATTCTTGCGAGAGTTGCTGTCACCTTGCGTGTAAGAAAATGAATGGCGCGCAACGGGGACTCGTGATTGAATAGAATTCCGCAGCTGGCGTGAAGATTGAACGCTGTCCGATAATGAACCGTCATGCAATGTGCGAACATCTTGGAGATACCATACGAGCCACGTGGTGCGAATGGAGTCTCTTCATTTTGCGGACTAATTGTTCCGTCTCCAAACATCTCGGAGGAGGACGCCTGAAAAAAGCGAACATCGGGGCATTCCCACCGAATCGCCTCCAGCAATCGCACAACACTCATGGCCGTGGAATCGGCGGTATGGAGGGAATCTTCCATTCCGCCACCGACAAAACTCTGCCCGGCGAAGTTGTAGATCTCGTCCGGTTTGCAGTCATGCAGTACAGATCGGATGCTCTCGACATGACTCAAATCCATAGCGATCCAGCGAATGCGATCTCGTATTCCCAATTCCTCATGTCGCCAGGGATGTTCGCATGTATGCGGCAGATCGGTGCCGAGCACCTCATAGCCGTTGTTCAGCAAGAGTTTGGCTAGATAGCTGCCGTCCTGACCCGCGACACCGGTGATAAAGGCTCTCTTGCTCATCTTGTGAACGATTCCTCAACCGATAATCCGCAGTCGCGGAAGTGGTACGATGAATTTTCCGCCGGATTCTATAAATAATCTCTCCCTCTCCAGAATCCCGTCAATGAAATGATAGGGGAGCACAAAGAGATAATCCGGTTTTCGCGAACGCATCTCCCTTTCCGAAACGATGGGAATATAAGATCCCACGGTGTATTTGCCGAATTTGGCGGGAGAACGTTCCGCGATATACGGAAGGAGGTCCGGCCCGATTCCGTAATACTGCAATAGCGTATTTCCCTTCGTGCTGGCCCCGTACCCGGCAACAGTCTTCCCCTGTTTGTTCAGGTCTCTCAGCAAGGTCACTGTTTCCTCGCGCAAAGAATGAACCCTCTTCTCAAATTCTTTGTATACGGAGGGATCACGGAGGCGCATTCTCTCCTCGGTCATCAGCAGACTTTCAGTACGGAAATTCCCAATATCGTAGTTGCAATTGAAATCCTGGTATTCGGCATCTTCCCTCATACAGTATACTCGAAAGGATCCGGCGTTTACATTGTTCAGTTCGACATCGACGATCCGCAGTCCCACTTCGTTTGTGACTCTCATGAAAGTGGCTAGCGTGTAGTAAGTAACATGTTCCGAACAGATATTGTCGAATGCATTCAGTCGCAGCATGAAGGGGGTGTAGCTGAGTTGGCACACCCATACTCCATCTCTCGCCAGGCAGCCCCGGATATCCCGGGCAAACCGAATCGGATCATCCAGATCATAGAACATGGCGATGGAAGTGATTACTTTTGCCGGTGGAAGAGATAATTTCAGAAAGGCATCCGCCGTGAAAAAGTCCGAGACAACGTAATTTGCTACCTGTGAGAGTAAGTGAGCGAGGGATTTTGCAGGATCAACGCCAACTTTGATGCAGTCATCGGGATAGGTCTTCAGCAGGGTACCGTCGTTCGCGCCAATATCCAGCACAACATCCCCACGTTTCAGGCGGACGAATCGCTGGGCGCATGACGTAATATCCGCGAGTGCCGCTCGCATGGATTCATTGACTCCCGACAGGTACCAGTAATTCTCATACATTTTCGTCGGGGGATAGGAATCGTATAGCTGCACGAGGCCGCAGTCCCGGCACAGGCCAAGTCGCAACGGCGAGCGCTCGCCCTGGTTGGGGAGGTCGACAAAATCCGAAACGTACAAGTTGCCGAGATCGAACACCTCGACTAATTCTCCGCCGTCAATTCTACATTTCCTGACCACAGTCGTCTACAATCCTCCGTCTCAACGGTTCTCCGCAAACGATGGGAACTCGTGGCATGAATGTGACCGCATCTTCCTCCCTCCGGCATTCAATGGGCAACGATCCGCACGACCCTCGTTATTCGGACGGTGGCTGTAGCAAAGCGCTATGTCCCTGGTAGAGAAGCTGGTCGTTAATTGCATCCCAGGGGAAGAGCTGTCCTTCCAAATAACTGTTCCACCGCTTCAAATCTTCCTCTACCATCAATTCGGCTAATTCCCTGAAATGGATCTTTGGCGACCATCCCAGTTTCTGTCCGGCCCTACTTGCATCGCCTCGCAAGCACGGCACATCCAGGGGACGTTTGAAACGCTCACGCACGACTACCACTTCCTGCCAATCCAATCCGAGGTGCCCGCAAGTCTGTTCAACAAACTCCTTTACCGAATGACTCTCACCGGTGGCAATCACGAAATCGTCGGGCTTATCCTGTTGCAGCATCAACCACATCGCCTCGACGTACTCCGGTGCATACCCCCAGTCTCGTTCGGCATCCAGGTTGCCTAACTCCAACGTCTCTGCTAATCCGACCTTAATGCGCGCCACGCCATTCGAAATCTTGCGGGTCACGAACTCCAGTCCGCGCAACGGAGATTCATGATTGAATAGAATTCCGTTCACCGCGAAGATCCCATAGGCTTCCCGGTAGATTCGAACCTGGTGAAACGCGTACAATTTCGCCGCGGCGTACGGAGATGCAGGCCAGAAACTGCTTTGCTCGTTCAGCAGAACTTTCGCTTTCGACTCGCTGATCCCATACAGTTCCGAGGTAGAGGCATGATACAGGCGGATTCGGGGATTGATCTGCTTGATAGAAGTCAGCAGGGACGCGACTCCAAGACCGTCAACCTGCGCGGTAGCCAATGGTTCCTCAAACGATGTCCCGACAAAGCTCTGCGCGGCGAGGTTGTAAATCTCATCCGGCTCGCATTCGATCACGGCGTTGCTGAGAGATGCGATATCCGTCATGTCGCCCGGAATCAGGCGAATCTTGTCGAAGATGCCCAAGTTCAGAAGACGCCAGAAATTCGGTGTGGAGGTCCGGCGATACAATCCGAACACTTCGTAACCCCCCGAGCAGGAACCTGGCCAGGTAGGCCCCATCCTGCCCCGTAATTCCCGTAATCAGAGCCTTCATTCGTTCCATTTCCTCACGGAGACGTGACGTCCGTCAGTCCGACATTTTTGGATCACTGCCTCGACTGAAATTCAAGCAGCCATGGTATCTCCAAATCGACAATTTGGATAGAGAAATCTGCAAAATCCCAAATTTCGATTTTCTGCTCCCCGAGTTACGGCACCAACTTAAGAGTCCGAATTTCAAATGGTTTGATATCCATGGTGATCTTGCCGTTCTTGAGTCTCATCTCTTCGATTGTATTTTCCATTAGATCGGTTTCGAAAGCGTGCCTGACGGGCAATGACGTTTCGAGAATATGTCTTCCACGCCAGCCATGCGCCTCGTAAAGGCGAACAATAATCCCGGAATCGTCTTCCGCCTTCTTGACCGTATCGATCACGACATTCGAGCCGCCGATCGACAGCCATCCCATTTTCGGCGGCAGATCCCCCGCCGAATTGTTGACTTTCATTGTTCGAATCGGCACGTTGAGCTCGTACGCTTCCTTCACTACATCGGCGCTGAAATCGCCCGCGTGGGGAAACAGGGAATACGTGAATGTATGCTTCTTATTGACATCCGCCGTCTTTCCCGGAACTTTTGGCGCACGCAACAGCGTCAGCCTCATTATATTGTCTTTGATGTCGTATCCGTACTTGCAGTCATTAAGAAGAGCTACACCGTAATTCCCCTCGGAAAGATCCGCCCACTTCTGCGCGGGTACTTCAAAGCGCGCAAAATCCTGCGGGGTGTTCCAGTGCGTCGGACGCTCGATGCTGCCGAATTGAATCTCGTAGCGCGCCTTCTCCGAACGGACATTCACGGGAAAGGCTACCTTTAATAAGACATCCTTCTCATTGCCCCAGTCAACCATCGTTGCGAAGTCGATCCGGGAGGAATTGGCCTTGAGGATAACATCCTGAGTAATTCGCGATCTGCTAATGGTTCGCGTGATTCGAGCTACCGAGCGAATGGGTCCCTGCTCAACGATCTCAATACTCTCAAATGCGCCGTCAATCACCAATGGCTTGTCATTATAGAATATATCAATGTCCCATGCTTCGCCGGTGCTCGCCATCTTGTCCTCAAATAGAATGAACCGATTACCCATCGCACCGGTCTGCAATACGTCCCGCTTGCTACTCTTATCATAAATCCGCCGAATCCGCCCCTGACGATCAAAGGAAACTCGGACGAACTCATTCTCCATCCCGAGGGAATCAACATGTATGGCCGGAAGATCGACTCGGCCCTTCCGAATATGGAAGACACTATAACCGATAGAGGGTACCCTTCCCACGAATCGCGCAATACCGTCCGCACCGATCTGTACCGGATTCTCCTGTCCATCCGAGTCAACAGCAATATACGATGCTCCTTTTCGCAATCCCTCTGCCGGAACCGAGACGATGTCCTCACGATCCCACGAAAGGGTATTGAAAGAGAAAACAGCCTGACCATCCCCGCGCGTGTCGATCCTTTTCGCAAGTCGGTTGAAAGCCGTCTCGGAAATCTCCCCGGCGTCCTTGAGAACCTCAGCATACTGCCGGTCTGATTCAACGTACACCTCGTCAATCGAACTGCCCGGAATAATGTCATGGAATTGATTTAACAGGACAATTTTCCATGCATCGTTTATCCGCTTCTGTTCATACTTGGCCCCGAATAGCATATTGATCGAAGAAAGGATCTCCGCCTCACGAAGTTGAAACTCTGTCTGGCGATTGCACTTTTTTGTATAGGCCTGCGTGGTGTATGTGCCTCGATGCAATTCCAAATAGAGTTCACCCACCCATTTGGGTAGATTTTCGGATTCCCGGTCCAGGCGACAGAAGAAGTCTTCGGGTGACCCGGATTCGATTTTCGGCAGGCCTTCGAAATCTCGGTAGCGGCTTAGTCGCTCCACGTGATCCTGTGACGGGCCTCCGCCGCCATCTCCCCGACCATAAAGGAGCATCTGAATCGGACAGCGGTCCTTTTCCGCATAGTCGTTTTCACCCATGCGGATCAACCACGGCTCCATTTCGGAACTGTATTCCTCGTTGGGCAGCAGATGCGCCAGGACCTGACTACCGTCGATGCCCTCCCAGTAAAAGGAATGGTACGGAAATCGTGTAAATTGGCTGATAGAAATTTTAGTGGTAAAGAAATAATCAATACCGCTCCGCTTCATAATCTGCGGTAATGATGCGGGATATCCGAATACATCCGGAAGCCACAGAACAGAGGATCGAACACCGTATTCCTGTTCGAAAAAGCGTGTTCCGAAAAGGATCTGCCGGACCAGGCTTTCGCCTCCAGTGACATTACAGTCCGGCTCGACCCATGTGCATCCCACCGGGATCCAACGACCTTCCTTTACACGCTCCCGAATTCGCCGATACAAAGCCGGATAGCGATCCCGGGCAAATTCATATAGATGCGGCTGGCTTTGTGTAAATGTAAAATCGGGATAACGATCCATCAATTCCAGAACGTTCGCGAATGTGCGGCCGGTTTTACGAACGGTTTCGGATAGCGGCCAGAGCCATGCGACATCAATATGCGCGTGCCCCATTGCGGTACAGCACTGGGCGGAATCATGCGCATGACAGGCGTATACCGACTTGAGAATCCTCCTGACCTCCTTTGCCTGTTCACACAAGGCCTCGCGAGAGGGATGGCCATAGTCGAACACATCGACTGCCCGATTGAGAGCATAAATAATGCGTGCTCTCCTTGAATCGGTATCCGGCAGAATCGGGTATGGTTTCTTCAGCCAGTTGTAATGAACGTCGGGATCGATGAAATCGGCCAGGGCGGACAGGTCCCAGTAGGCATCCCAGACCTCACGGTTAAGAATCGCAATTTCGGGCTGCCGCATCGTGCGAATACGAAACTCTCCCAGCCGTGCGTTCGCCCCCGCCTCCACATACAATTCGTTTGCCTCACCGCCCCGCGCCCGGTCAGTCAGCAAGTAATCCTCACGAGACCAGCTCAATCCCTGTACCGGAACATCTCCACGGAAGATCAGGGACTCGCTTTTCTCCAAATCAAACAAAAGTTTAACGGATTCATCGCGAAATTCCTTTGGGATGTGAATTCGAAGACGGAACCAGGCCGTACCCCAATTCCGGCCCCATTGATGTCCGTCCTTCACGTGAATATATTTGAGTTGTTTTGCATCGCGAATCGACAAATGTTCCATTGTCTCCGCGATGGCGACATCCTCCACCGGGATCCTGTTTGAGTAAATGAACCGTTCCCGGATTTCGCGGATGCGGTCCATGATTTTCCGGATATGGAGTGTTTCGAGATTTTTCATCCCTTGTGTTGCCATAAGAATGTCTTCCTTTTCAAATTCAGTATCCGCATGAATGATAGAGATTATTGAGCGCGATTATGCGGTCATGGTGAATATACGGTCTGGGACAACTCATCCGATTCAAGCATCGGGTCCTTCGGATCAGCAATTTTGAAATAGCACAGTTCGCCATCCGGGTCGGGGAATTCCGTTAATGTCAATGTCAGTTGAGGTTTCGCAAAGGGATACCATTCGCCCGGCCCCCAAGCGTGGAGCTCGCAGGCAAGTCCGCCTTCTCGAACCGTAGAGTCCGGCTTCGGACCGGTCAGTGAGGATAGATCCGCCACAAGCAGGCGCAAATCCACATTGTCCAACTCAGGGTGACGTGCACGGCTGAGCGTGAATACCATCGGTCCGCGCATGAGGGCGGCCCGACCGGCCTGTGCCTTTCGGCCTTTGACCCATCGGAACGGCATAACCATTTCGAGGACTACCCGATCTCCCGGTTGCCATTCTCGGTCAATGGAATGAAGCGTTCCGCCCTCTGCGCGCAATGCTGTCGGTTGATCGTTTACTGAAATGGTTGCCTCCGAACACCAGAGGGGGATTCTCAACTGTATAGTGAATCTTGCCGCTGTTTTGGGGTTGATATGAAGCAGAATATTCCCGGAATTCGGGTAGTCCGTTTCCTGTTCGATTTGTACAGGATTATCAGGTGTCCAGGCAATTGTTGCCTTCGAGGCTGTATAGAGGTTCACAAGAATCCCGGAAGGCGAACGGTAATAGATCATATTCGGTAGTTCGGAGACAATCCGGCGAAAGTTGCAGGGACAGCAATAGGTATCCTTGTCAAAATAGGAACGGGGACCGTCGAACGGTGTGTAGTACCGGAT
>Ga0116141_10003969_pt1 | contig 12491 bp, 11 predicted proteins | sample AD_UKC097_MetaG_FD_89744 | JGI IMG/M metagenome (GOLD analysis project Ga0116141, IMG submission 89744) | Active sludge microbial communities of municipal wastewater-treating anaerobic digesters from USA - AD_UKC097_MetaG | ecosystem: Engineered > Bioreactor > Anaerobic > Digestate | place: USA... | reverse complement strand
TACAGAATGATTGGGAAAGCGCAATCCCCATGGTGCCCGATGTCCTGATCAGCGAAGTCGGCCCGCGTGACGGTCTGCAGTCCGTGAAGGCCACCATGCCCACGGCCGACAAGTGCCGATGGATCGACGCGCTGGTGGCCGCCGGCCTGCGCGAGATCGAGGTGGGATCCTTCGTGCCGGCTCGCCTGCTGCCGCAGATGGCCGATGCCGCCGAGGTGGTGCGCCATGCCCTGACGCACCCCGGCGTCACCGTCATGGCGCTGGTGCCCAACGTGCGCGGCGCCGAGGCCGCGCTGGCGGCCGGTGTGCACAAGCTCACCATTCCGGTGTCGGCGAGCGCCGCGCATTCGATGGCCAACGTGCGCAAGACCCGCGAAGAGATGGTGGCCGAGGTGCGCGCCATCGTGCGCCTGCGCGATGCGCTGGCGCCGGGCGTCAAGATCGAGGCCGGCATCTCCACCGCCTTCGGCTGCACGCTGCAGGGTCGGGTGCCGGAAGACGAGGTGGTTCGTCTGGCCGCCGAACTGGCGGAAGCCGGCGCCGAAGAAATCGGCCTGTCTGACACCACCGGCATGGCCAATCCGGCGCAGGTGCGGCGCCTGTTCAAGCGGGTGCGCGTCGAAATCGGCGAGCGCACCGGCGCGGCGCATATGCACAACACGCGGGGACTGGGCCTGGCCAATTGCCTGGCGGCGTATGACGTAGGCGTGCGCACCTTCGACAGTTCGCTCGGCGGCCTGGGCGGCTGTCCGTATGCGCCCGGCGCGTCCGGCAACGTCGTCACCGAAGACCTGGTGTTCCTGTTCGAGGCCATGGGCGTGCGCACCGGCGTGGACATCGAGCGCCTGATCGCGGCCCGCGCGCCACTCCAGGCCGGCCTGCCCGGCGAGCCGCTGTACGGCATGACGCCCGAAGCCGGACTGCCCAAGGGATGGCACGCCGCGGCATGAGCGCAGCCCCGGTCCGTCCCGAACAGGCTCGCATCGCGCCGCAAAGCATGGAGTTCATCCGATGAGCATCCCCGAATCCAATCTGCCCTACGCCGGCATCCGGGTGGTGGAGTTCACCCACATGGTCATGGGCCCGACCTGCGGCATGGTGCTCGCCGACCTGGGCGCCGAGGTCATCAAGGTCGAGCCCGTCGGCCAGGGCCGTCACGGTGATGCCACGCGCGCGCTGATCGGTTCGGGCGCGGGCTTCTTCCCGATGTTCAACCGCAACAAGAAAAGCCTGGCGCTCGACCTGCAAACGCCCGAAGGCAAGGAGGCGGTGCTGCGCCTGATCGCCACCTCGGACATCGTCAGCGAGAACTTCAAACCGGGCACCATGAAAAAGCTCGGCCTGGACTACGACAGCCTCAAGGCCCTGAACCCGCGCCTGATCTACGTCAGCCACAAGGGCTTTCTGCCCGGCCCGTACGAGCACCGCACCGCGCTGGACGAGGTGGTGCAGATGATGGGCGGTCTGGCCTACATGACCGGCCGCCCCGGCGACCCGCTGCGCGCCGGCACCAGTGTCAACGACATCATGGGCGGGATGTTCGGGGCCATCGGCGCGATGGCGGCGCTGGCGCAGCGCGAGAAAACCGGGCGCGGCCAGGCCGTGCAAAGCGCGCTGTTCGAGAACAACGTGCTGCTGGTGGCGCAGCACATGATGCAGTTCACCGTCACCGGCCAACCGGCGGCACCCATGCCGGCGCGCATCTCGGCCTGGGCGGTCTACGACGTGTTCCAGGTGAAGGACGGCGAGCAGATCTTCCTGGCGGTGGTCAGCGACACCGCGTGGAAGCTGTTTTGCGAGGCGTTCGGCTTCGACGACCTGCTGGCCGACGAGCGGCTGCGTTCCAACAACGACCGCGTGCGCGCCCGCGACTGGATGATGCCGATCCTGCGCGAGCGCCTGGCCGGCCACAGCGCCGCGGAACTCGCCGCCGTGTTCGAGCGCCACGGCCTGCCGTTCGCGCCGATCACCCGTCCGCAGGACCTGCTGGACGACCCTCACCTGAACGCCACCGGCGGCCTGGCCCCGATCACCCTGCCCGACGGACGCCCGGCGCAAGCGGTGCTGTTGCCGCTGACGCTGGACGGCGAACGCCCGGGCGTGCGACTGTCACCCCCGAAACTGGGCGAACACAACGCCGAACTGCTGGCCGGGCTGGGCTATGACGAGCCCGAAATCTCGGCCTTGTCCCAGGCGCTGCGATTGCCCGCCGACTGAAGCCGACGGTGCCGGTTCCGATCTGGAGCCGAACCTGTTCCGCGCCGTGATCGGCCGGCCCTGTGACACGGATCGTTCTGATGGTCCGTCGTGCCTGTTCGGCAGCCGGACATGGTCGGGCCAGAAATGGTGGAATGGCCCACATTCATCGTTGATTTTAGACTTGCATGTGCATAATCTGCGCGCATGGACAAGCTCAAGGCGTTCGAATCCTTTGTCTCCGTGGCCACCAAGGGCAGCCTGACGGCGGCCGCCAAGGCCGAGGGCGTGGCGCCGGCGATCATGGGGCGGCGGCTGGATGCGCTGGAAGAACACCTCGGCGTGAAGCTGCTGGTGCGCACCACGCGCCGCATCACGCTCACGCACGAGGGCAGCGCGTTCCTGGAGGACTGTCAACGCCTGCTGGCCGATGTGGCCAACGCGGAAGCAAGCGTGTCCGAAGGCGGCGTCAAGGCCAGTGGCCACCTGCGCATCACGGCGCCCGCCGGGTTCGGGCGCCGGCACGTGGCGCCGTTGGTCCCGCGCTTTCGCGAACTGCATCCCGACGTGACGATTTCGCTGAACCTGAGCGACCGGGTGGTGGACCTGGCCGGTGAGGGTTACGACTGCGCGGTGCGGGTGGGCGACATGGCCGATTCGTCGCTGGTGAGCGTGCGTCTGGCCGACAACCGGCGCCTGTGCGTGGCCACGCCGCGCTACCTGCAGCAGCACGGTACGCCGCGCCACCCGGCCGAACTGGCGCGTTTCGACTGCCTGACCTTGTCCAGCGATGCCTCGCAGACGCGGGGCTGGGCATTCAGCGTGCCCCGGGGCGAGGCGCGCGAGGTGATGCACTTCAAGCCGGGCGGGCCGCTCGACTGTTCCGACGGGCAGGTGCTGCACGACTGGTGCCTGGCCGGCTACGGCATCGCCTGGCGCAGCACCTGGGAGGTCGAGGCCGAGATCGCCGCCGGCCTGCTGGTGCCGGTGCTGGAAGCCTTCGGCGCGCCGCCCAATGGCATCTACGTGGTGTTTCCGCAGCGCAAGCACCTGCCGCTTCGGCTGCGGCTGTGGATGGACTACCTCAAGCACCACTACGGCCAGGCGTCGTTCTGGCGCGGCGCGCCGGCGCCTGCACGGAGCCCGGGATGAGCCTCGAAGCCGGACTGGCTTACGCGCATCTGATCGCGATCCTGTCGCTGGTCGTGTTTCTGTCCAGCGAAGCCGCGCTGTGCCGCGTCGAATGGATGAACGAGGCCGTGGTGCGCCGCCTGGGCCGGCTCGACCTGATCTACGGGCTGTCGGCGCTGGCCGTGCTGCTGAGCGGCCTGGCGCGCATGGTCTGGGGCATGAAGGGCAGCGCCTGGTACTGGGGCAACCCCTGGCTGCACGCCAAGCTGGCGCTGCTGGTGGTCATCGCGGGCTTGTCGCTGGGGCCGACGCGGCGGTTCATCCGCTGGCGCAGGACGCTCGACGCCGGTGGCGGGCTGCCCCCGCCGGACGAGGTGCGCCGGGCCCGCCGGCTGGTGATGTGGCAGGCCCATCTGCTGGCGCTGGTGCCGCTGGCCGGCGTGTTGATGGCGCGCGGGTTCGGCGGCTGACGCCGGGCGGCTGGGCGCAGGCCCGGCCCGTAAAATCCCGCGATGCTTTCAGTCAAACAGGAATTGCTCGCGGCGCTGGCCGGCGCGCTGGAACAACTGGCTCCCGGCGCGGGCGAGCGGGCCGCGTTCGAATCCCCCAAGGTGGCGGCCCATGGCGACTTTGCCTGCACCGCCGCGATGCAGCTGGCCAAACCGCTCAAGCTCAATCCGCGCCAGGTGGCCGAGACCCTGCGCACCGCCTTGCTGGCGACGCCGCCCTTTCAGCGCTGGGTGGCCGACATCGAGATCGCCGGTCCCGGCTTCATCAACATCCGCCTCAAGCCGGCGGCCAAGCAGCAGATCGTGGCCGCCGTGCTCGGCGCGGGCGGGCGCTTCGGGTTCCAGCCGCCGCGTGGCGAGCGCGTGCTGGTGGAATTCGTTTCCGCGAACCCGACCGGGCCCTTGCACGTCGGCCATGGGCGCCAGGCGGCGCTGGGCGACGCGATCTGCAACCTGTACGCCACGCAAGGCTGGGACGTCTGGCGCGAGTTCTATTACAACGACGCCGGCGTGCAGATCGCCACGCTGGCGCAGAGCACGCAGCTGCGGGCCAAAGGCTTCAAGCCCGGCGATCCCCAGTGGCCCGAGGCGGCCTACAACGGCGAATACATCGCCGACATCGCGGCCGATTTCCTGGCCGGCAAGACCGTCAGCTCGGACGACCGCGCCTTCACGGCCAGCGGCAAGGTCGATGACCTGGATGGCATCCGCCAGTTCGCCGTCGCCTACCTGCGTCGCGAGCAGGACCTGGACCTGAAGGCCTTCCAGGTGCACTTCGACCACTACTACCTCGAATCCAGCCTCTACACGAGTGGCCGGGTCGAGGCCACCGTGAACCGGCTGGTCGCCAACGGCAAGACGTACGAGCAGGACGGCGCGCTGTGGCTCAAGTCCACCGACTACGGCGACGACAAGGACCGCGTGATGCGCAAGGGCGACGGCGGCTACACCTACTTCGTGCCCGACGTGGCCTATCACATCGCCAAATGGGAGCGCGGGTTCACCAAGGTCGTCAACATCCAGGGCACCGATCACCACGGCACCATCGCCCGGGTGCGCGCCGGCCTGCAGGCCGCCAGCGTGGGCATCCCCGAAGGCTATCCGGACTACGTGCTGCACACCATGGTGCGCGTGGTGCGCGGCGGCGAGGAGGTCAAGATCAGCAAGCGCGCCGGCAGCTACGTCACGCTGCGCGACCTGATCGACTGGACCAGCAAGGACGCGGTGCGCTTCTTCCTGCTCAGCCGCAAGCCCGACACCGAATACACCTTCGACGTCGATCTGGCGGTGCAGCAGAACAATGACAACCCGGTCTACTACGTGCAGTACGCCCACGCGCGCATCTGCTCGGTGCTGGCCGCCTGGGGCGGCGACGCCGCCGCTTTGGCTGGCGCCGATCTGACACCGCTGGACAGCCCGGCCGCCCAGGCGCTGATGCTGCAGCTGGCCAAGTACCCCGGCATGCTGAGCGCCGCCGCGCAGGACAACGCGCCGCACGATGTGACCTTCTACCTGCGCGAACTGGCCGCCAGCTACCACAGCTACTACGACGCCGAGCGCATCCTGGTCGACGACGAGCGGGTGAAGACGGCCCGGCTGGCGCTGATCGCTGCGACGGCGCAGGTGTTGCACAATGGCCTGGCGGTGCTGGGTGTTTCGGCGCCCAACCGGATGTGAGAGACAGCATGCGACAAACACAACACGGCGGCACCTTCCTGGGCATCGTCATCGGCGTGGTGATCGGGCTGGCCGGCGCCCTGGCGGTGGCCATTTACGTGGCCAAGGTGCCGGTGCCATTCATGAACAAGAACCAGACCCGCAAGCCCGAACAGGACGCGGCCGAGGCGCAGAAGAACAAGAACTGGGATCCCAACGCGCCGCTGTACGGCAAGCACCCGGTGCGGCCGGCATCGGCGGCCAGCGAGGCGGTGGGGCCGGCCTCGGCGCCGGCGGCTGCTGCATCCGGCAAGGGGTCGCGCCCGGCCGACGTGGCGCCCGCCGCAGTGCCCGCCGCCCCGCCGGTCAAGCCGGAGGCTCGCGCCGCGTCGGCCACCGATCCGCTGGGCGATCTGGCCAGGTCCCGTGCCGCGCCCGCGTCAGCGCCCGTAGCGGCACCGGCTGCGGCCACGGCCGATCCGTTCGTCTATTTCGTGCAGGCGGGCGCCTTCCGCACCCCGGAAGACGCCGAAGCGCAGCGCGCCAAGCTGGGCCTGTTGGGCGTCGAGGCCAGGATCACCGAACGCGAGCAGTCTGGCCGCACCGTGTTCAGGGTGCGCGTCGGTCCGTTCGACACCAAGGACGCCGCCGACCGCGCCAAGGAGCGCCTCGATGGCGGCGGTTTCGAGGCCACGCTGGTGCGGGTTCAGCGCTGACGGGCCGGTCGCGCCGCCGATACGGAACCAATGGTTGCTGCCGGGCTCCATGCAGGGACACACCACAGGAGATAGCATGCCGATGAGACGCCGTCAATTCACCCTCCAGGCCGCCGCGGTGCTGGCCCCCGCCCTGCTCGGCGGCTCGGTCGCCTGGGCCCAACCCGCCAGGCCCCGCGAAGGCAAGGATTACCTGGTGCTGGGCAAGCCCGCCCCGGTCGACGCGCCGGCCGGGAAGATCGAGGTGATCGAGTTCTTCTGGTACAGCTGCCCGCATTGCAACGCGTTTGAGCCGGCGCTCGAGGCTTGGCTGAAAAATCTGCCCAAGGATGTGAGCTTCAAGCGCGTGCCGGTGGCGTTTCGGGACGACTTCGCGCCGCAACAGCGCCTGTTCTACACGCTGGAGGCGATGAACAAGGTGGACGAATACCATCGCAAGGTGTTTCAGGCGGTGCATGGGGAGCGCCAGCCGCTCAACACCGACGACGCCATCCTGGCCTGGGCCGCCAAGCAGGGTTTCGACATGGCAAAGTTCACCGAGACCTACCGCTCGTTCACCGTGGCCAGCAAGCTGCGCAAGGCGGTGCAGTTGCAGGACGCCTACCGGGTCGAGGGTGTGCCCGCGCTGGGCATCGCCGGCCTGTACTACACCGACGGTTCGATCTCCGGCAGCATGGAACGGGCCCTGCAGGTGACCGACCACCTGATCGCCGAGGCGCGCAAGCCCCGCTGACAGCCGCCCCGACCCACATCCTGCCCGTTCGCGCGGGCTGTTCTTGACGCGACATCGCCTCTTCAGGCACAGGATCGGCGCGTACAATCGCAGCAAGATTCGTGCCTTTATGAAACACCTGTATCCCGCCCTGTTCGCCGCCGCCTGCCTGCTGGCCGGAACCTCCGCGCTGGCCGAGCGCGCCGATCGTGACAAGCCGCTGACCATCGACGCCGATGCCCTGCGGCATGACGACCAGAAGCAGATCACGGTCTTCACCGGTCGGGTGACGGCCAACAAGGGCACCATCGCCATGCGCGGCGCCCGGCTGGAGGTGCGCCAGGACGCGGCGGGCAACCAGTTCGGCATCCTGACCGCCGAACCGGGGCAGCGGGCCTTTTTCCGGCAGAAGCGCGAAGGCGTCGACGAGTACATCGAAGGCGAAGCCGAGCAGATCGAGTACGACAGCACCACCGACACCGCGCGGCTGATCCGCAAGGCCGAGTTGCGGCGTTACCAGGGCGCCACCGTGGCCGACGAGGTCTTCGGAACCCTGATCGTCTACAACGGCACGACCGAGGTGTTCACTGTGGACGGGCAGCCGGGTCCGGGCGGGCGCGTGCGCGCGATCCTGGCACCGCGCCAGGCGGCGTCCGCCGCTGCGCGTCCGGCCTCGGCCGCCGCGCCGGCGCCCAAGGCCGCGGCTTCGCAACCCGGCCCCGCCCTGCGGCCCAGCGGCAGCCTGGCCGGAGAGCGTCCATGAGCGCAGCGCCTGTGGGCGCCAACGATGCCGTCAGCCGGCTGGAGGTGCGAAACCTGGAAAAGACCTATGGCAAGCGCCAGGTCGTCAAGGATGTTTCGCTGACGGTGCTCAACGGCGAGGTGGTCGGGCTGCTCGGCCCCAACGGCGCCGGCAAGACCACGTCGTTCTACATGATCGTCGGGCTGGTGCGCGCGGACGCGGGCGAGATATCCATCGACGGCCAGCGCATCGACACCATGCCGATCCACCGGCGCTCGCGTCTGGGCCTGTCCTACCTACCGCAGGAGGCGTCGATCTTTCGCAAGCTCACCGTCGCCGAGAACGTGCGCGCGGTGCTGGAGTTGCAGCGCGACAGCGAGGGCCGCTCGCTCGACAAGGCCGAGATCGAGCGCCGACTCAACGGCCTGCTGCAGGACCTGCGCGTGGAGCACCTGTACGACTCGCCGGCGCCGGCCTTGTCGGGCGGCGAGCGTCGCCGGGTCGAGATTGCCCGCGCCCTGGCCACGCAGCCCCGCTTCATCCTGCTCGATGAACCCTTCGCCGGCATCGATCCGATCGCGGTGATCGAAATCCAGCGCATCGTGGCCTTCCTCAAGTCGCGCGGCATCGGCGTGCTGATCACCGACCACAACGTGCGCGAAACCCTGGGCATCTGCGACCACGCCTTCATCATCAGCGAAGGCAAGGTGCTGGCCCAAGGCACGCCCGCCGAGATCGTGGACAACGCCGAAGTGCGCCGCGTGTATCTGGGCGAGCATTTCCGGATGTGAGATGGTGACCCCCACGCTCCCGCACTGCGTGTCGTCGCTGCCCCCCAAGGGGGCATGGCCTGCCTTGGGACGGCCCGGCGGCGGACCATGAAACAAGGCCTGTCGCTGCGGGTTTCGCAGCATCTTGCCCTCACTCCCCAGCTGCAGCAGTCGATCCGCTTGCTGCAACTGTCCACGCTGGAGCTCAGCCAGGAGGTCGAGCAGATGCTCGACGACAACCCGTTTCTGGAGCGCGAGCTCGAAGAGGCGCCGCGCGAGGAGTTTGGCCTGCCGCAGGCCGACACACCGGTGCGACGCGATGACCTCGAGGCCGAAAACGCTTCCAATTCCGTAGCAGATTACGACCCGTCGGCGCTGGGAAACGCTGATACGGATGCCGAATCGGCGCTGCCGGACAACTGGGAGGGCGACGGCACCACCGAGATCGCGCCCGACGACAGCGAGTGGGGCGGCGACGCCCCGGCGCGCCAGAACAACCTGGGTGACGATGGCGAGCGCGCCGACGCCACCGAGCTGGCGCGCAGCCAGGAGTCGCTGACCGCCTTTCTGCACCGTCAAGCGCTGGCCTTGCGCCTGAACGAGGTGGATCGCGCCGCGCTGCGCTTCCTGATCGAGTCGCTCAACGACGATGGCTACCTCGAAGACTCGCTGGCCGAACTGGCCGCCGGCCTGGCCGGGGGTGACCTGGAGCAGGCCGAGGAACTGGAGCACCGCTTCACCATGGCGCTGGGCCTGCTGCAGTCGCTGGAGCCCACCGGCGTCGGCGCGCGCAACCTGGGCGAATGCCTGCGCCTGCAGCTCAAGGCCCGGCTGGCCCAGGCGCCGGACGACGCGCTGGCCGCCGTGGCGCTGCGACTCTGCGGCCAGCCCATGGACCTGCTCGCTCGGCGCGACGTCAAGCGCCTGGTGCAACTCAGTGGCGATCCGGAGGCTGATGTGCGCGCCGCCATCGGGCTGATCGCCCGGCTGGAGCCCAAGCCGGGGCGACGCTTCGTCGACGTGGAGCGCAACCTCATCATCCCCGACGTGATCGTGACCCGGGTCAGTGGCGCCGGGCAGCCGCGTTTCACCGTGCGACTGAACGCCGACGTGATGCCGCGCCTGCGCGTGCACGACATCTATGCCAGCGCGCTGCGCCAGCACAAGGGCGAGGGCAGCCAGGCGCTGCAGCAGCGGCTGCAGGAGGCGCGCTGGTTCATCAAGAACATCCAGCAGCGCTTCGACACCATCCTGCGCGTGTCCAACGCCATCGTCGAGCGGCAGAAGAACTTCTTCGTGCACGGCGAGCTGGCCATGCGCCCGCTGGTGCTGCGCGAGATCGCCGACGAACTGGGCCTGCACGAGTCGACCATCAGCCGGGTGACCACCGCCAAGTACATGGCCACGCCCTTCGGCACTTTCGAGCTGAAGTATTTCTTCGGCTCCGGACTGGGTACCGAGACCGGCGGCAACGCGTCCAGCACCGCGGTGCGCGCGCTGATCCGGCAGTTCGTTGCCGCCGAGAATCCGAAAAAGCCGCTCAGCGACAACCAGATCGCCGACATGCTCAAGGAACAGGGCATCGAATGCGCGCGGCGCACCGTGGCCAAATACCGCGACGCGTTGAAGATCGCGCCGGCCAACCTGAGAAAAGCCTTGTGAACCAACTGCAACTGTTCCTGCCCTGCGCCGCCGGCGTCGAGGAGCTGCTGGCCGAAGAGGTGCATCGCCTCAGCGGCCTGCAGGGCCAGGATCTGCTGATGCATCGCGGCGGCGTGCTGGCGCGCGCGGCCTGGCGCGACGTGATGGGGCTCAACCTGCACGGCCGGCTGGCGCAACGCGTGCTGGTGCAGCTCTCGCACACGCCGTATCGCAACGAGCGCGACCTGTACGAGGCCGCAAGCGCCGTGGCCTGGGAGCTCTGGTTCACCACCCGGCAGACCTTCAAGATCGAGATCACCGCGCAGCACAGCCCGCTGACCTCGCTGAACTTTGCCGCGCTCAAGATCAAGGACGCGGTGGCCGACCGCTTCCGCCACAAGACCGGCGTGCGCCCCGACGTCAACACCCAGTGGCCGGACGTGCGCCTCTATGCCCACCTGACCACCGACACCGCCACGCTGTACATCGACACCTCGGGCGAGCCGCTGTTCAAGCGCGGCTGGCGGGAGGACACCGGCGAGGCGCCGCTGAAGGAAACCCTGGCCGCCGCGATGATCGCGGCCAGCGGCTGGGATGCCCAGGCGGCCGACGGCGTGCCGCTGTACGACCCCTGCTGCGGCAGCGGCACGATCGCCATCGAGGCCGCGCAGATCGCCTGCGGTATCGCGGCGGGCTCGCGCCGGCGTTTCGGCTTCGAGACGCTGCTGCCGTTCCAGCCGCACGTCTGGCAAGCGATGAAGGAGCAGGCGAAGGCCGCCGAGCATGCGCCCACCGCACCGGTGTTCGGCAGCGACGTGGCCCACCGCATGGTGGACTTCGCGCAGCGCAACGCCGAGCGCGCCGGCGTCGCGCACGCGGTGCAGTTCCGGGGTGGCGACGCGTTGCAGCGCCAGCCGCCGTGCGAACAGCCGGGCGTGATGCTGCTGAACCCGCCCTATGGCGAGCGCATTGCCGCAGCCGGCGTGGCCGGCGCGATGCGGCGCGGCGGGCGCGAGGCCTTCCAGCCCGGTGCGCTGGCGCTGCAACGGCGCGAGAGTGGGCCCGGCGCCCTCACCGCGCCCGGCGGCGCGGCGCCGGCCGGTGACGACGGTGCCGACTTTTTCCTGCAACTGGCTGCGCACTGGAAGAAGCACTATGCCGGCTGGACCGCCTGGATGCTCACGCCCGACCTCAAGCTGCCCGGCAAGATGCGCCTGAAGGAAAGCCGCCGCGTGCCGATGTGGAACGGCCCCATCGAATGCCGGCTGTTCCGTTTCGATCTGGTCAAAGGACAGCATCGCGGCCCGGCGGGCGCATGAGCGCCGCCGGGCCGCCCCAAGGCGCGAAGGCCCCCTCGGGGGGCAGCGAAGTACACACAGTGACGAGCGTGGGGGCTTGTGTTGTCTTGGACACCAACATCGCGCTCGATGTGCTGGTGTTCAGCGACCCCGCCGCGTTGCCGCTGCGCGACGCGTTGGCGGCGGGATCGTTGCGATGGCTCGCCACCGGTGCGATGCGCGCCGAATTGGCGCGGGTGCTGGGCTATCCCCGGATCATGCCGCGCCTGGCCTTCTATGGGATGAGCGCAGCCGATGTGCTGGCTGCCTTCGACCGCCAGAGCCGGCCGGTGGACGCCGCGCCGAAGGCCGCCGTGACCTGCACCGACCGCGACGACCAGATCTTCATCGACCTGGCCGTCGCCCACCGCGGTGCGCTGCTCAGCAAAGACCGCGCGGTGCTCAAGCTGCGCAAGCGCCTGCTGGCCCTGGGCGTGCGCGTCGGCGCCACGCTGGACGCGCTGCCGGGCTGAGGCCGGCCAGCCGGCCCCGGCGTACACTGAACCCATGCGCCGGCCCGTGGCGGCCGCGCCCTCATCATTTCCCAAACAGGCCACGCCATGAACACCCCCAACCTCCTGGTCACCCCGACCGACGCCGAACCGATGCGCGCCGAGGACTTCGACGCGCTCGACGAGATCCTCGACGAGTTGCGCACCCGCTACGACGAAACCCCGCAGTGGGAGTTCTGCGAAGGCTTCATGGCCGCGCTGATCTGCTGCCGCCGCCTGATCATGCCCAGCGAATACCTGCCCGCGCTGCTGGGCACCCCGGCGGACGGTCAGGAACCCGAGGCCGGCGACGGCTCCTTCGCCGATCAGGCCCAGTTCGAGCGCTTCATGACACTGTGGTCCCGTCGCTGGAACGAGGTGGCCACCGCCCTGAACACCCCGGTGGAGCAACTGGACGACGATCGCGCCTACGCGCCCGAGGTGATGGACGTGCGCGGTGGCGTGGCCAGCCTGTCCGAGGCCGAGCGCGCCGAGCTCGGCGACGCCGATCTGCCGGCCTTCGCCCAGGTTTGGGCGCTGGGCTTCATGTTCGCGGTGGAGAACTGGCCCGAGGAATGGGAGGCGCCGCG
>Ga0116141_10003961_pt1 | contig 12502 bp, 8 predicted proteins | sample AD_UKC097_MetaG_FD_89744 | JGI IMG/M metagenome (GOLD analysis project Ga0116141, IMG submission 89744) | Active sludge microbial communities of municipal wastewater-treating anaerobic digesters from USA - AD_UKC097_MetaG | ecosystem: Engineered > Bioreactor > Anaerobic > Digestate | place: USA... | reverse complement strand
GGCGAGGTTGCCCACCGCATCGCGCGCGAAGGCACCGACCCGGCAGCGCGAAAGCCCGAGCGGCTCGAACACCTCGCGCCGCAGCAGCGCCTCGTAGGAATCCCCGCCCGCGGCCGCGGCCACTTCGCCGGCAACGATATAGAGCAGGTTGTCGTAGGCGTAGGCCGAGCGGAAGCTGGTGGCGGGCTTGAGGTGCGCCAGGCCCGCGAGCACGTCGGCGCGGGAAAAGCCGTTCGGCTCGGGCCAGAGCATGAGGTCGCCCGCGCCCAGGCCCAGGCCGCTGTTGTGGATGAGGAGATCGCGCACCTGGAGGTTGCGCGTCACCCACGGATCGTTCATGCGGAAATCCGGCAGGAACCGCGTCACCGGGTCGTCCCAGGCGAGTTTCCCGGCATCGACCAGGCGCGCCAGCAGCGCGGCGGTCATGGCCTTGGAATTGGAGGCGATCTTGAACAGGGTCTGCGTGTCGATGTCCTCGCCGCTGCCGACCCGGCGCGTGCCGGCGGTGCGCCGATACACGACCTTTCCATCCTCCACGATGCCCAGTGCAAGGCCGGGAAGCTCGTAGTGCGCCATCGTCTCGTCGAACAGGCGGTCGTATTCAGCCGGTGGCACGGCGGACGCGGAAAATGCCGCCAGCGTGCCGAGCAGCAGTCCGCAGATTGTCGGTATTTTATTCATGCTGTCCCTCGCTCCAGCGGCGCGCATTCTCCCGCGGTCATCTCTTCCCAGGTCTGACGCCTGCGAATGAGCTGATAACCGCCCGATTCCAGCAGCACCTCGGCCGGCAACGGTCTGGAATTGTAGGTCGAAGCCATCGACATGCCGTAGGCGCCCGCACCGCAGAGGACGACCAGATCGCCCTCTTCCACTTCGGCCAGCGCCCTGTCCCGGGCAAAGGTGTCGCCGGTCTCGCACACCGGCCCCACCACGTCGTACACCCGCATCGGGCGATCCTGCGGAACCAGCGACACGATATCGTGCCAGGCCTCGTAAAGGCTTGGCCGAATCAGGTCGTTCATCGCCGCATCCAGCACAAGAAAGCAGCGCGAGCTGCCCTGCTTCACCCGCACCACGCGCGCGAGCAGGTATCCTGCCTCGGCCACCAGCCAGCGGCCCGGTTCGAACACCAGCTCGCCTTCGAATCCATCGAAAGCCGCAAACACCGTGGCCAGATAGTCCGACAGCGCCGGCGGGTGGTCCTGCCCTTCGCGGTAGCACACGCCCAGTCCGCCGCCCACGTCGATGCTGCGCAGCGCGGTGCCGGAAGCGCGCAGTTCGCCTGCAAACACGGCGACGCGCGCCATCGCCTCGCGGATCGGATCGAGCGACAGCAGCTGGGAGCCGATGTGGGCGTGCAGCCCGTCGATGCGCAGCGCCGGCCAGCGCGTCGCCTCGCGGAAGATCGCGCGCGCCGGATCGAGCGCGATGCCGAACTTGTTTTCCGCCTTGCCGGTGGAGATCTTGGCGTGGGTGAGCGCATCCACGTCCGGATTGATACGCAGCGCGACGCAGGCCACTTGCCCGCGCTCTGCAGCCAGCGCATCGAGCAGGCCCAGCTCCTCGCGCGACTCGGCGTTGAAGCGCCCGACGCCTGCCTCCAGCGCCGCCGCGATCTCCATGCGGGTTTTCCCCACGCCGGAAAACACGATGTCGGACGCCCGGAAACCCGCCGCCAGCGCGCGCCTCAGCTCGCCTTCGGAAACGATGTCTGCTCCCAGACCGGCCGCGGCAATGCGCGCAAGCAGGGCGCGATTGGAATTGGCCTTGACCGCATAGCAGACGCGCGCGCGTCGTCCGTGCAAGCCGTCCCGCAGCGCATCGATGCGCGCATCCAGAGCATGGGCGTCATAGGCGTACAGCGGCGTTCCTTCCCGCGCCGCCAGCGCGTGCAGGTCCACGCCCGCCAGCCGGGCGGATCCGGGATCCGCGATGCGTGTATTCATGCAGCCTCCAAAAAAAAGCGGCCCGGGGTGCGCGGGCCGCAAGAGGAGAGAGCCGCCCGTGCGCAACCACGGGCGGTGCAACGCCACCTCAGAAATTGTAGGTGATCACCAGCTGGGCGAAGCGCGGCGACTGCCAGACGGTGCCCTGCCCGAAGTGCGGGCGGACCGTGCCGGGCTGCGACTCGTAGCGCGAATGCACGTTGATGACGGTCTGGCGATTGAGCAGGTTGTAGACCGAGAGCCTCGCCTTGAGGTCGATGCCCTCGACCGGCAGGGTCCAGGTCACGCTGGCGCCCAGATCGTAGACCCACGGCATCCGCCCGAACGCGCCGCGCTCGGACCAGACCAGCTCACGATTGGCCCAGTCGGAACAGTTGGCCACGCACAGCCAGCCCGAACCGCCGCCGCTGTATTCACCCGAACCGCCGGCCACGCGACGGTCGTTGGGCCAGACCACGCCGAACGCCGTGATCGGGCCGCCCGAGCGTGCCGTCAGTGTGCTGCCGAAGCTCCACATCTCGTTGAGCTTGTAGCTGCCGCGCAGCTTGAACTGGTGGCGGTAGTCATTGAACAGCACGCCGTAGCGTTCGTTCACCGCCGGATGGTCGTAGTGCTGCACCAGGTTGGTGTCGGCATAGCCGGTGTCCGAGTTCACCGGGCCTTCCATGTTGCCCTCGGTCTTGGACCACAGGTAGCTGAAGTTGAAGGCCCAGACATCATCCCAGGCGCGATCGAGCTGGAATTCGACCGCCTTGTAGGTGCGGCGCGGCTTCTTGTAGCCCATGATCGCGCCGCTGCCCAGCGCCTGATAGCCGTCCTGCGAAGAATCGAAGGTGACCCAGCTTTCGGTGTCCGGGCACCAAAGCGTGGTGACTTCGCCCGGGTTGATGATCGGCCAGTCGCCCGAATACCAGGGGCAACCCTCGACGTGATTGATGCGCACGTCCTCCACGGAGCGGGTGACTTTGCGGTAGGTCGCATTGACGCCGTACGACCACTCCTGGTTGATGGCCTGCTGGAAGCCGAGGATGTATTCGTCCTGGAACACCTGCTTGAGGTCGCGCGCGACCGCGGTGGCAACATCGTCGGGCGCGGGCGCGTTGCCCTCGGTGTTGACCGGCCCGATCTGCGGGCCCAGGTTGGGCACGAGGTAGGTTTCCCCGGTGTCCGGATGGGTCATCTCGGTCCAGCCGTTGAGCACGTAGTAGGTGTGCTCATCCGTGGTGCCGCCGCCGAAGTAGTCGGTGAGCTTGTTGGTCAGAGGAATGTAGTAGCGCCCCGCGTTGCCGAACAGCTTGGTGCTGCCGTCGCCCTTGATGTCCCAGCTGAAGCCCACGCGCGGGGCGAACATGTCGGAGAAATCGGCCTTGGCGAAGGTGGTGCCGGAAGCCAGCGTGTTGTGGAACTTGTCGGCGCGCACGCCCAGGCTCAGCAGCAGGTCGGGCGTGACGCTCCAGTTGTCTTCGAGATAGAAGGCCTGCGCCTTGGTGGAGACCGGCGCGCCGGTGATGTAGTGGCGCGCATCGACGATCGCGGTGACGCCATCCGGCACCAGTGCGTTGTTCGGCAGCTCGCCGCCGGGCGTTGCGGCCTGCGCCTGGTAGCTCGTGCCGTCGCCCGGATAGACCCGCGAGCTGGTGGAATCCATGATTTCCTGATCGAAGCCGAAGCGCAGCTGGTGGGCGCCGAGCAGCCACTCGAAATCCAGCCGCGCCGCCTCGCGCTCGTCGAAGCGGGAGTTGACGCTGCCGTTGGTCGGGTGACAGCCCACGGTCTGGCCGGGGCGGCCAAAGGCGCTGACATAGTCGCCGGAAAGCGTGACGATGCTGCACGCGCCGTCCAGCGCGCTGTAGCTCAGCGCGCTGCGCTTGTTGATGCCGTACATGGCCTTGGCCGAGAAGTTCTCGGTGAATTGGCCGGTGTAGGTGGCCGACCAGTTCGTGCCGCCCGAACCGGAGATGCCGCTGCCCGAGGAATCGCCCAGGGTGTCGCTGTCCCAGTCGTATTCGTCATAGGCCGTGGTGGTGGCATCGGCCTTGTCGGAGAACGCCAAGAGCTCCAGCAGGTGGTTGTCATTGATGCGCCAGTCGATCTTTCCACCCCAGAAACCGTTGTCGCTGTTGGTTTTCCAGGCTTCGTTGGTGTCGATGTCGGTGGAATTGGCGTCGCGCCACTCGTACATGGCGAAGAAGAACAGGCGGTCCTTCACCAGCGCGCCCGAGGCCCACAGGTTGGTCTTGAAGAAGGGGCTGGCATCGCGGCTGGTGCGGTCGCGTTCGTCGATGGTGCCGTCCTCGTGGTAGTGGTCCTCGCGCGAGGACGCCCAGCTCGCCGGCTCCAGCGTGAACTCCACGCCGGACTGGAACTCGTTGCCGCCCGAGCGCGTCACCGCGTTGATCACGCCGCCGGTGCTGCGGCCGAACTCCGCCGAATAGCCGCCGGTCTTGACCTGGACTTCCTGGAAGAAGGCAAAGGGAACGGTCGAGAAACCCTGGCGCAGGTACGGGTCGGTGACGTTCAGTCCGTTGATGTAGGTTGCATTTTCGGCCACCGAGGCGCCGCCGAAGGTCAGCCCGCCGAAGGTGGCACCCGAGGACACCACGCCGGGCGCCAGCAGCGCCACCGCGCCCAGTCCCTGATCCACCGGCAGCCGCGCGATTTCCTCGCGGGTGATGTTGGTGGCCGATTCGGTCGAGTACACGTCGACGCGGTTGACCACGCGGTTGCCGACCACCTCGATGGTGTCGAGGTTGACGATCTGGCCGCCGTCGCCGAGGTTCACCGTGGTCGTTCCGCCCAGGGCCACGTTCACGGCGATGGGTTCGCCGACCTCCTGGCCGCCGCGCGCCACCTTCAGGGTGTAGTCGCCGATCGGAAGCTGCGACAGGCGGTAGCTGCCGTCGGCGGACACCGTGACGGTGCGGGTGGCACCGGTGGCGGCGTTCACCAGGATGACCTGGTCGCCCGCATTGGCGCGGCCGGCGACCGCGCCCATGGCGCTCTGCGCGAAGGCGGGCGAAACGGCGAGCGTGGAAAGACAGACGCCGAGCGCCAGGCTCAGCACGGACTTGCGCAAACGGGGGGTACGGCTCATGGACTCTCTCCGGAGTGGTTCGTGTCTTCTGGGGGAGGAAGGATCTCGGCGGTGAAGCCGTAGTCCCATTGGTCGAAATACAGGTTGCCGCCGCGCCACTCGGCTTCGCCGCGCTGCGAATCGACGGTTTCGGAACGCCAGTGCTGCTTGGGCGGATCGAAGGGAGCGGAAATCGCGTCGTTGAAGGCGATGCGGTAGGCGTCCAGGCCGCCGAGGTAGAACCAGCGCAGGGAGGGATCGGCGCTGTCGAGCTGGCCGGTAGTCACGTCCATCGGCACCCAGCCGTAGGGCGCCAGGTACACCTGCCCCCAGTCGTGCAGGTTGGCGTAGCCCACGTCGTTGTCCGAGTACGTCCAGCCGGACTGCCAGCGCGCCGGGATGCCGTTGAGGCGCAGCAGCGCGATCAGCAGCAGGGTCTGCTGGCCGCAGTCGGCGTGGCCGGCGTGGAGCGCGTAGTCGCTGATGTTGCGGATCGTCGAATACTCGCGCGCGCCGGCCCAGGGGATCTCGTCCACCGCGGCAAAGAGCTTCTGCACGATGGCGTAGGGGCGCGTTTCCCCGCCCAGCACGCGCGCCGAGAACAGCCGCAGCGCGTCGGTGAACACGATGTGCGGCGGTTCTTCAGCAAGGAAGCGAGCCAGCGCCGGATCAGCCGGTGCGACCTCGACCTGCGCCGAGTCGATCTCCACGCGCTGGGCCGAAACCGTGATCTCGTAGCGGATCGAAAACCGCGTCGGCTCGCCGGCGACGGCGGGTTTTTCCAGATACACCGTGCGCTGCATCGCGCTCTCGGGAGCGATGCGGTGCGCCGCCGGTTCGCTGCCGAGGAACACGAGGTGCTCCTGCTGGCCGGGGATGAGGCGCGGATAGGGAATCCAGGCGCGCACCGTTTCCCCGGCCGGCACCGCGTCCGGATTCACGGTGAGGCTCTGGCTGATGCGGATCCGGCGCGGTGCCACGAACCGCTCACCGCTGGAAGCTGCGGCGGCGAGCACTTCGGCATGGTGCGGATGCTGGCGTTCGTAGGGGCCATCGTTGAAGGGGGCCGCCGGATCGGGACGCAGCGCGCGCGCCTCGGCGCTGATGCGGAAAAGGTTGTAGGGCGCGCGATTGAAGTATCGGACTTCTCCATCGATCCGCAGGGATTCGATCAGCCCCTGCGCATCGAACGCGTCGAATTGCGCCTCGGTCAGCGCCGGCGCGATGCCTCGCGCGCGGGCGAGCGCCTCGACGCGGTCAAGGCCGAAGTCCATGCGGATGCGGCGCATGCGTTCGCGCTCGAATTCGAGCGCCTCGCGCAGCGCAGGGGAAAGCGCGGGGTCGGAATGGGCGCGCGCGATCGCAGCGTCGGCGCGGGAAAAGCGGCCGGCATCCGCATCGAGGACAACCGCCTGCAGCAGGTCTTCGCCGCGAACCCCGGCGCCGGCGCAGGCGGCCAGCGACAGGGCAAGCCCGAGCGCAGCCGCGCCACCCGGATGCGGGCGGCGGGCGCGTTGCGCGTGCTTGCGGCGGCACCATGGCATGACTGGACTTCCCTCCCCTTCGCTGCCGCACGCGCCGGCCCGTGCAGGCGCGGCTCGGACGAGCATTCACCGGATGTTTAACATGCAGCGGAGGCGTCGTCAATAAATTATTCCTTGTTGCGATTTGTTTCGAAACATCTATTCTTCAAGAGACGCGCACCAGCTTCCGCACTGCACGGCGAAGCCGCCACTGGACGAGGTGATATCCGCATGAGAGCCCCCCCTCTGCTCCCCCGATGTGCCGCCGCGCACGCTGCAGAACGCTGCGCGCGCGCCGGGCTGCTGGCGCTGCTTGTGCTGCTGTCGGCCTGCGCCACGACTCCGTCGCAGCGTGCGCATCCGGCTGCCGCCGGTACCGACCCCAGCGGAATTCCCGGCATCACCGCGGCGCGGCTGACGCCCGCCCACTGGATCGCGCGTCTCGATGCGCCCGATGCAACGGTGCTCGATGCGGCGCAGATCCAGGCGCAGAACGCGCGCCTGCTGGCGCAGGATCCGAGCGTGTTCGATCTGTCCTCCCTGCCCGAAACGCTTGCCGGAAGCGAGGTTCGCCGCCGGATCGAAGCCCTGTCCGCGCCGCCTGCGCGCGCGCTCTACGACGTGCAGGGCCAGGAAATTCAGGCCACTCGCATTCAAGAACTGAGGGACGCACTGGCGCTCGATCAAATCCACTCCGAAGTCGCGCCGCGCTTCGGTCTGGTCACCCGTCGCGCCGACCTGCGCAGCTTTCCCACCGGCCAGCGCGTGTTCTCGCGCCCCGGCGACACCGACATCGATCGATTCCAGGAATCGGCGCTGTTTCCCGGCACGCCGGTGGCGGTGCTGCACGAAAGCCGCGACGGGCGCTGGTGGTTCGTGGTGAGCCGGAGGTATTCGGCCTGGATCGAGGCCGACCACGTCGCCTTGGGAGGACGCGGCGAGGTACTGGGCTTTGCCGCACAGCCGCCGTACCTGGTGGTGACCGGCGCCGACGTGCGCACGGTGTTCACGCCCGAGGCGCCGCAGGTCTCCGATCTTTCGCTCGACATGGGCGTTCGCCTGCCGCTGCTGTCCGACTGGCCGAAGGACAAGCCGATCAACGGGCAGTTTGCCTACGCCAGCCACGTCGTCGCCCTGCCGGCGCGCGACGCCGCCGGCGCGCTGGAGTTCGTGCCGGCGCTGGTGCCGCGCAGCGCCGACGTGCGCACCGGCTACCTGCCGCTGACCCGCGCCAACCTCATCACCCAGGCCTTCAAGTTCCTCGGCGAACGCTACGGCTGGGGCCACTCCTACGGCACCCGCGATTGCAGCGGCTTCGTTTCCGAGGTGTACCGCAGCTTCGGCGTGGAGCTGCCGCGCAACACCCGCGACCAGGGCGTGAGCCCCGCCTTCGACCGCATCGCCTTCACCGAGGCCGACGACCACGCCGCGCGCATGGGGGTGCTGCGGAATCTGGACGTGGGCGACCTGCTCTACATTCCCGGCCACGTGATGATGGTGATTGGGCGCGAGGACGGCGAAGTCTGGTTGATTCACGACACCACCGGCATGCGCTACCGCGATGCTTCCGGCGAGATCGTTTCGGTTCCGCTCAACCAGGTTTCGGTCACGCCGCTGTTCGCCCTGCTGGGCGATTCGGGCACGCCCTACGTCGACTTCATCTACAGCATCCAACGCATCCGACGGGTCTCTCCGCGATGAAAATCACCCACTTCACGCTGGGCCGCATCCGCGTCCCGCTGAAAACCCCGTTCAAGACCGCGCTGCGCACGGTCGAGACCATCGAAGACATCATCGTGGCCCTGCACACCGACACCGGCCAGGTCGGCTACGGCGAGGCGCCGGCCACGGCGGTGATCACCGGCGACACCCACGGCTCGATCATCGAGGCCATCCGCCACTTCATCGGCCCGCGCCTGATCGGCCAGGAGGTGGCCGACCTCAACCACGCGGTGCGCCTGATCCAGACCGCGCTGGAGCGCAACACCAGCGCCAAGGCGGCGGTGGAAATCGCGCTCTACGACCTGTGGGGCCAGAACTACGGCGCACCGCTCTACCAGATGCTGGGCGGCGGCGAGCCGGTCATCAGCACCGACATCACCATCAGCGTGGACCACATCGACAAGATGGTGTCCGACTCGCTTTCCGCGGTCGAGCGCGGCTTCAGCTCGCTCAAGATCAAGGTGGGCAAGGACATCGGGCTGGACGTGGAGCGGGTCAAGGCGATCTACGCCGCGGTCGGGGACCGCGCCCTGCTGCGCCTTGATGCCAACCAGGGCTGGACCGCGAAACAGGCGGTGCACGCCATGCACACGCTGGAGGACGCCGGCATCCGCCTGGAACTGCTCGAACAGCCGGTGAAGGCACGCGACCTCAAGGGCCTCAAGTACGTCACCGAGCGCATCCACACCCCGGTGATGGCCGATGAAAGCGTGTTCGGCCCGCAGGAAGTGCTGGACCTGGTGCGAATGCGCGCCGCCGACATCATCAACATCAAGCTGATGAAGACCGGCGGGCTGTCCGGCGCCATCCTCACCGCCGATCTCGCCGCGCTCTACGGGGTGGACTGCATGATCGGCTGCATGCTCGAATCGAGCATCAGCGTGGCGGCGGCGGTGCACCTGGCGGTGGCCAAGTCGGACATCATCACCAAGGTCGACCTCGACGGCCCCTCGCTGTGCCGGTTCGACCCGGTCGAAGGCGGGGTGATGTTCAACGAGTCGGAAATCTCCATCACGGATGCGCCGGGCCTGGGCATCCGTTCGATCCGGGGGCTGGAACCCCTGGGTTGAGGCCGCATCGGAGGCGGGAGGCGCCATGTCATCGCTGCTGAAGATCCGCGCGGAACGCGACCGGATGTCCGCCATCGAGCGGCGCATCGCCGATTTCCTGCTCGACAACTCGCAGCTTTTGCGCGACTACTCGTCCCAGCAGCTTGCCAGCGCGCTGGGGATCAGCCAGTCGAGCGTGGTGAAGTTCAGCCAGAAGCTCGGTTTCAAGGGCTATCCGGACCTCAAATACGCCATCGGCGAGGCGCTGGCGCGCGGTGACGCCGAAAGCCTCGACACCGAAGGCGCAGGCAGCGCGGAAACCGCCGCCACCGACCCGCTCTGGCGCGCCAAGAGCGCGGCACAGGAAGAAACCGCACTGGTGAATCCTCCCGCACAGATCGGCGCGGCGGCAGCCCTGCTTTCGGGTGCCGCACGGGTACTGGTACACGGACGAGGCGAAGATGGCCTGCACGCTGCGATCTTCGCGGCGCGGCTGGCGCAGCTTGGCATCGCCGCTACCGCGCAGAGTGATGCCATGCTGGCGCTGCCGGCCCTCGCCGCGCTGCGCACGGGCGACTCGCTGGTGGTGCTGTCCGAACACGGCAGCCACGCCGACTCGCTCGGCCTGGTGCGCACCGCGCGCGCTGCCGGGGCACGCGCGATCACCGTGACGCGCCACTCCGCCAACCCGCTGCGCGCCTGCGCCGACCTCGCGCTGCTGGTGTCGGCGCACGATGCGCAGCCGCACATCGAGGCGATGGCTTTCCGCAGCGCGATGCAGCATCTGCTCGATGCCGTGGTCCTGCGTCTCTGGCAATCCGACCGCCGCCACCGCGAGCATTTCGTCCACACCCGCGAACGCCTCCAGAACCTCGAGAATCCGTGACGATGACGCGCTCCTGCCTCCCGCTGTTTTCCGCCGCCACGCTGGCCCTGCTTCTTTCCGCCTGCGCCACGCCGCGCACGTCACCAGCGCCCGTCGCGCACGAATCGCCCGCGGCCGCCGATTCCGGAGTAGCGCGCTACCCGGTGGCCAGCGCCTCCCAGCTGGTCGTGGTCACCGCCCCCGGATGGGACTCGACCGAGGGACAGATGCAGCGATTCGAACGCGATGGCGTGGCGTGGCGGCGGGTAGGCTCGGCCGAAGCGATCCGACTCGGCCGCAGCGGCCTGGCCTGGGGTTACGGCCGCCACGCCATGCCGCAGCCCGCAGGGCCGGTGAAGCGCGAGGGCGACGGCCGCTCTCCGGCCGGCGTGTTCGACCTGCCCGGCGCCTTCGGCTACGGCCCCACCGGCCACAGCCTCATGCCCTACGAAGCCATGGACGCCAGCGACTGGTGCATGGACGTGCCCGACTCGCCCCACTACAACCGCATCGTCGATGCGCGCCAGGTCGGAGAATCCGCCGTGGCCGGTTCCTCCGAACCGATGCGGCTGGACCTGCACCACGACGGCGACGTGCGCTACGCGCTGGGCCTGAAGGTCGCACACAACCCCGACAACGTGCCCGGGCGGGGCAGCTGCATCTTCCTGCACCTGTGGCGCAGCCCGGAGGAAACCACCGCCGGCTGCACCTCGATGGCCGACTCCAGCATGCTGACCCTGCTGTCCTGGCTCGACCCGCAGCGCCATCCGGTACTGGTGCTGCTGCCGGAAGCCGAGTACGCGCGGCTGCGCGGCGCCTGGAACCTGCCGGCGCTGGAGCCTGCGCGATGAGGCGGCCCGGCATGACCGCCCGGGTGCTGATCGCCCTCGTGCTCGGCGCGCTCGCCGGCCTCTGGATCGCCCACCAATTCCCGGAACAGGCGCCTCGCGTGGCGGCCATCGCGCGTCCGATCGGCACACTGTGGCTGGCCGGATTGCAGATGACCGTGGTTCCGCTGGTGTTTTCGCTGGTGGTGCTGGGCGTGGCCACGGCCAGCGATGCGGCGGCGTCCGGCCGCGTGGCGCGACGCGCGCTGATCACCTTCGTGATCCTGCTCGCAGGCTTTGCGCTGTACGCCGCGGCGCTGGCGCCCGCGCTGCTGTCTTTCTTCCCGCACAGCGAATCGCTGGCCGACACCCTGCGCGGCGCGGCGCCGATGGCCGAAATGAAAATCCCTTCGATCGGCGACTGGATCACCGGCGCGATCCCGACCAACGCCATCCAGTCCGCGGCGCAGAACGCGATGCTGCCGCTGGTGGTGTTCTCGCTGTTCTTCGGTTTCGCCCTTACCCGCATCGCCCCGGAGCGGCGCGAACCGCTCATTGCCCTGTGCCGCGGGCTGGGCGACGCCATGATCGTGATCGTGCACTGGATGCTGCTGGCCGCACCGCTCGGCGTCTTCTCCCTGGTGCTGGTGGTCTGTACCAGCGCCGGCCTGGGCGTGATCGGCGCGCTGGTGGGCTACATCGCCCTCCTGATAACGCTCTATCTCGGCGCCACCGCGATCTGCTATCCGCTGGTGTGGCTGGTGGCGCGCGAATCGCCGCTGCGCTTCGCCAAGGGTCTGCTTCCGGCGCAGATCGTGGCCGCCAGCACCCAATCCTCGCTCGCCACCCTGCCCGCGATGCTCGAATCGGCCGGCGAGCGTCTGGGCTACCGCCGCAACGTCGTCGCCCTGGTGCTGCCGATGGCGGTCACGCTGTTTCGCATCACCAGTCCGATCCAGTACATCGGCGCGGCCTGCTTCATCGCCTGGGCCACCGGCGTGGAGCTGGGCGCCGCGCAGCTTCTTGGCGCTGCGGCGCTGTCGGTGGTCATCAGCCTGGGCTCGGTCGGCCTTCCGGGCCAGGTGAGCTTCATGGCAACCGTGATGCCGGTGAGCCAGTCGCTCGGGTTGCCGGTGGAACCACTCGGCCTGCTGCTGGCGGTCGACACCCTTCCCGACGTTTTCGCCACCACCGGCAACGTCACCGGCGATGTCACCGCCACCGCCATTGTCAACCGGCGCAGCGATGACCTGCCCGCCCCCGAGGACCTTCCCGCATGAAACCTGCCCTTGCCCTGACCCTGCTGCTTGCTGCGGCTCCGGCGGCTGCGGAGGTTACTCCTGCGGCGCGCGCGCTGCACGAGCGCCTGCTGACGCTGGATTCGCACCTGGACACGCCGGTGTATTTTTCGCTTCCCGGATGGAATCCGGTAGAGCGTCATTCGCTCGCGACGGATCTTTCCCAGGTCGACGTGCCGCGCATGCGCGAGGGCGGCCT
>Ga0116141_10003956_pt1 | contig 12514 bp, 14 predicted proteins | sample AD_UKC097_MetaG_FD_89744 | JGI IMG/M metagenome (GOLD analysis project Ga0116141, IMG submission 89744) | Active sludge microbial communities of municipal wastewater-treating anaerobic digesters from USA - AD_UKC097_MetaG | ecosystem: Engineered > Bioreactor > Anaerobic > Digestate | place: USA... | reverse complement strand
CCTGGTGTCTCCAGCTGGCTGGAACCCATTGGCACCGCGCACCCGCCGGCGATCAACGCAATCATCAGCCCGAAGAGGTGGCGCCGGCTACGCACCGTCACAGGTTCACCTGAAACCGCTTCAAAGTCTCAGTGAGTGTTTCGCTGTCAGAACTCAGGCGCAAGCCCTCGCGCCACACCGCGACCGCCTGTTCACGTTGGCCCATCACCCAGAGCACCTCGCCCAGATGCGCGGCAATGTCCGCATCCGGGCGGGCCTTGTAGGCGCTCTGGAGGATGTCCAGTGCCATTTTCAGGTTGCCGCTGCGAAACTCGACCCAGCCAAGACTGTCCCTGATCATCGGATCATCGGGGGCAAATTCAAGCGCCTTGTTGATCAGGGTGCGGGCTTCGGCGAGCCGGACGTTTCGGTCTGCAAAGGAGTACCCCAAGGCGTTGTAAGCATGGTGGTAATCCGGTTTGAGGGCAATCAGCTTGCGCAGCAGACGCTCCATGTTCTCGTAGTCGCGCAGCTTCTCTGCGAGCAGGGCCTGGTCGTACAGCAGGTCCAGATCGGACGGATCGTTCCGGATGGCTTGTGTCAGCAACTCATAGGCTGCGGCCGCGCGGCCATTGTCTCGAAGCAGATGGACCTCGGCCAGGAGTTTGCTTCGAGCTTCGGCCGGATTTCTCGTTGGCCATGCCTGGATCAAGGCCCGGGCTTCGTCCAGTTTCCCTTGTCGGGCGAGCAAGGACGCACGCCGGGTCACGACGATGATCCGTTCGTCCGGGTCACCGATCTGGTTCAGCCATTGCTGTGCTGCTGCAAAGTCTTTCCGCCGCTCCGCAATCTGGGCCAGCCCGAGCAGGGCTTCCGTGCGCGCACGTTGCAGTTTGTCGGAACTGGTTGCGGGCGGAATTTCCAGAAAGCGCTTCAGCGAGTCCTCCGCCGGCTGAAGGAGGTTTTCCTGTAACTGCAGCAGGCCCAGCGTCAGCCATCCGGGTGAAAACGCGGGTTGCTCGCTGGTCAGCCGCTGAAGCTGCTGCAGGGCCTCGTTTGCGCGCGCGGCGTCCAGGAGCGCCCGCGCGTAACCCATCCGAAGGTCTTGGGTCGGATTTTTCTCGATCACACCTCTGACCAGCGGCTCCGCAAGCGGAAGGCCCGGCCCCATGAGTTCCAGTGCCAGCAGTGCTGCATCCTCGTTGCGCGGATCGAACGTGACCGCTTTGGACGCCGCGTCGAGTGCACCGGCCGGATCTCCGGCCATGGCCCGCATCCTGCCAAGTGCAACCCATGCGGCCGCGCCGGTTGCGGTCTGCCTGAGGTAGTCGGTCAGGGCGCTTTCGACCACAGTGGCGGCGAGTTTCTTGTCCGTCACGCGCGCGAAGCCACGCGGAATGCCCGAAATGACGGCTGAACGCTCGGAAGCAGGCGTTGCGGCCAATTCCTTGGCCAACAGGTCACCGACTTCAGATATCCGGTTCAAGGCAATGAGTATTTGCAAAGTCGTCCTGTTCGCCTCCCGAGAGCCCGGGTGGGCCTGCACCCAGGCACGAGCGGCCTGGAGCGCGGCGTCTCCGGCGCGTGACTGAAGGGCGACGCTCACGGCTCTCTGGTACAGGTCCGGGTCACCGGTCTTGCGGGCGGCGTCCAGCAAGAGCGAGAAACCCGCTCCGGGTTCACCTTGCTGAACCTGAAGCTCTCCCAGAAGCAGCTGATAGAAAAGCGTTGCGTCCAGAGTGGACGTTGCCAGCGACGGTTTGCCCGAATTGACCGGAGATCTTTCCTGAGCGGTGGCACCCCAACTGAGCAGGGCAGCCGCGAACAGACAGAATACTGGCTTCATGGAGCCATATTAATCCATGGGCAGTTGCCCTGTTTGTCCCATGCCTGAATTGCCGGAAGTCGAGGTCACCCGCCGCAGTCTTGCCGACCGCATTGTCGGCGGGAAGGTTGTCGGTGTTCGTCTGGGAAAGCCGCTGCGGTGGCCGCTGGGTGGCGATCCGCAGGTTCTGACGGGCCTGACTGTGGAGGCGGTCCGGCGAAGGGGCAAATACCTCTTGCTGGACTTTCCAGACGAGTGGTTGCTGCTGTTGCATCTGGGGATGTCGGGCAGCCTGCAATTCTTGGAATCTCCCTCGACCCCCGGTCCCCATGACCACTTTGATCTCGTGATGTCCCAAGGTGTCTTGCGGCTGCACGATCCGCGTCGATTCGGCGCGGCGATTCTGACTCGGGGAGAGGGTTCAAAGGCGTCTTCAACACTGCTCGCAAGGCTGGGTGTGGAGCCGCTCGGTGACGGTTTCACGACCGACGGCTTTCACGACGCCTTGAAGTCCCGGCGTGCCTCGATCAAGCAGGTGTTGCTGGCCGGTGACGTGGTCGTCGGTGTGGGCAATATCTATGCGTCTGAGGCGTTGTTTCTGGCGGCCATTCGTCCAACGACCTCGGCGTCGCGAATCTCAATCAGGCGGGCGGATCGGCTCAGATTGGCCATTCAGGACGTCTTGACCCGGGCGATCGCCAGCGGAGGGAGTACGTTGAGGGATTTCTCGGACACTGATGGATCAGCCGGTCATTTTCAGAAAGGGTTGATGGTCTATGGTCGGGGTGGACAGGCCTGCCTGCAATGTGGCCGCGACATCCTGCAGATACGCCAGGGACAAAGATCGACCTTCTATTGCCGGGTCTGCCAGAAGGCATGACCGGGTTTGCGCAGAGGACTGAGTGTTATATTGAATCGCTTGGGGGAGTGTTCGTGGCTTCATCTTTCAACCAGCAGTTCGATCAACACGGTGCATGGCGTCGGGAGTTCAGCCTGCGCCTGAAACTGCTGGGCGACTGGATGAAGGATCACGACCTTCTTGACGCCGCATTGCAAGATCGCCTTCAGCGTCTGGAGGTGCAGGTTCGAGCCGACAAGGTCATGGTGGCTTTTGTCGCGGAGTTTTCCCGGGGTAAGTCGGAACTGATCAACGCGATGTTCTTCGCGGGTTATGGCCGGCGCATCATGCCCGCCAGCGCTGGTCGTACCACGATGTGTCCGACCGAGTTGGGATATGACCCTGACCTTGTGCCATGTCTTCGACTGTTGCCCATCGAAACCCGGATGCAGCCGCAGGCGTTGATGGAATGGCGAATGGTTCCCGAGAAGTGGACGCGCATTGATCTCGACGTGAATGATGCGAATCAGTTGGCGGGCGCCATGGAAAAGGTGGCGGAAACATTGCGCGTCACCCAGGAAGAGGCCCGAGCGCTGGGTTTCTGGCACGACGAATCGCCGGCCGACAATCCTTTGCCGGATGATCGAGGAATGGTGGAAGTGCCTCGTTGGCGACATGCGCTGATCAATATGGCCCACCCCTTGCTGAAGCAAGGCTTGATCGTGCTGGATACGCCCGGCCTGAATGCCATCGGCGCTGAACCCGAATTGACAGTCAACTTGATTCCGCAGGCCCAGGCGGCCGTCTTCATCCTTGCTGCCGATACTGGCGTCACCAAGTCCGATCTCTCGATCTGGCGCGAGTACCTGGCGACCCAGACCGATTCGAAGGCCGCGCGACTGGTGGTGCTCAACAAGATCGACACGATGTGGGACGCGCTGAGCACGCCGGGCGAGGTTCTGGCACTCATCGATCGACAATGTGCAACTTCTGCCGAGACATTGGGGGTGCCGCGATCGCAGGTCATTGCAGTTTCGGCGCAGAAGGGCTTGCTCGCGAAGGTGAATGGCGACGATCTTCTGCTTTCGGCCAGCCGGTTGCCGATACTGGAGCAGGCATTGGGCGCTGGACTTCTGGGGCAGCGCCAGCAGATCCTGCAAAGCGCGGTGGTCGATGGGGTCGCGGAGTTACGTGCAGAGGCGGCAAGGACCATCACCATTCGCCGGCGAGACCTGACAGAGCAGGTTCTGGAACTTCAGGGGCTGCAAGGCAAGAACACGACGGTCATCAGGCAGATGCGCAGCCGGATTGAACAAGAGCAGGCGGAGTTTGGGGGCAGTGCCGCGCGAATACACGCGCTGCGGTCTGTTCACATGAAGATGATGCGGGATGCTTTCAAGATGCTTGGCTCGGGAGCCTTGAAGCATGAACTCGCAGAGCTCAGTATCGCCTTGAAGCAACCGGGCATCAAGTTTGGTGCAAAGAGAGCCTACTCAACCACGTTTGATCGCCTGCGGGAAGTGCTCCGGGCGGTGCAGGATCTGAGCGGCGAGATTCACTCGATGTTGAGTGGCACGTTCTTGCAGTTGAATACAGAGTTCGGATTTTCTCTGCATTTGCAGAAGGCGTTTCAGCTCAATGCCGCTTTGCAGGACCTGAGCAATGTAGAGCGAGGACATATTCAGTACCTGTCGCTGGGAAACGCCATACGCCTCGCGCAACCCGAGTTTGCCGACCGGCTGGTTCGAGCACTGGCAACTCGTCTGCGATCCATCTTCGAGGCTGTTCAGACGGACATGGAGGCCTGGAACAAGTCTGCAATGGCCCAAATGGATGTGCAGTTGCGAGAGCGCCGGCGCAATTTCGAAAGAAGAATTGAGGCGATCGAACGGATTCAGAAAGCGACCGGGGGGCTGAACGAAAGGATTGACGAACTCAGTCACCAGGAGCAATCACTCATCCAACTCGACGCGCGCATGAACGAGTTGGTTTCACAGTTTTCGCTCGATCCCGCCCGGACGAAGGCTGAACTCGTGCCGGGAACCAAGGTTTTCTGATCGTCGGCGAATGACTGCAACCCGAGGCGGTTTTGCCGCGAGCGTGGTTCGCTGGCAGCTGGAAAATGGTCGCCACGACCTGCCCTGGCAACAGGTCGTCGATCCGTATCAGGTCTGGTTGTCGGAGATCATGCTTCAGCAAACCCAGGTCAGCACCGTACTGAAGTATTACGCGCCGTTCTTGCAACGGTTTCCCGATCTGGAGTCGCTGGCGTCTGCAGAACTGGACGATGTGCTGGCTGCGTGGAGCGGATTGGGTTACTACAGTCGGGCGCGAAATCTCCATCGTTGTGCTCGCGAAGTCAGGGACAGGTGTGGTGGCTGCTGGCCCCGAACGGCCAATGACTTGCAGGCCTTGCCCGGTATCGGGCGATCCACAGCGGCTGCGATTTCATCGTTCTGTTTTGGCGAGCGCGTTGCCATTCTTGATGGCAATGTTCGACGAGTCCTGGCCAGAGTTCTCGGGTTTGATTCGGATCTGTCGAACGCTTCGAACTTGCGTCGCTTGTGGGCGCTCGCCGAGGATTTGTTGCCCGTCAGACGACTTTCCGTCGAGATGCCCGCCTACACGCAGGGCTTGATGGACCTCGGGGCGATGGTGTGTAGCGTGCGCAGCCCAAGATGTGATGCCTGTCCTGTCTCGGGCAGATGTCTCGCGTTCCGCAGCGGAAAACCTGAAGCGTTTCCGGTCAAGGCCCGAAAAATAGAACGGCGTTCCGAGTCGATCTGGTTGCTGTGGGCGACGCGATCAGACGGCGCGGTCTGGCTGGTACGCAGGCCGGAAGCCGGCATCTGGGCTGGTTTGTACTGCCTTCCGGTGTTCTCGTCTTTGGAAATGCTGCACGGGGCAATTCCCCCGAAGAGCTCCCGGGCTGCGGAGGTCCTGCCGGCCATTTCGCATGCACTGACTCACAAAGAACTCGTGATGCATCCAGTACGGGTGGCTGCGGCTTTCTCTGGCCTGGAGAGGGCTGGATCCGGGGTTTGGGCCGACCGGGAAAAGCTTGCGAAGCTTGGAATGCCTGCTCCGATCAGACGGATTCTCAGTTCCGCGCACGGCTCACTGGACAGTGTCAATGGCTGTACCGGGCATCCAGTTCCCGATGACGCTTCAAGGTCATCCACCTCGAGGTGAAATGATCAACCAACTGTTCCACCAGATAGACGGAGCGATGCTGCCCGCCCGTGCAGCCGATGGCCACCGTCACGTAACTGCGATGGTCGCGCGCCAGCGAATCGAGCCAGCAGTGCAGGAAGTCCCGAATCTGGCGCTCCATCCGCGAAACCTCCACGAAGCCCCGGAGGTAGGCTGAGACAGGGCCGTCGCGCCCTGTGAGATCGCGCAAGTTCGCTTCGTAGTGTGGGTTCGGCAGCATGCGAACATCAAACACATAATCTGCATCGACCGGGATGCCGCGCTTGAACGCAAACGATTCGAACACCAGCGTCAATTGCGCCGTAGGCGCGGACACCACCGACTTGACGTACCCCTGCAACTGCGACGGGCGAATGATGCTGGTGTCGATTACGTGCGCGTGATCTCGCAAGGCGCCAAGCAGTTCGCGCTCAAGCTCGATGGCCTCAACCAATGCATGCTGGACATCGGCGTTGTCGTTGCGCGATAGTGGATGACGTCTCCGAGTTTCCGAATAACGGCGCACAAGCGTTTCGGTGGTCGCATCGAGGAACAGGGACCTGAAGCCTATGTTGCGATCGCGAAGCTTGGCCAGCTGTTGTGGAACGAGTGGCAGAGATGCAGCGCTGCGAACATCCATGGCAATTGCGACTTTCCGTGCCTGGTGACGTTGTTCGAGCTTGACGAAGGAAAGCAGCAGTTCGGGGGGAAGGTTGTCGACACAGTAATAGCCCGTGTCCTCCAGTGCATGCAAAGCGACGGACTTGCCCGATCCCGACATGCCAGTGATGAGTACGATTTCCAGCTTCATTCGGAACTGGCCAGGTTCTCGCTGACACGCTGTCCGCGTTCAATCATCTCTCGGGCGTGCGCGAGTGATACGGTGGATTCCTGCCCGCCACCGATCATTCGGGCGATCTCGGCGATGCGATGGTTGCCGGAAACTTCGCCAACACTGCTTTGAGCAAAACCGCCGGTTTGCGACTTGGTGACTACAAAATGTTGGTCGGCGCACGCGGCGACCTGTGGCAGGTGGGTCACGGCAAGAACCTGTCGGGCTGCCCCGAGCTGCCTCATGAGGTGCCCGACTTTCTGAGCCACGGCGCCACCGATTCCCGCGTCCACCTCGTCGAAGATCAAAGTCTGCGCATCACCCAGACTGCTGGTGGTGACCGCAACTGCCAGAGCCAGTCTGGACAACTCTCCCCCCGAGGCGACTTTTCCAATGGAGCGTGGCGATGCTCCGGCGTGTCCCGCGATCAGGAACTCAATCTCGTCGATGCCGCCCGCGTTGGCTTGGGCTGCATTGCGCACGCAGACCTCAAAGCGGCCACCCGGCATGCCGAGATCCTGAATCAGTGCTGAGACCGCCGAGGCCAGGCGCGGAGCTGCCGCATGACGTTTGGCCGACAGCGACTGTGCCTCTTGAAAGAAGGCCAATCGTGCAGAGGTTTCTTGCGCCTCCAGAGCGTCGGTATCCGTTTCGGCATCAAGCCTGAGCCGAGTTTCTTTCCAAGTGGCGAGCGCACCATGCAATTCACGGGGTTCCTGGCGATACCTGCGCGCCACAGCGATCCACTGGGAGATTCGTTGGTCAAGATGCGCCAGTCGGTCCGGGTCCGTATTGGCCTGCCTCAGGTAAGCATGCAGGGAGTGCGCCACATCTTCTGTCTGTACCAGGCTCGATCGCAAGAGATCGGCCAGTTCTTGGAATATTGGCTCCAGGCTGCTTTGCGCCTCCAGGGCCGTGATCGCGCGTGTCAGAGCCAGGATGGCTCCGCGGTCGTCGCTTTCGACGTTCTCCAGTGCCAGGTGGCTGGCTTCGATCAGCGCGTGGGCGTGGGCCAGGCGGGAATGGCTTGCATTGAGCTCATCCCATTCGGATTCGCCAGGTGCGAGCTTTTCGAGTTCGCCAATCTGCCAATCCAGTCGCTCCAGTTCCACCTGTTTCGATTGGAGCGCCGATCGACCTTTCTCGAGCGCCCTCTCCGCGCGCTTCCACTCGCTCCAAAGACCTGAGAGCTTGTCAACCGTCTGCCCCGCGTAGCCGTCGAGCAATGCACGGACCGTTTCCGGACGTGTCAGACTTTGCCATGCATGCTGGCCATGAATGTCGATCAACGCGTCTCCGAGTTCCCGCAACTGCGACGCCGTTGCCATCGAACCATTGATCCACCCGCGGCTCTTTCCTTGGCTGTCGATGGACCGTTTGAGAATCAGCGTCTCAGCCAGCTCGAAACCGCCGTCGTCAAGCCAAGGTCGGCAACTTGCAGGGCAGTCAAACTCCAGGGTGATCACGGTTCGTGATGCACCCTCCCGTAGGTAGGCGGTGTCCGAGCGGGCGCCCAGCGCCAGTTGGATGGCATCGACCAGAATCGACTTGCCCGCACCGGTTTCACCGGTCAGACAGGTGAAACCGTCCGAAAACTCCAGGTTCAGTTCCTTCACGATGATGAAGTCACGCAAACTGATGGTCTTCAGTCCCACGTTCAGGAACCCCCTTCGTTCCAATGAAGCTTCTTGCGCAGGGTGTCGAAGTAGCTCCATCCGCGAGGGTGAAGGAACAGGATACTGTGTCTGGAGCGCCTGACGGTGATCCGGTCTCCGTGAAGGAGCGAGGCCAGCGATTGCGAATCGAAATTGGCGCTGGCATCTCGGCCCGAGACGATTTCGATGGCGACCTCCGTGTCGTCGGATAGAACGATCGGGCGGTTCGACAAGGTATGGGGCGCGATGGGGCACAGCACCCATCCCGGCACCGAGGGATGCAGAAGTGGTCCACCAGCAGACAGGGCATACGCCGTCGCACCGGTCGGGGTGGCAATGATCAGGCCGTCGGCGCGCTGGTTGGCCACAAAATGGCCGCCGACCTCAACGCGCAACTCCACCATGCCAGAGATGGCACCTCGATTGACAACGACATCGTTCATGGCGAGAGCATCAAACACGCAGTGTCCGTCCCGGATGACACTGGCATGCATGAGGCTGCGCCGATCCTCCTCATAATCGCCGCGCAGAATCGGTGCAAGCGTGGCCCGGAACCGATCGATTGAAATGTCGGTGATGAACCCCAGACGACCTTGGTTGATGCCGATCAGAGGCACCGCGAAGGGCGCGAGCTGGCGACCGATACCCAACATCGTTCCGTCACCACCCACCACCAGACCGAGGTCGCACCGAGCGCCTATCGCGGGCACGTTGACCAACGGATAGTCACCGAGGCCGGAGTTGTTCGCGGTCTCCTGCTCCACCATGACGTCGCAGCCCTGGGAAGCCAGGAACTCGGCGACATCTTCCAGAACCCGCCGCATGGCGCCAGACTGTCCACCGGACAGGCTGGCATGGTACTTTCCGATGAGCGCCACGTGGCGGAATATCGAAGTCATCGGCAAATTACATCATTAAACCGATGTAATCCGCCCTACGCGCTTGACCATTCGCGCCTTACAGGCGCTGTCCCGCTCGGACTCTAGAGCGGCGATCACGATCCAGTCCTTCACCGGCTGGCCGAGTTCTTCGGCCAGTGCGCCAGCTATGGCGGGGCTCAGGTGGCCGCGTACCTTGGCGGTGTTTAGGGTCGTTCTGGCTAGCTTCAATTTGCCCGTCCAGTAGGGGGCGGGATGCAGTTTCAGGGCTTCGTCTAGCAGATTTTTGGTCGTTTGCATAGGGGCCTTTCGGGGTGTTGCACGATGACTACAAAGTGCAGTCATCGTATCAAAACACTTGACTGCACGTTGCATTCATTTCAACATTCGGGCCGTTGACTGCACATTGCAGTCATAAACCCGGAGAAGCCACCATGCACCCCTTACCCGTCTGCCGACCCCCTGCCGCAACTGGCGGCGCTCCTGCTGTGGTGGCTTCGGCGTCACCGGGGCAGGGGGTCTGCTCCAACCTCGACGCGACCGGTCGGCGGATCATCAAAAAAGGCTGCACCGTCTCGCATGGCGGCTTGCGCTACATCGTTGCCCGCATCAGGCTCGGCCAAATCCAAGCCTACCCGGTGCGCTTCCGTCTCGGCGTCGATTTCAACGTGGAGACCGTCCAGCTTGTTGCCCGTTCGGTCGTGGTGGTGCAGGCATGAAATCCTTTTTCCTCGCCATCGCGTTCACGGTCGGGGCCTTCTTCCTCGGCTACCAAATCGGCGGTGTTGTTGCCATTCAACAGACCGTAAACCTAATCAATCGGGGTGTCAGGTGAGGCGCTTTCTTCAAACCATCTTGCGCAGCTTCGGCTGGCGCCTCGGTGCCCTTGCTGCCGTTGCTCTGGTGGCTTCCCTTCCCCGGTGGTTTTCATGACCCCGCAAGTCCATGTGTATGTGTTCACGTGGCCTTCGCGCTTCGGTCCCATGGTCCGGCGCTTCTTTACCCCTGACGCGATCGACGGATTCGTGCGCGAGTGGCGCCGGGTCAATGGCTTTAAGTCGGTCGTTTGGGATTCCCCTTTCATCGCGCTCGGCGCTCTTTCTTGATCCCCATGGCTTCCTCGACCTCGATCCAGTTCGGCACAACGGCAAAGGCGGCGACGCGGCGCACGCCGGGGGGAGCTTGCGACCCACGAGCGGGCGACGGGGCGCAGCCTTTCCCCCCTGCTCTAACAGGGGGGGAAACTCTCAGCGGGGGCGCGATTGTGGATTGGTTGACCGTCACGTGGTTGCCCGATCCCGATGAACACGTCCCCGCGACGGTTCTTGACTTCCTCGGCGACTTCATCGGCCCGGTCCGGGGCGTCGAGGTTCCCGGGATGTTCGGTTACCAGTCCGGGGTTCGGTTCTTCGTGGATGTTGATGGAACCGGCGTGCATGTCGGGCGCGTCGATTTTGGCGGGAATCACCACAAGGGCCGCGCTCGCCTCGATCTGTCCGGGACGGCCTGTGCAAAGGTGCGCGAATGGTCCGGGGTGCAGGATTGGATTTCTCGGCAGTTTGACTACAAGATCACCCGCGTCGATCTGGCCGTCGATTGCCTCATGGGTGAATTCGGGGTCGATCATGCCGTGGAGTGGTTCCGCTCCGGTGAATTCCACGCAGGGGGGCGTCGTCCCCGGCATTCAACCCCGGGCGACTGGCTCGATCCGCACTACGGGCGCACTCTGGAAGTCGGGCGCCGTGAAAACGGCAAGATGCTTCGTTGCTATGAAAAGGGGCGCCAGTTGGGTGACTGCGCCTCGCCGTGGACCCGCTTCGAGGTTGAACTGCGCAACATCGATCGTGAGATTCCGCTTGATGTTCTGACCGAACGCGATCGGTATTTCACCGGGGCTTACAAGTGCCTCGAACGTGTTCTGGCTGCCGCTGCTGAACGCATCCGGACCCATCAGAAAGAGGGGCAAATTTCCCTCGAAAAGCTCACGGTTCATGCCCGTTCCTCTTACGGGCAACTGCTCCATGTTCTTCGTCTCAAGCTCTCGGCCTCCGAGGTCTTGGACGAGCTATCCCGCCCGGGCATTCCAAAGCGACTGGAAAAGGCAAGCCTCGGCGGATTCATCAACGCGGGGTCGCTTCCTGCACTTCACCTGAAGGAAACAAGCCATGAAAACCAACGTTATCGGATTTGAGATCAGCGAAGGCACCTCGAAGAAGTCCGGGAATGCCTACAGCATTGGCAAGCTGTACGCCGCGCTGCCTCTGGCCCCGTCCAAAGGCTCCAAGGGATACATGGGGTCCGAATACCGCTGCGAGCCGTCTGTGCTTCGCAAGGTCGAACACTTGGCGCCGCCGTTCATGGCGGAGATCGAGTTCCAAGACGTCATGCGCTACGGCGAGCGCAAACAGGAGATTGTCTCCATCGTCCCCATTGATTCCCGGGCCGCTGCGGCCTCGAACGGGTCTGCCGGTACTGCGGTGGCTACCCGCTGAAATTGCAGCCTGTGGGCCGTTATGAGCGGTCCATGGGGTGCAATGTCGCACTGTTTCAAAGGAGTCTCAAAATGACCTTCCGCAACATCCGGGCGCGTCTCGCGCTCGTCCCCGGCGCCGCGCTCGGCGCCATGGCCTCGGCTCACGCTGCCCTGCCCGCTGGCGTTGAAACCGCCATCACCGACTACAAGGCGGACGCCGGTACGGCGATCGGCTTCGTGATCGGCGCCGGTGTGGTGATCTGGGGCCTGCGCAAGCTGGGCCAGAAAATGGGCTGGATCTGATATGTCCGGCTCCGGGCATCTGTTCAAGGGGGTTTGCTACCCCACGGTAGGCGATGCCCGAATGGCCGCGTGCTCGGAATACCCGCTCCTGTGGGGTTCCGGTACGTCGGCCTACTCTCTTTCCTGTGCGCCGGGGATCGACTTCGAGGCGCCGTCCATGTCCCTCTGCCGTCAAGTTGACGGCTCGGCCTGCGCCATCACGTTGCAGCCTTGGCCGTCCTTCCCTGAATGCGATTTCGCTGCCTCTGGCGATCTGGTGGCCGCTTGGGGCGTTATTTCCATGACTGTTCTGGTCGTGATCTGGGCTGGCAAACGGATCATTGAGCTATTCACCGTCCACCATACAACGGACTGACCATGTATGACCTTCGAACATTTCTCCGTTCTCAATATCGCGCTTGGTGCTGGCTTGTTGTTGGTTGCCTCCTGGGTGCTTTTCAAGTAGCCCATGCCTCCAAGCTGCCCGACTTCCGCCAGACGGGCGCAACGACAACCGGCAACAGTGCCCGTATCGGCATGACCGGCAACGGGGTCGAATG
>Ga0116141_10003954_pt1 | contig 12518 bp, 17 predicted proteins | sample AD_UKC097_MetaG_FD_89744 | JGI IMG/M metagenome (GOLD analysis project Ga0116141, IMG submission 89744) | Active sludge microbial communities of municipal wastewater-treating anaerobic digesters from USA - AD_UKC097_MetaG | ecosystem: Engineered > Bioreactor > Anaerobic > Digestate | place: USA... | reverse complement strand
CCCGCCGGCTGCAGGAAGGTGAACAGATCCTGATTTTCTGTTCAATCTGCTGCCGGCGGGTTTTATTTTACTATTTTCTTATAATTCATATTGTGCCGGGTAAAATTCATATTGAGGAGGGTAAAGTTTTTATTGTATTACAATAAAAAATCTTGTAAATTCAGGGGATAAAACATAAAACATGGCAATAATTGTAAACCTCGACGTGATGCTTGCAAAACGCAAGATGAAGCTGAATGAGCTGTCCGATATGATCGGCATAAATACCTCGAACCTGTCGGTCCTCAAAAACGGAAAAGCCAAAACGATAAAACTGTCAACCCTCGATGCGATATGCCGTGCACTGAAATGCCAGCCGGGAAACATTCTGGAATACAGTAAGGACGACCCCGGGATATAGTATCCTTGATCTTTACACAAGGATAATTCTGTATGAATATCGAAACGCTCCGGGAGTACTGTAGTTAAATCATTTAAAAAGTATTTCAGACATTGACCCACTAGTCATTTAAGAGCAATGAATTTAGAAGAAATCAGAGAATATTGTTTGTCAAAACCAGGAGTTACTGAAAGTCTTCCTTTCAATGACACGGCATTGGTCTTTAAAGTGGCCGGAAAGATGTTCGCTTTACTTGATCTTTCTGAGGACAGCAGGGGTTTAACTCTTAAATGTGACCCAGGTATGGCTCTGGAACTAAGGGAGAGTTATTCAGAAGTTACTCCTGCATGGCATTTTAATAAACAACATTGGATTGGAATTAACCTAAAAGGGAGCATCAGCAATAATCAAATAACAAAATGGGTCGATCATTCATACGAAATTGTTGTCCAAGCTCTGCCAAAATTAAAAAGAGACCAACTACTTAAATAAATCTATTATTATACTTTGATGCCGTGCTTCTTATTACTGAATTTTAAATTTAAGTCAACAAGCCAAATTTACTTAAGAAAGGATTTTAAGTGATGGTAAGATTTGTAATTTGTCAGGTTGAAAATACTTTTTTGAAATTGGGTTAATGAATCATTATCAGTAAAGTTCATTTTTTTATTTCATTTATTTCAGTAATTAAGCTTAAGTTAAAAAATTTCCATTATAAAAGGAAGATGTCTTCTGGTATAACATAGATTATTAGATCATTATACTGTTCTATATTTAATATTTGCTTTAAAAGGTGGTTTAAGAATAACATATTTGTTTATCCCAGAGACACTAACCAGTCCTTAGTACGTTCTGATTTTGTGTCGTAATCTTAAAACATAAGACTGACCTTTTTTAAACCGGAGGGTGGCGACAGCAAAGGAAATTACACCTTCATCCCCCATTTTTACACCCTAATCATCTTAATTTTTATTTAACCTGATCAGTGCAATAATTTTGTTTCATGTAATTAATTATGAACAATTTCAATATAACAAAAATGAAAACAAAAGTATTATTGACATTAGCACTGTCAGCAGTATTGACTCTGACATCCTTTGGACAGGAAAAAGAAAAAAGATTAGGATTTGAATTTAGCGGAGGACCCTCACTGGCCACACGTGAAATTTATAACAGCAAACTTGAGAAAGGCTTTGGCTTCGAAGGAATATTTCATTATCGTTTTTTCCAGCATACGGGGGTTTATGCAGGATGGGGATGGAACCGGTTCTCAGGAAAAAGTCCATTTTCAGGAAGCAATACTGACTTTGAAGAGACAGGTTATGTGATCGGTCTGCAGTTCAAACATCCCGTTGATGGATTGCTCTCATCATACTACCTGCGTGCTGGTTTTCTCTACAATCACATTGAGGTTGAGAATAATAATGGTGAAATTATTGGAGATACCGGCCATGGACCTGGATTCCAGTTTGCAGCAGGTGTTGATATACCGCTTGGCTCAAAATGGAGCTTAATCCCTGGAGTAAAATATAATGCAATATCGGGCACGACAGATATAGAAGAAGTTCCATTTTCAATGGATTATCATTATCTGAGTGTCCGTATTGGATTTTTAAGACACTTTTAGTCCGAGGGAACTTAAAAGTAATAAAATGAATTATCGTAATATCTTCTATATTATACCCGGTAAGGCCTGTGCCAGAATAAATCCGGCAAGCGAAAAGTTAACAGAGAAAGTTCCGTCTGGTATTTTTAAGGGACTACAATTTCCTCGAGTATTTAATACGATAAGGCTGCAGATATCGAAATTTAAGCCAGCCAATAAGTGAAAAAAATCATATGGCAGAGTATATCGTAACAGATAGCCCCCTTGCCCCGACCTGCTATCGGGGCAGGAATATTTTTCTTTCTTCTTAGAAACAGCATCTGATAAATTAATTTCATCTGTTTAAATGAATCAGATTGTTGGCTAGATAATTCCGTTTATTTTTACATACAAATGAAGGCAAATTTCATATCCGGGTTAAATCAATTATTTCCTCTTCAAAAGCTGCTGAAGTTAATATTAGTTATTGCTGTCAGTGTTCAGGTTATTGTTATAACATATAATCATCTGAGTGGTTTTTATCATCTCTCTGGCATGACGCATTTTTTTATTCGTCTTTTCAGAGGTGTCAGCTTTAGTATCGTTGCAGGTTTTATGATAACTATCCCCGATCTTTTTGCAATTAAGTTACTGAATCGTTCTTTCCCCTGGACAAAAAGGGTATTTCGCCGAGTCTTTATTCAGTTTGTGATCACTGTCACAATAGCGTTTCTGGTATCAGTTCTTATTACATTATCTGCAAACCTGATAAAGGCATATACTGAAGATCTTAAATTGGTTCTTCTTTATAATGCTCTTATTTATGCAGTTGTAAATATTATCCTAATGATTATTCTGGAAGCCTGGCTCTTCTTTATCGAAAGCGATAAAGCAAGGACAAAGGCAGAAACCCTTGAAAAAGAACTTGCCCAGATACGTTTTGAGGTGTTAAAAAATCAGATAAACCCGCATTTTATGTTCAATAGCCTGAATGTTCTGTCAGGACTAATTGACAAGGATGTAGCAAAGGCTCAGCTCTTTATTGACGAATTCTCGCATATTTACAGGTATGTCCTCGAGACAATTGAAAAAACTGTTGTTACCCTGAATGAAGAACTGGGATTCATAAGATCATATATTTTTCTTCAACAGATCCGGTATGGTGAAGCATTGATTGTAAATATTAACCTGCCTGCTGATACTCTTCATCTCCTTCTACCACCATTATCATTACAGGTGGTACTGGAAAACGCTGTGAAACATAATATTATTGATTCCTTAAAACCACTTCAGATTGATATATCGTATGAGAAAGAGTGGCTGATAATCAGAAACAACATTCAGCTTAAGATATCTGCAGGTGTTTCAACCGGACTGGGACAGAGTAATATGGTAAAGCGATATGCCATGATATGTGAGATCACTCCTGAATTCCGGGTTAAAACAAATCATTATATTGTAAAACTGCCTTTATTAAAATGCGATCAGAATGAGAGTCATAATAATTGAGGACGAGGAACTTGCTGCAGAAAGACTTGAAAAGATGCTTATCGAAACAGCTCCCGAAACAGAAGTAATCGCAAAACTTAGTTCTGTAAAGGAATCTGTGAAATGGCTTACTTTAAACAAGGCTGACCTGATTTTCCTGGATATTCAATTATCTGATGGATTAAGCTTCAGCATCTTTGAACAGATAACGGTTAAAACTCCGGTAATCTTCACAACCGCTTACGATCAGTATGCAATTAAGGCTTTCAATTTGAACAGTGTCTCATACCTTTTAAAGCCTGTACGCAAAAATGAATTAATTGAGGCTCTTCAAAAATACAAGTCGCTTAAATCGGCATTCAGTATTGATTTTGAAAATATTCTTTCTGCCGTGCAGGGCAAACAACCCGACTATCGCAGACGGTTTCTTATACAGATAGGTGATAGATTCCGTAAAATAGAAGCCGAGGAGATAGCCTATTTTTATGCAATGGAGAAATGCACTTTCCTAAAAACATTCGAGGGAAATTCCTATCCCCTGGATCTCAGCCTTGATAACCTGGTTAATGTAATTGATCCCTCTCAGTTTTTCCGTATTAACAGGAAATATGTTGTGAACATGAGATCTATAAAAAATATGTACGCATGGTCAAGAAGTCGGATAAAGATCATTTTAAGCCCCTCTGTTGATGAAGATTCAGATACAATCGTAAGTATAGACCGGGCAGCAGATTTCAGGAATTGGTTGAATAAATAATAACAGCTGCCGGATCTTAACACTCGGTTCGTCCGGTATACAAACTCAAGAAGGCTGTGAAGCTTTGAATTTGCGACTCGTTTTTGCATTGACTTTGCTATTTAATTAAAATTATGTACTTTTGAAGTAGTATTTCATAATTACATAAAATGTACATCAAAAGAGAAATCGAACATGAAGTACTGACAGGAGCGTCTGGTTTTCCAATTGTTACTATTACCGGTCCCCGTCAATCAGGGAAAACGACCATGATAAAACACCTTTTCCCGGATAAAAAGTACATTTCACTCGAGAATCCCGACAATTACGAAATTGCCAGAACAGATCCAAGGGGATTTTTAAACAAATATCTGGATGGAGTGATCCTGGATGAAGTCCAGCGCGTTCCTGAATTACTATCTTACATTCAGGGAATCGTTGACGAGTACAATACTCCTGGTATGTTCATCTTATCAGGCAGTCAACAGTTTAATTTAATGAGCGGAATAAGCCAGTCTTTAGCCGGAAGAACAGCTATTTTTAAGTTATTTCCTTTCAATATGTTGGAGTTGGGTTCACGTAATGAGGCACAAATTAATGAAATTCTGTACAAGGGTTTTTACCCAAGACTCTGGAATATTGAAATCAAACCTACCAGGCTCTATTCTGACTATATAGAATCCTATATTGAAAGGGATTTAAGACAGATTGTAAACATTAAAGATCTGGACAAATTCAGAACTTTCGTAAGGCTTTGTGCCGGAAGGGTTGGTCAGATATTTGTTGCCAGTCACCTGGCAAATGAAATCGGGGTATCGGTTCATACTGTTCATGCGTGGATATCCATACTGGAAACTTCCTATATTGTATTTAAGTTACCACCATTCCATGCAAATATCAATAAACGTTTAATTAAATCTCATAAGCTGTATTTTTACGATGTGGGGCTTGCCAGTGCTTTATTAAGGATCCAGGATTCTGGTCAACTAGACAGTCATCCTTTACGAGGGGCATTATTTGAAAACCTGGTAATTGCAGATATTGTAAAATCAAGAAGAAACAAGGGTTTGTTGGATAATTTCTATTTCTATCGAGACAGCAATCAGAACGAAGTTGATTTGATTTTTGATGACATCATTTCGCTCGATGCCGTTGAGATCAAGTCTTCAGAAACTTTCAACACCCATCTTTTAAACGGATTAAACCATATTAAAAAGGTACTGCCAGAAAAGATCAGAAACACTTTTTTATGTTATGCAGGCCAACAGGAGATGGAATACCTGAATCACCAACTAATTCACTTCAGTAATATTTCAGGGAAACTTGACTCCCGATGAATTCATACACAGATTTTAAATATTTGCAGTATAATATAGTGGTCCATGAATGTCGAAGAAATCAGAAAATATTGCATCACTAAGCCAGGCGTAACAGAAATACTTCCCTTTAACGATACAGCCCTGGCCTTCAAAGCAACTGGGAAAATGTTTGCATTGCTTGACCTGTCGGATGAAGGCAGGGGAATAACTCTGAAATGTGATCCGGTTCTGACTGTAGAATTAAGAGAAAGACATTCATCTGTTATTCCGGGATATCATATGGACAAAAAGCACTGGAACACGGTATTGGTCGACGGATCGGTGCCTGACAGGGAAATATTCTCATGGATCGATCATTCATACAAACTGGTAGTCAGAAAGAAAAAATGAAATCACCTGCGGAAAGGTCTCTTTTCCGGCAAACCGAATACAAAAGGCAGAAATGGCAAATGTTATAATAGGGATCCATGGACTGGGTAATAAACCACCGAAGAAGGTTCTTGAGGAATGGTGGCTTCTTTCAATGGCTGAAGGACTTGAGAAAAAGAAAATAATTGCCAGGTCGGCCCATTTTGAGATCGCGTTCTGGGCAGATATAATCCATAAGCAAAGCCTCGATCCGGAAGAAAAGGATCCTGAAAGCCCGCTGTTCATCGATGAGAAATACGAAACGGCTCCTGAGGATTTTGTCCCGGAGGACATCAGCACAAGGAAGAGGATTGTGGATTTTCTTGGACCACAGATGAACAGGATCTTTCTTAATGACGACCTTACACTTAATTATTCATTTATAACAGATGCGGTAATAAGCAGATACTTCAACGACCTCGAAGAGTATTACACCGGAACAATCACCACTGCGAACAACGCCATAGTCAGGACAGCCTACGTGATAAGGGAAAGGCTTTATGAATTGCTTCAGAAACACAGGAACGACAAGATTATGCTTTTAAGCCATTCGATGGGATCGGTAATAGCTTTTGACGTTCTGACATTTCTTGCCCGAGAAATAAAAGTTAATACCCTCGTTACAATGGGCTCACCCCTGGGGCTGCCTGTAGTTATAAGCAGGATTGCAGCCGAACAGAAACAAAGAGGAATATATAAGGGCAGGATTGCTACTCCACCGGGAGTGGTTGAAAACTGGTATAACTTCTCGGATATCCTCGATAAGGTAGCCTTCAATTACAGACTGTCGGACTATTACAATGAAAATGAAGCCGGAGTGAAACCGGTTGATTTCCTCGTTGTAAATGATTACGAGGCAAACGGGGTCCGGAACCCTCATAAATCGTTCGGATATCTGCGCACTCCCGAATTCGCAGAAATACTTAATACCTTCCTTCTGACCGAAAAGCTTTCGGCCAGGGAAAAGCTTGCAAAAAAAGTGGCCTTTCTGAAAGAAGGCCTGAGGTCGAAGTTAAAGGGCATAAAGAAAAAGTGACAGGTAATGTAATAATGCACTTATAGCAGATGATGCCATAAATTATCCTTAAAAATCATTTTTTCTTGCAATATGAGCAATAGTTCATTATATTTGTATCGAACTATAGTTCATAATATATGTCGCCACGACCTTCACGATCATGCAAAATAAGCAATCCTCCCCTTGTCTCGGGTTTTATTCCTTACGGGGGAAAGACTGGATCATATGATCCGGGAAAGGTATTCCTCCATCTTGAGGAGTACGAAGCACTCCGCCTTTGTGATCATGAGAAGATGAACCATAATCAGGCAGCTCTCCTCATGCAGATATCGAGGCCGACCCTGACACGTATTTATTCAAAGGCCCGGCAGAAGATAGCTGATGCCATTGTTAACGGCAGGAGCATTATTATCGAGGGAGGGAAAATATACTACGACACTGAGTGGTATTCATGCCTTAAATGCGGCTGTCATTTCAATAATCCCGACAAGCAGACAGAGGTAAAGGAATGTCCTCTGTGCAAAAGCAATCTCTTTGTAAGTGTTGCTGATGTACAGGATAATACAGGAAAATCCAAATCAGAATAAAATGAAAGCAGCAATAACAAGCACCGGAAACACCCTTGACAGCAAACTGGATCAGCGATTCGGCCGATGTTCGTATTTTGTGGTATACGATCTTGATACCAAAAGTATTGAGTTCATACCCAATCCCAACAAGGATGCTCAGGAAGGAGCCGGTCCGGCTTCGGTTCAGCTCGTGGCTTCGCGTAATGTGCAGAAAATAATCTCAGGCGAATTCGGGATCAAGATCAAATCATTGCTCGACAGCCTGAAGATACAGATGATAGCACTCAGGGAGCCTGAGAAGACCATCGGAGAGATAATTGAAATGTTAAACAGTTAAACCTTACAGTCATGCCAAAGAAAGATGGAACAGGTCCTCAGGGAAAAGGACCCGGGACAGGCCGCGGCGCAGGACGCTGCAGGAAAAACAATGATGATCCGGATACACCATCCCGGGGCAAAGATTCAGGAAGAGGCGGCAAACAGGGAAGAGGCCAGGGTAAAGGAAGAAGATCACAGTAATAACAACAACAAATAACTAAATATAGTAAGACATGAAAAAGCGTATTGCGATACCATTGGAAGAGGGAATTTTATGTTCACATTTTGGTCATTGCCAGCAATTTGCGATTATTGATGCAGAGAATAACACGGTTACGGACGAATCGCTGGTAACGCCTCCTCCGCATGAACCCGGCCTGCTTCCGGGCTGGCTTGCAGAGAAAGGTGTTACGGATGTTATTGCCGGCGGGATGGGACAGAGAGCAATAGGCCTGTTTAACGACCGGAAGATAAATGTATTTGTCGGGGCTCCGATAAAGAAACCCGCCGATCTGGCAAAAGACCTTCTGAACAACACTCTGGCTGCAGGAGCGAATTACTGCGACCATTAAACAATTGAGATACCTCTGTTGATGATTTTTTACAAGCACGATAATTGCACCAGGCTTAAACGCTCTGGAGCAAGAACTGATTAGTCTCTCAAACCACATTAATAAATAATTACTCCAGTAGTCAGGTATCGTATCATGATAAAAATTGCTGTTGCCAGCGGAAAGGGAGGTACCGGAAAGACATTCGTAGCGACAAACCTTTTCAGGGCGCTGACGGAGAATAATACGGCTGCTCTTCTCGTTGACTGCGATGCTGAGGCTCCGAATGCGGCAGCCTTTTTCAACACAGTCAGAACGGAATCTGCAGATGTCACCCACCTCGTACCCGTGATAGATACGGAATTGTGCACTTTCTGCGGTAAATGCCATGAATACTGCAGCTACAATGCTATTTTCATTCTTCCTCCGGCAAAGGTAATCAAGGTTATTGAGGACCTCTGTCATGGTTGCGGAGCATGCACCGAAGCATGCAGCTTCGGTGCAGTAACTGAAAAACCTGTGCGGCTCGGGACTGTCAGCGTGTACAACAATAATCCGATGGCCCCTGTCATAGAAGCAAGAATGGACGTAGGTGTAATGTCGCCCGTTCCGGTAATAAAGGCCGCTATAAAAAAAGCCAGGAACGGAAAGGAAGTTGCGATTCTCGATTCGCCTCCCGGAACATCATGCCCCTTCATACAGACTGTCGCAACTGCCGATTTTGTCGTTCTTGTAACAGAACCGACTCCTTTCGGCCTCAGCGACCTCCGTCAGAGTGTGGATACCCTGAGGTCAATGGGAATAGCTTCAGGAGTAATAATAAACCGGGCGGGACTGGGGAATGGCAGAATGCATGATTACCTGAAGGAGAACAGCATACCACTGCTAATGGAAATACCATTTGATGAAACTATAGCACGCGTTTACTCTGAAGGAAAGCTGCTGGCGGATACGGACCACAGTTACCGGAAAAGATTCACTGATCTTTATACAAGGATAAACGCCCTGATAAGGAAATCATAAACCACTCTGTTGAAATGAACCAGATAGCTGTTATAAGTGGTAAAGGAGGTACGGGAAAGTCGAGCATCAGTGCGGCGTTTGCATCGCTTGGAACTAATGTGGTTGTTGCCGACTGCGATGTCGATGCAGCCAATCTTTACCTGCTGTTTGATCCTTCAGTGGAGGAGGAACATGTCTATGTCGCCGGGCACAAAGCGGTTATTGACTATACGCGGTGCACAACATGCGGATTGTGTACAGGTTACTGCAGGTTTGATGCTATTTCGGAAAAGGACGGAAGAATAGTTATTAATGAGATATCGTGCGATGGATGTTTCCTCTGCTCACGGATCTGTCCCGAAAAAGCCATATCCATGGTCCCCAATGATAAAAGCAGGTATTATTCCGGCTCCTTCAGAAACGGCAAAATGGTTTACGGCCGGCTTGCTCCAGGAGAGGAGAACAGCGGGAAGCTTGTGAACCTTGTCAGGGAGCTGGCAGGCAAAACGGCAGAAGAGTGCGGTTCGGATACAATAATCCTCGACGGGCCTCCGGGAATAGGATGCCCCGTGATATCAACAATTACAGGGGTCGATCAGGTATTAATTGTTACCGAGCCGACAATGTCGGGACTATCGGACCTCGGCAGGGCTGCCGATATCGCTCTCAGGTTCGGACTGACCCCTTCCGTGATAGTTAATAAGTCGGACCTCAATACTGATATGACTGAAGAAATTGTAAAATGGTGCGGGGAAAAGAACATTACCGTGCAGGGGATACTTCCTTTCGACAGAAAAGTTGTAGAAGCGATGGTGATGGGCAGAACAATAACCGAATATGAACCTGAAAGCAGGGTAAGCATAGAAATTAAAAAGATCTGGAATAATATATTTAAAGTAAAAAGTCATGAGTGATATTTTCGAAAAACTGCCGATGGAAGGCATAAAAAAGATAATTGTTGTTGCATCAGGCAAGGGCGGAGTCGGAAAATCGACCGTTGCTGCCAACCTGGCAGTTGCTCTTGCGCGCGAGGGGCTTAATATCGCCCTTGTTGATGCGGACATCTTCGGTCCGTCGATCCCGCGAATGTTCGGTATAGAGGATGAAAAACCCGATGTATCGGCCATCGGCGACAAGGATATTTTCTTCCCTATAAAGAAATACGGGGTGAACATTATTTCGATAGGGTTCTTTATCGACCGCAACCAGTCGCTTATATGGAGAGGACCAATGGCAGGCAAGGCTCTTACCCAGCTTCTTGAGGATACACAATGGGGTGAAACCGATTACATGATAATAGACTTTCCTCCCGGAACAAGCGACATTCAGCTTACGGCAACACAAAAGCTAAATATTGCAGGGGCAATTATTGTCACAACTCCCCAGGAGATCTCTCTGAACGATGCACGAAAGGCTGCTTCGATGTTCAATAATCCCGACCTTAAGGTCCCGATAATCGGTGTTGTAGAGAACACGTCGTGGTTTGTACCTGAGAAACATCCTGATGAAACATATTATATCTTCGGCAGGGGAGGAGGAATGACACTTGCAAAGGAATTTGATACGATGCTCCTGGGACAGATCCCGCTTGTACTGGAGGTTGGTGAACTGGCGGAGAAAGGACTGACAGTCTTTAACCAGAAGAACAAAGCCGTTGTTAAGGCTTTTGAACAGCTGGCCGAAATGGTGGTAAATTCGGTTGCCGGGGACTAGTTTCTGGGTGCTGGGTGCTAGTTGCTGGGTGCTAGTTGCTAGTTAGTCAATGCCTAAATAACGTTGACCTTTTTATTACTTATTTTACTTCTTTTATAATTATAATTCTGATGATGATTTACTGTTGATAACGGGAGATTACTCGCAGAGTTATCCTCGTTATCAATAGTATCTTTAAATGATTTTGGTGTTAGTTTTCCCAATGCTTTGTGCGGTTTTCCAGTGTTATACATATGTACAGCCTTGTCTAGCAGTCTCCTGAGTGAGGCCAGGTTTGCAGGGCCATATGGATAAAGATAATTGTTTTTCATCGTACCGTTCACCCTTTCAGCATGTGGGTTTTCATAAACCTTCTCTTCAGTCATTGAATTTATCATTCCCAAGTCTCTTGTCAGTTCCTTAAATTCCTTGCAGTAATATTGGCCTCCCCCATCTGAGTGAATAATAGCACCTCTCAGATTGGCCCTGCCCCGCTCTTTGATCATTCGATGCAGTGCCGGCAGAGTAGTGCTCTCTGTGCGTAGATTATCGCTTGCCGACCATCCAACAATCTCACGATTAAACAGATCCATTATGAAAGTCAGATAGTAGGTCTCTGATCCAATATCAAAGTAGGTTATGTCACTCACAAAAACCTGGTTGACACGTGTAACCCTCAGATCTTTTATCAGGTTCGGAAAACGTGTCACTCCAAGGCTGTTGGTTGTAACCCTGTAGTTCCTTAGTTTTTTAATTCTATAACCAGAGTCCATGCAAAAGCGCTCAAACTGATCTCTGCCCATACAGCTTGGCTGAAGCTTTATGTAGATATCCCTGGCCGACATCCGCGGGTGATCCCGACGGATCTCATTGATCAGAGGTATCAATTGCTCCTGCTCTTCAAACTTATATCTCCTGCGGCTTAACATCTGATGAAATGACTGTTTGCTAATCCCAACTACCTTAAAAAGACTGTTCAACTTTCTTTTGTGTCCCTCTCGGTTGAAGTAGTACCAGAGGAGAGTCTGGAACCTACTTTTTTTTTGATATCGACGTTATAGGTAGCTTCTGCTATCTCTATCATCTTGTCCTTGAACTCAAGCAATAATTGCTTCTGTCCAATTATTCTCTCAAGCTCTTTAATCCGCTCCTCAAGAGCTTTTATCTTTTGTGTATCGCTCTTGGATTCAACTACTTGTTTAACTTGTTTCTTTGCCATTGCTGAATATTTGTAAATCCATCTATAAACTGATGTCCTGCTTACTGAGTAGGTTTTACAAATATCGGGAATGGATGTAATGTTTCTTTCTAATTCCCTGACTTTCTTTTTCTTGAAATCATCACTAAAATGTCTGTTAAAACGAGCTCTGGCTTGATGATCAAAACACACTACTTCTTTCATATTGTTAACCGTTTTTTTGGTCAACGTATTTCAGGCATCGACAGTTGCTGG
>Ga0116141_10003950_pt1 | contig 12527 bp, 14 predicted proteins | sample AD_UKC097_MetaG_FD_89744 | JGI IMG/M metagenome (GOLD analysis project Ga0116141, IMG submission 89744) | Active sludge microbial communities of municipal wastewater-treating anaerobic digesters from USA - AD_UKC097_MetaG | ecosystem: Engineered > Bioreactor > Anaerobic > Digestate | place: USA... | reverse complement strand
TTGGAAAGCGCCCGCAAACGCGGGGCCAGGATTTACGCGGAAATCATCGGTGGTGCCGTCAACTGCGGCGGTCACCGGACAGGCGGATCCATGACGGCCCCGAACCCGGAGGGCGTGGCGCGCTGCATCCGTCTGGCAATGGGTGATGCCGGAATCAGTCCGCAGGAAATTGATGCCATCAATGGTCATCTGACGGCCACGTTTGCCGATCCCTACGAATTGAAGAACTGGTCCAACGCTTTAGACCGGGGGCCGGAGAATTTTCCCTATATCAATTCGACGAAGTCCATGATAGGTCACTGCTTGGGTGCAACGGGTGCGATCGAATGTGCGGCGGTGGTCCTGCAGCTTTACAAAGATTTCATTCATCCGTCCCTGAACTGTGAAGACGTGCATCCCGAGATCACCGCATATGCAGACCGGATTCCCCATCGCGTAATCGAAAACGCCGGGGTGAAGTTGATTGCCAAGGCCGGTTTTGGTTTCGGCGATGTAAACAGTTGCCTCATCTTCAAAAAATGGGAGGAGTAAACGGGGGCGATCCCGGGCAAAAGCGGCAAAGGAATCCCGGCTGTGATGGCCGGACAAGATAGTGAGACGGAACGAGAACAATAAAATTAAAGGAGCGAAACGGCATGGACGAAAACAAGATTCGTGAGGAGTTTGTCAACATTTTAAGAGCTTATGTAAAGGATCCGGAACTGCTTGACAAGGTATCGGACAGCACCAACATCCTGAATGATCTCAAGGTCAATTCCGCCCGCCTGGTGGACATCATTATCAAGTGTGAAGATGTTTACGGTATTTCCATTGACGATGACGATGCGGACAAGATCAGAACAATCGGCGACGCCGTGACGGTGATCAAGGCCAAAATCGGTTAGGAGTTCCGCATGGGAAACAAGGCAACGCGGCTCCTTCAGCTGCAGTATGTGCTGGGCTGGATGATGTCCTTTTTCCTGACACCGTTATACTATGCCGTTATCCGGTGTGCCGGGTACAGCATCCGTAATATCCGGGAGGTCAGGAGGCAGAGCCGGGCTCTGTTTAAAGATCATAAAGGGCCATGGATTGTATGCTCCAATCATCTGACCATGATTGATTCCGTGATCTTGTCTTACGCCTTGTTTCCCGTGCATCGTTGCATCCTGCAATACAATCTCCTGCCCTGGAATCTGCCCGAGCGGGCCAACTTCCAGCGCAATTTCCTGCTGACCTTTCTGTGCTACATCAACAAATGTGTCCCCGTCAGCCGTGGAGGTGACCGGGAAGAGATGAAGCAGGTGCTGGACAAGTGCCTGTATCTTCTCCTCCGAGGTCAAAATCTGATGATTTTTCCCGAAGGCGGACGGACACGCACCGGACGGGTCGATACAGAGAATTTTTCCTACGGGGTCGGCCGCTTTCTGGAAGGGGTCGAGATGTGCCGGGTCATGTGCCTGTACCTGCGGGGCGATCATCAGGAGCGGTACAGCAATATGCCCAAGTGGGGAGAGAACTTTACCTGCCTGATCGACACACTGGAGATCAAGAAAACCGGGCAGAGCGGTCTGCGGGCACAGCGGCAGTATACGGAACAGATTGTGCGTCGCCTTGCCGCCATGGAGGAACAGTATTTTGCCGGCTGTCGGGAACGATGTCGTGGATTTGAGGCATCCGGATGCCTTGAAGAAAAACCTTGACGGCCGCTTTGTCGGGCGTGTTTTTCTGCCGGAGGAAAAACGTCGGATTTTCAGCGACAGCGACCCCGAGCGAACCCTCTGGCAGTTGTGGGCCGCCAAGGAAACCGCCTATAAAATCATCAGCAAGGCTCATCCCGTCGTCCATTCCGGTCCCCTGAAATATCGGGTAACCTTATCCGAAGTCTGTTCAATTTCATCAACCCTGCTGTCCTGCCGTGTGGAAACGCCTGTCGATGGCGTGACAATTGTCATCCAGAATGAGGCCGATTATGTGCATGCCTTCGGCTGCAGCGATAACTGCACGGCAGTGGAAACCATGCACCCCAAAGTCTTTCATCTGGATCAGGACCATTTTGCGGATCGCACCGAGTCTGATGCGGTCAGACAAATGCTTTGTCTTGACCTGGCGCGTTCCTTGGGGATTCCTGCCGGAGAAATCGACGTGCGCCGTCATCCGGGGGAGCGCGGGGCCAGCCCTCCGGTTGTTTACATCAGCGGCAAGGCTGCTTCCGTGGATATCAGCCTCAGTCATCACGGCCGCTACGGCGCCTTCGTCTGGTTCGGCGCTCAACCTTAAGCAAAAAAATCTCTGAATAACGGATTGCGGATCAGGGGGCAGGATTGTACCGGGTCCAACTGGTCAACTGCCAGTTCGGCTCGTCTGAGGGTTTCTCTGAGGACGGGACAAGACCACACTTGCGGGCAAAGTAGCGGTGAAAGGCAAGGGAACGCGTCAGTTCCGGGTGAAAGACCGTGACCAGAACCTGATCTGTTTCCGCAGCGGCGATGTAATCATCGATCTCCAGGAGAATTTCTACCCCTTTCCCTGTCCGGATGATTTTCGGCGCCCGAATGAAGGTCAAGGGTAGGGGGTTTGTGGCAACTTTCGGGATCAGGGCTTTCCGGACAAAACTGTCCAGTTGACTGCCGAAACTGTTCCTCTCCAGCTCGATGTCGATCAGTCCCAGGTGAGGTGCTTCCCCTTTAAGGGACCGGGCCAGTAAAATAGCCCCGGCACAGGTTCCCCAGAGCTTTGTCCCCTGATGACAGGCGTCGATAATCGGTTTTTCCAGATCGAAGATGCGGATGAGACGGGAAAGACAGGTACTTTCCCCTCCGGGAATGACCAGACCCGCCAGTGACGACAAAGCGGTGGCCTCCTTGACGGGAGAAGCCGGAATCCCAATACGTTCAAAATGATCCAGGTGTTCCCAGACACCGCCCTGAAGGTCCAGAACCCCGATCATGCCTTGCTGTGTCTTCACGGATTTTCAGAATCTACCAGCCCCGTCCGGCCAGGAGCTGCTCTTCGGGAATCGATGAGATTTCCAGACCCTTCATGGCCTCACCCAGTCCCATGGATGCCTCCATTACTTTCACCGGGTCATTGAAGAAAGCGGTCGCCTTCACGATGGCCCGGGCCCTGGCGGCCGGATTATCGGACTTGAAAATTCCCGATCCGACAAAGATGCCGTCGCAGCCCAACTGCATCATGAGCGCCGCATCGGCGGGGGTGGCAATGCCGCCGGCGGCAAAATTGACCACGGGGAGCCGTTTCAGTTTTCGTACCTGGAGGGCCAGTTCGTAGGGAATGCCGTTTGCTTTGGCGAAGGGGGTAACCTCTTCCACGGGCATGTTGGTCAACTGACGGATTTCCCGGTTCATGGTCCGCATGTGCCGGACCGCTTCCACCACGTTGCCCGTACCCGCTTCACCCTTGGTCCGGATCATGGCGGCCCCTTCGGCGATGCGCCGGAGGGCCTCCCCCAGATTGCGGGCGCCGCAGACGAAGGGAATGGAAAACCGGGTCTTGTCGATATGGTATTCTTCATCCGCCGGGGTCAGGACCTCGCTTTCGTCGATATAGTCGATCTTCAGCGCTTCCAGAATTTGGGCTTCCACAAAGTGGCCGATCCGTGCCTTGGCCATGACAGGGATGGATACGGTCTTTTTGATTTCTGCAATCATGGCCGGATCGGACATCCGGGCGACGCCGCCGTCCCGGCGGATATCGGCCGGAACACGCTCCAGGGCCATCACGGCAACGGCGCCGGCCTCCTCGGCGATCTTTGCCTGTTCCACATTGGTCACATCCATGATCACCCCGCCTTTGAGCATCTGGGCCAACTGGACATTCAATTCATACCTTTTTTTATCTACCACGGTTTGCCTCCATCATTTGGTAAAAAGCGTCCGGATGTTGCGATACGCACCCGGGTTTGCTGATCCGACCACTTTTATCGGATGCAATACCAAGGGATCCTTGTTTTCCCGGAAATTACGCTGCTTTTCTTTTAATTTTTTTTCGTGTAAATCACGAGGGGAGTTAGTCTATATTTTATGGAATGCAATCGTCAAGCATAAACATTTCCTCGGTTATGGGAACCGAAGACGGCAGAGAATGCTCCCTAAGTGAATGAGAAATGGAACAGCCCTTAATCACATTGCTTGCGGAAGAAGCCGCGAGAATCGGGATCACACTCGGCCCTCCGGAGCTGGCCCAGTTTGCCGTTTTTTATGACGAATTCCAAATATGGAACGCCAAGATGAATCTGACGGCCGTGGACGCAGGGCCGCCTTTTATCATAAGACATTTCATTGATTCCCTGCTTGCCCTACCCTCTATACCCCCTGCAGCAACGACGCTTCTTGATTTAGGTACGGGTGGCGGAATGCCCGGCATTCCGTTGGAAATTGCGGACAAAACACTCAAGGTGACGCTTCTAGATTCCTCACGTAAAAAAACATCCTTTTTAAGGCATGTTTTAATCAAGCTGGGCAAAAGTGATGTCCGGGTTATTACGGGCCGCGCCGAAGATCAATTAGAAGATCATGACCAGAGCAAATTATACGATGTGGTCATCTCCCGGGCAACCTTCAAACTGTCCCAATTCCTGACTCTGGGCAACGCTTTCGTCAGAAAGGAGGGGGGTAATCATTGCCATGAAGGGGCGAGAATGGCGCAAGGAAAAGGAGGAAGCGGAAAACGTCCATGCAGATGATCAACTGCGGCTCACAGACGTCCGGGAAACATTTCTCCCCCACTATGAGGAGATCCGTGCCCTTCTGGTCTATCGCAAGGATGGATGATTGTGCATCGTGATCGACCACGCCGGATTCTGCATATCGATATGGACGCCTTTTTTGCCGCGGTGGAGCAGAAACGACACACTGAGTTGCTCGGTAAGGCCGTTGTAATCGGCGGTATGGGAGACCCGACCCGCCGCGGTGTCGTGGCGACCGCTTCCTATGAAGCGCGGGTGTTTGGTATACACTCCGCCATGCCGCTTAAAACGGCATATCGTTTAAACCCTCACGCCGTTTTTCTCCCCGTCGATTATGACGCCTACACAGCGGAGTCCGGGAAGGTGAAGCAGATTTTGCGGACCATATCCCCGATCATGGAAGATGTGGGGATCGATGAAGCCTTTCTGGACATTTCCATGCTTGCTCAAGGCAGTCTGGAAATTGCCCAGGAGATTAAAACAAGAATACGTGAGGAGACAGGCCTGAGCTGTTCTATCGGCATCGGGCCGAATAAACTGCTGGCCAAAATGGCTTCCGATATGAAAAAACCGGATGGTGTTACCCTGATCGGATCGGAGGATATCGAAACGTTGCTCTGGCCTCTGCCGGTCCGGAAGCTCTGGGGTGTCGGTCCGAAAACGGAAATACGTTTGCGGGAAAGAGGCGTTGAATGTGTGGGAGACCTGGCCGTGCAAAGTGCAGACATTCTCATTGCGCTGTTCGGTAAATCCTATGGTCATTTCCTGTACGAAGCTTCCCGGGGAATTGATGACAGTTCCCTGATCACTCGCTGGGAGCCCCGGTCCATCAGCCGGGAAATGACCTTTCAGCGCGATATTGTCCAGTGGCAGATTATTGCAAAGCATTTAGCGGACTTGACGAAAGAGGTTGTGGTGTCGTTACGGGAGGAACAGTTATGGGCGAAAACGGTGACCGTCAAAATTCGGTTCGGTGATTTTCAGACCCTGACTCGCAGTACAACACTGACGGTTCATTCCGCCTCCGAAGAAGAAATCCGCAAGGCGGCCTTTGCATGTCTCAAACGCTTCGATCTGCACAAACGCATCCGCCTGATCGGCGTCCGTCTGTCGCACCTGGATAAAACGTTCCGACCCGGAGGTTAAATCTCGAAACCGCTGTTCGGTTTGATGGAGGCGTGAGGGGATTCCATTTCCTGACTTTCATATCCCCGGGTGATGTAGTAGGCCACCTTGTCGAAAAACAACATAATACGTCGGTCCAGCTCCAGAGACATATAGATATTGATGGTTTTCTCCCAAACGCCACGGGAGATGGTGAAGGTAAAAACCTGTCTCTTGATGAGGCTCAACGTGCTGAGCACATCCGCCAGGGGTAAATTTTCCCGCCTTCTTTCCTTGCCTACTTTCGTATAAAAAATGCGAATGTCGTTGTCTGAGTAAAAACCGCCCAGCCATTTCCCGAACTGGGACAGGATAATAAAAAACCGCTTGAATAGTCTGGTCGTATCGAAATCATGGTACCCTGTCGTTGACCAGTTTGTGCGTACGTCTGCGACGCAGTTTTCGGCAATATCCCGGGCGTTCTGCTCGATAATGTTCACCAAGTGATCGGAAAGCAGATTTTTTTTCGCCTCGGCCGGGAGCGATTCGTCCAGGGACAGGGAAAAGGAATCCCGGATTGCCCAATAATCGGATTTACTTTTAATATAGGTATCAACGGCCTTGGTGTTGGATTTAAAGGCAAGTTTGGGGATCTTCTGCAAGGGGAAATATTCGACCCCCACGGAGTCATCGCCGTATCGCAGATGTCCTCCCCCGTACTCGATTTCAAACGTGACAAAGATCAAATCACCATAAAAGTAATTGGTACAGGAATCGACATCCACCAACCCGATGATTTTTCCCTGAATACCTGCCTCCTCTTCCAGTTCCCGGAGTGCTGCATCCTCGATGCTCTCGCCGGTTTCAGCGAATCCTGTCGGCAGGCACCACAGCCCTTTATAGGGTGCCCTTCCTCTCTTAACCAGTAAGATCCGGCGGTCCTGGACGACAATCGCAGAGACGACGGGCAGCGGATTTTCATAAAAATAGATGCGGCAGTTGCGACACCAATCCCGCAGGGTACCGTTTTCATCCTTTTTTTCAATCTTGTGACTACAGTGGGGACAAAATAAACGGGGATGCCTTTTCATGGGTTGACCTCGGTTGGTTTGGGATCGGAACAGATGAAAATCCGGTCATTCTTGGAGATGACCACGCCATTTTTGCCATGTGACTGTTGCTGGAGCAACTCCGGCAGGTGCCCCACTATATCGTTCCGGTCTATCTGTGTTCCGGTGAGGAAGAAGGGACTTTTGAAATGAAAATAATCGATGATTTCATGCAAATCATCCATGGGATAAACCAATGCATTGGGGTAGTCGATGATGTCAATCCGCCCGAACCAGGGAGCAAGGATGGCAGCCCCGTTTTCTGCAGAGAACTGACGGATAAGTTTCTCCACAGGGAGTAGAAATTCCTTGCGGGTACAATGACGGCCCATGATTTTTTTGACGCACTCAAACAAATCTCCCATGTTGCGACTGTCGTGGGTGATGGTGACGAAAATACCCTTGGGCTTAAGAATGCGGGTAATGTGCGGCAATATTTCCGGAAAAAAATAGAGGGCGTAACTGCAAAGCACCAGATCATAGGATTGGTCTTGAAAAGAGGCGATCAGGGAAGCATTACCTGGAATAAATTGGCCCTGTACTCCGGCACGGGCACAAGCCTGCAGAAAAAGAGGTTCATGACCAGGAATAAGATCCACCCCTGTAATGGTTGTCCTGGCGGAGATTTTTCCCGCAAGGGCTTCCGTGAAAAAACCGAAGCCGCACCCCAGATCGAGAATGGATGATATCGACTTGAAATTAATCGTTTCCACCGCCACATCCCGAATATCCTGTTTGTTGGTGGAGCGCTTTCGAATAAGGTCGGCGATGGTCTGGTGCTGGTGGATATTGCCATATACCTTGACAACACGAGAGATATTTTCGTTTTTCATGGCCCCTCCTTATGGCACATCATTTGTCCGCGCCGTCATACCCAACATCTGCAGAATCAGAACCTTCAATACAGGATGTCTTTACAAGGTTGCCATATCAGCCTGAAAATATATATCTATACTATGCGATTTCCCTATGGATTGAAACCCTAAACAAGGCCCATTCGAGAGGAATTTTTATCCGATTATTTTCTTGACAGGTTTTTGGGGTGTATGTTAAGCACCGCAGTGGTTTAAGGAGAAGATAATCTTTTTAAATGTTTTTGATTTAAGGGTATTTCAGCGTGATTCACGGTTAGTGTCTTTGCAGGTCGCTCAGATACCGGTAAATGTGCCGGTATTTGTGTTTTTTGCGGGATAGGAAGAGTCGGCGGTTTGAGGTAGCCGTATCAGGGATATAAGAGTCGGCGCGCCGGGGATAGAGGAGGCGGCGTCGGGATGAGCAAGCAGGACCAATTCGAAAATTTTAGAAGGAGGCAATGAAAGATGGAGGAAATGTTACCAGGATTAAAGAAGTACCCCCATATCTTCAGTCCACTGCAGATTGGCAAGCTGAAGGTAAAGAACCGCGTGAAGTATGCATCGACGGAGACGAACTTCAATTACCGTGACGGTTATGTTTCGGACAAGGAAGTTGGTTACATGGAAGCGCAGGCCAGAGGTGGTGCGGGAATCGTAACGACGCAGGGTGCGTACACGGATCCGCGCGGTGAAGGCCGCGGCTATGTCGGCATGATGGCGATCTGGGATGACAAGTTCATTCCGGGTTTGAAGAGACTGGCGGACGTGATCCACAAGCACAATTCGGCTTCTTGTTTGCAGCTGATGCACTGTGGTCGAGTCGGCGCGATCGAGCTGAACTACTCGGTGGGTCCGTCGATGGTCCCGCAGAAGCTGCCTTTGTTCCGTCCCCCGGTTGAGATGACGAAGGACCAGATCAAGGATTGTATCCAGGAGCACATTGACGGTGCACGTCGTGCGGTTGAGGCGGGCTACATGATGGTCGAGATTTCGGGCATCGTGGGTTACCTGCTGTCGAACTATGTATCTTCGTACACGAACAAGCGGACGGACGAGTATGGTGGGGACATTCGCGGCCGTATGAAGTTTGTCATGGACATCATCAAGGGCTGCAAGGAAGTCTGCGGCGACATTCCGGTCGGGATTCGTCTTTGCGGTGAGGAGCTGTTGGATGACCGCGGTGGTAACACGGTAGAGGAGAGCCTCCAGTCCTGTATTCTGGCAGAGGAAGCGGGCATTGATTACCTGAGCGTGACGGCGGGCTGGCAGGAGTGTGCGGTACCGGTCATTACGCGCGACGTCCCGATGGGCTACTGGCTGTACATTGCGGAGCGGATGAAGAAGCACCTGAAGGTTCCGGTGTACCATGCATACCGTCAGTTCGTACCGGAGATTCCGGAGAAGGCGATGGCGGAAGGGAAGCTGGATGGCTGGGAGATGTGCCGTCCGATGATCGCGGATCCGCTTTTGCCGATCAAGATCATGGAAGACCGTCAGCAGGATATCATTCCGTGCATCGCGTGCAATGTTTGTTTGGCGCGTCTGTTCCGGGATACGGAGCTTTGCTGTACGGTTAACCCGGCTCTGGGTCATGAGAACGAGGTTGACTGGGGTAATTACAGTTGGAAGAAAGACCCGGTATCGAAGAAGGTTGCGATCATTGGTGCAGGTATTGCGGGCATGCAGGCCGGTGAGATTATTGCCGCGAAGGGCCATGACGTCACGATTTACGAGAAGCGGGACGTGGTTGGCGGCCAGTTCGAGATCGCTTCGAACGGTCCCTGGGGCGACGAGGAGCTGCTGCGGATGGTGAATTACCTGAAGGCGCAGTGCGATCGTTACGGTGCGAAGATTGTATTGAACAAGGCGATCACGGCGGACGATCTGAAGGCGATGGATGTGGATGCGGTGATCATCGCGACGGGCGCGGTACCGGACAAGGAAGCGTATGTGGGTTCGGACAAGGCGAATGTCTGCACGTGCTTCGACATTCTTCAGGGCAAGGTAAAACCCGGCAAGAACACGGTTCTGTTGGGCGGCAAGGCGGTGAGTATTGCGACGGCGTTGTACATCATCAACAAGTACAAGGATGTGAACGTATCGATCGTTGGCCCGCAGAAGAAGTTCGGGCCGGATGTGAACATTTCTTACGTATGGCGTTACATGCTGAAGCTGAAGCAGGGTAAGGTCAATCAGATGAACCGCACGACGGCGAAAGAGATTGTTGACGACGGCGTGATCATTCTGGATGCGGAGAAGAAGGAAGTGAAGGTACCTGCGGACCTGGTGGTGATTGCGGACCTGCGTTCGAACACGGAGCTCAAGTACGGCAAGTACGGGAAGGCTGAGGTTTTCATGATCGGCGACGTGATCCAGGTTCGGAGAGGCTATGCGGCGATTCACGACGGATACCGGATGGGTATGAAGTTCTCCCATAAGTGGTATCAGCTGATGCACAGAACGACGAAACACGACTAACCAAAGGAAGGGGATTTAGGATATGATTCCAGAGATTGATGTAATGAAGTGTAACGGTTGCGCGATTTGTGTTCGTGCATGTCCCGTGGGGATTATCGGGATATTCAATAAGAAGGCGGTCATGCTTCGCGATTTGTGCGAGGAGTGTGGAATTTGTGCGTTTTCCTGCCCTGAGGTAGCGATTTATTACGAGCTGGAAGACACGAAGTCATTGAATACGTACACGGCGGCGTTCCCGACGGCAAAGCGTCTGGATGCGATATTGGGACAGAAGGGCGACAAATAGTTCTTCAGGAAGGATAGAGAAAGATGAGTAATGTACATCCGAATTTTATCGATCACATCAGCATCGCGGTATTCGACGTGGTGAAGGCGGAGTCGGATTATATGCGGATCTTTGGCTGGGATGTAGCGGAGCGTTATTTTGATCCGGATTCCCATATCAACGTGACGTGCTTCAAGGTTGGGCCGACGACGGTTGAGGTGATGGAGGACGAGGGATCGGGCGGCTGGTATGAGCTGCAGGATCTGAAGGGGAACATCGTGGTCAGCGGCTCGGGTGCGGAGACGAAGTGGGTGAAGAAGTCGACTCCGAAGCCTGAGGGTGTGATGTACGATGTGGGATACTGGATCACGAAGGCCAACGGCGGCAAAGAGGGTGTTCAGCTGCTTTCGATCAACGTTGATTCGGTGAATGAGGCGGTTCCGAAGCTGAAGGAAAACGGTGCGGTGATCGTACCGGAGAAGTTCGGCGAGAAGAAGGAAGTCCGTTTCTGGCCTGAGAAGAAGCGTTATTATGCGTTTGTTCATCCGAAGGACACCCATGGTGCTCTTTGGGAGGTCATTGACGGGAAGTATGCTTCCCAGCTGTAAGCGATAAAGCAGGGTCGCAAGACCCCGGGTAAACGAAGGGCCCCTCCTCAAAAAGGGGCCCTTCTTATTTGGCGGAAAAAACGAAAAACAGGATTAACCAAGTTTTCCTTTGGAGGACTACCACGAAAAATAATTTTAAATCACCATAAAATTGTATTGACAGGTTCGCCTAAAATTGATAGTCAACACTGGGCTTTTTTTAGGCCGCTTATCAAGCGCATAAGCAGCGTATTCGGAGGATCTGAGCGAGTTCATATAGTTTACCGTAAGTGGAATTGAGATCGTTTTCTGGAGAAAAATCGACAGGGACGGAGCGATGAAGGGTACGGAGAACGGGACGTTCGTCAGAATCAGGATAGTAAACTCAGAGGAGACTGGGGAGAATATCGTACACACAATTTACCTGGGTATCAAAAAAGGCACGAATGATCCGGCCCCACTCATAGTCTAAAGATATGGGTGGGGTTTTTCTTTTTCAATAATTGGCGTTTGTGGACATGGGGAAGATGTCCAAGAATAATGAACCAATGTAGGTGAAAAGGAGGGCATAACATTGAAAGAGAAGCTGAGGGTGGAGAACCAGGCACGAGCCAATTCGATGAAGCCTGGGAAATGGATCAAGAGTACGTGCAAGATGTGCCTGCACACCTGTGCAATTCAGTGCCACGTGTCACCGGAGGGAGTGATCAACAAGATCGAAGGCGACCCCACCTCGCCATCCAACCGAGGGAAAATGTGTACGAAGGGCATCACGGGTATCATGCGGACCTACGATCCTTACCGGGTCACGCATCCCGTGAAGCGTACCAATCCTAAGAAGGGCCCGAACGAAGATCCGGGCTGGGTGGAGATTTCCTGGGAGGAGGCAATGAGCACAGTTGCCGCGAAGGTGAAGGCCTGTGTCGAGAAGGATCCCCGGGAATTCATCGCGTCGATCACGGATTTCCAGAAGATATACCTGTGGGCCTGGCCGGCCTGTGTCGGGAGTGCGAACCAGTTCCACGTTGTGGGGACGTACTGCGGCGGCGCCTACCACATCACGGCAGGCATTTATAACTCGGCGTTTGCCGGGGTGGGCGACTACAAGTACTGCAACTACTGGCTGCAGATCGGCGGCGGCGACGGGTTCTCATCGCATCTGCATGTCGGGGCGGCCCAGGGTCACATGGCGGATGCCCGGGACCGGGGCATGCGGGTGGTTTGCGTGGAGCCCCGCTGTTCGACATCGGCGGCGAAGGCGGAAGAATGGGTACCGATTCGCCCGGCCTGTGACCGGCATTTTGTTCTGGGCTTGATACATTCCCTGCTTTACGATCACAATATCTACGACGCGGAATACCTGAAATGGTACGCCAACGGGGGTTACCTGATCCGGGACGACGGCTGGTTCAAACGATCGGCGACGGAGAAGCATAAGGCGCC
>Ga0116141_10003948_pt1 | contig 12534 bp, 12 predicted proteins | sample AD_UKC097_MetaG_FD_89744 | JGI IMG/M metagenome (GOLD analysis project Ga0116141, IMG submission 89744) | Active sludge microbial communities of municipal wastewater-treating anaerobic digesters from USA - AD_UKC097_MetaG | ecosystem: Engineered > Bioreactor > Anaerobic > Digestate | place: USA... | reverse complement strand
TTGTACCCTCCCACCCCCCGCTTCCAATCATCCGCGAGGGAACCCTGCTGAAAAAGCTGACCCGCCCCCGCCGCGTTCAACCCAGGGAAAGCCGAACCCAGCGCCGAGCGGAGGAGTTCTTCCATCAATTTGTTGTATGTATCACCCGTTACCGGCATGTTACCTCCCTAAAATTTAGTCCATTTACCATTATTAACTATCCACTCTTCAAGCGCGGTGCCGTTGTTCACCAAAATCCGCGCAAGATCAGGCAACCCTTCAACCGGTGGAAGCGCCGTCAGTACCACCGGAAGTGTCGCCACCAACCGGCGCTCACCACCCGTGTAGAGAAACAGGAGCCGTAATGCCCCTCTCCTCAACAGGAAAAAACTTCCTTCGGGCATCCTCCCGTTTTCAGGAAGTGCCTCCCCCTCTGCAGGTATAGGCGCGAACCGTGAGTTTAATTCTTCCTGAATCAATCCCTTACCCTCCTTTTTTCAAGTTTTATTCCTTTTATGGCGCCTATCCCGGTGCCGCCTACCGAAACCGATGCCCGACGGCAGTGTGCAATATCGTTGGCAGCGGACGGCACCGGTTCAATAATTATTGATTCACCCGGCTCACTGATCAGCCGGGTGAATGATATATCGCCATTCCCGGTCTCAAGTTTCACCTCCACTTCTCCCGGAAGGGCCTGAAGATAAAGTCTTAGTTTCCTCAGCCGCTGAACGCCCATACCTGTTGTCGTGTATTCACGGGTGCGAAGAAAGGCCACGACCTCTGAATCGCTTTCGCCGATGATATCTGGACCCACACCCTCCGGCTCATACTTCACCACAGATCTTCCACCCCAGGATAACAGCATTCCTTCCAAATTATTCACCTCTCCGGGCAACTCGCAACAGGCGACCACCAAGGGGCAAGCCGGTAACGCCACCACCCCTCCCAACCCGGGATGGCTAAACTTATACCACCCACCGGTTTTCTCATCAAATATAAGGAGGAGTTTGGAATCATCATCCAGAACCACGGGGAAGCAGCACCACTTCCTTTCAGCAAACCTCGCGGGCTGCATGAATGCCTTCACCCGCGTGAGGGTGATCCCGATAGAGTCGCCAATGTTTCTGAGCGCCCCGCTACTGAGAATGTGGAATTTCCCCCTGTCGAAGAAGATCACGCCCGCGGGTGATGATAGCACACCCCCCACGAGTTGTTGTCCGGTGGTGGTGTAGAGCGTTACAATCCGCCATGTTACCGGATCACCGGAAGTGTAGAGCTTGTGTATCGCACCCCGGGTGAGGAGCAGCACCCCGTCGCCGTCGTCATGAATGCTCATTATCGGGTCTGTCGTCCCACCCGGCAAAGATATGATGCTCTCGGGTGGGAATGTGAAGTGCCGCCCCGGCTCTGAAAACGCCAGAGTGGCCGGATAGGTTGTCTCCTCAGGTGAGGTGTTCATCTCTTCGATCATAAGACCGGTATCTGCGAGAGTATCAGTGAAAGCCAGTTGATTGAGCGCAAGTTTCACCGGGTGGCGATAGAATACCGTGCCGTCTTTTTTTGTGCGGTAGAGCCTCTTCTCCCGGATCCTCAACCCCTCGGTTGAAGGAAGGTACGGGATGTAGTTGAGCGTTACCGCCGCGAAGTTTTCGTACTCCTCACCCGGGGTGGTTATCACGGGAGTCTCGATGAAGGCACTTTCAGTTCCGTTCTCATCCACGAATACAAGCCGGTAACAGTAATCTGAGGCGTTCCATATCTCACCCCCTTCGATGGTCGCAGTACCGGAAAAGACCCTGCCACTTACTCCATCACTCGAGTAAGGAGGAGCGAAGAAGTTCACTTCCGGTAGTTTCAGACCTGCCGCGAAGAGCCTCCCCTTATTGAAGCACCACGCCCCCGCCGCGGGTGGCAAAGTAAACCGCGCTGTCTTCCATGTCGAGAGCTCGTCATCGTGTTTGGTGTCGGTATAACCGGTCTCCTCAGGTGCAAGCACAGCCAACTCATAGTAAATAAAAGGGGAAGGCGACACTGTTGAGGCAATCACCCCTCTTGTGCGGTAGAGTCGCTTTCTGATAACGCGTGTATCATCCGGTACAGGGAGACCCGTTATCACCACTTTGTTGCTGGTTCCGGAGAATCCTGTTGATCCGGTGGATGCCAATCTGTATGCGGTGAACGGCATCGATACCATCGATGAGTCACCCTGTTCCGACTCGTACACCAACACATAATTGTACCACCCGGGGCCGATGCTCCCCCCGGAATCATGCTGCACCGCTACAACGCCGGGAGCCCCGTTAATTTCAGGCGCGGCGATCCCGAAGGGGGAGGTTTCCGTTAGGTTACTCCCCCCAATAACAACCGCTGACATCCCGCTGAAGAGCACATTCCTCCCGTCACCGGCTGGGAAGGTACCACAGGCCCCCGATCCCTCAAGTCCGGATGTAACAATTTCCCACTCACCCGCTCCCCCCTTCGAAAGAGCTACACTTGTCTCCGAAAAGGCCACGAGATAGTTGTTCCCCTCACCATCAGGGATCGCCGCGAGACCCAGAATTGTCGTGAACGGGGGAGCCGAGAAATTCTCCCAGTTCCCCCTTCTGACGGGTGTACCGCTCAATCCGGGGGCATCAAGCACCAGATCGATCAGTTCGCTCACAGCCCCTTGAGGAAGATAAAGTGGCGAAGTTGCCTCGTCGATACCGGCCACGGGCCCGGTAAAATCCACCTCGTTCATTCTCAGTACCCCATGTTATATCTGAAGTTCTCGGGGAGACCGCGGGTGTTCTCGCGGGATATCCTCCCCTTTTCACCCTGTTTCTCCAGGAATTTCTGATATGCCGAAGCGATGTCCTGCTGTATCTGCTTCGTTTTAAGCTGTTTTGCCTCAAGGTTGCCGAGGATGCCGTCGATCTCGGCTACGGCTTTTTTGATAACATACTCCTCGAACTCGACAGGGATCGAGGTTGGATCGCTATCCTCAACCAGATCCTCGATCGCCCTGTAGTAGTAAGCTACGAGTGAACTCACTGTATGTGGCGCGAGGAGGATCCTGTTGGCGAGCCTCATGAAAACAGCGGATGAAACAGTAGGCTCGAGCCAGGTGTTCTCCAGTTGCTCCTTAAACCGGTCAAGATCAACCTCATAGGCCAAGCCATGGCTCACGCCGTCGCCGCACTCCATGAAGATGACCGACCGTGGGCTCTCGAGCATCTGCGGGAAGTGGTCATCGTCCACCGGAATCGTGAGTACACTTTTACCTACGAATGTGGCTGATCTGGTTCCGGTCGAGAGATCAATCATCGCCTCCCACTTTTTCATTCCAAGGCCGTTGAGCTCGGTCTGGATCGATCTCTGCGCGAGGTTTATGATCCTGTTCAGCCTTGTCACGGGGAATAAAGGATTCCCCTGCACATTGGCATCGATAACTATCTGATCGCGGAGCTCCGCGAGAGTTGCTGACATACAATACCCCCTTTCATTTTAGAGCTGAGCCAGCTGTTCAATTTTTGAAGAGTAGAGCCGGAAGAATACCGCCGCCTCTTCATTCTGCCTGTCCTTTTCGAGAAGAAGTGCCACCGCGTACGCCACAAGCGCTCCCGCGGTGTTCTCCGGCAATTCGGGGCCTGTTTCTGCGGTTGCCCTTGCCGGCCGCCTCAGGTAACTGATCGAGTAGCTACCGCCAACCAGAGGCACGCTGAACACGAGATCACCTCCCGATACATGGCAATAAAGATTATCAGCCCCCGACCTTAGAAGTGAGTTGTGCTCCCTCGCGTACCGTAACATCGATCTGCTCCAAAGGGCACAGGGCCTCTCGGTGCCGCCGGAGGTGGGTGAACACTTCACCTCCAGTATGTATGAGAGACCGGAAGGAAGTGGCACTTTTCCACCGGTTACTGATGTGAATTTTTCCTCCGTTTCCAACGGTGTTAGCAGGAGGGGGAGCCCTCCTCCGGCTCCCCTTTCCGTGTAAATGAAGAGGGCGAAATTCACCACTTCATCCATTGCGTCGTTCAGTGAATCGATTATCTCCGCGTCGCTCCAAAAGCCTGCCTCCCGTTCATCGAGCAGACTGCGGACGCGTGATATGAGATCAGCAGTGTTCATTTCTTTTTCCTTCCCGGGTCGTCACCAGAAGCGTGATAATCGCGTCCGAACGCGGGCGACCCCTTCAGGTCGCTGATCTCACTCTCATCTTCGGTCACGAACACCCCCGTCGCCTCCTCAGGGGTGAAGGAATACTTCTTCCCCCTCAGTGTAATGGAATATCTTCGATATTTGCTTATGAATTTCATATTTCTGCTCTTCCTTTCCTTTGTTAATTCTTGAGTTCTCAATGCGCTGCGGCGCACTCGAATTCTCAGGTTCTCAGGTTCTCAGGTTCTCGAGTTCTCAGGTTCTCGCCAGAATTCCATGGCACTCTTCATTGTGGATCTCGATACCGAGGTCCATCAGAAGTTTGGTTGTAGTGCCATCAACGCCGGGAGTTTCAACGCCTTCTTCGATCCTGAACTTGCGGCTCCCTTTTTTGTCGTTCGCCATGTAGCGGAGCCGTACCTTGTCGGCATCGATCGTGAAGCCGTAGTTGGTGAACTTGCCGTCCATCATCGGGTTCCAGATAAGATCAACGGTTCCGAACGGGGTCATATACTCCCTCACATTCACCCCGTAGATAGTGGTTACGGGACTTGGATTTATCTCGTACCTGCTTTTGATGAACTTGTTGATTTCGGTGAGCTGACCACTGCCGCACATGTGGATCTTCCGGTTTGAGCCTTTTTCGAAGACCTCGCGCAGGTGATCGTCGAATGTGTCCTCATCGAGTGTTGGTGAGTAACTGTTTACATGGGTCTGGATCCTCCCGAGGAAGCCGTGCCCCCAAGTGGTGCGGTAGTTACCGGCAGTGGCGTATCCCTGCGACGGCGCGAAAAGGAAGTAGCGCTCGGCCTGGAGCTTCATCTCCTCGATTTTTTTCGCCACGAGTGCCGCGTGGTCGACCCCGTCGGTGTATGTCTCACCCGCCTGGTGCCTTCCGGTGGTCGCCACCGACTCGCTGAAGATATTAAGGTAGTTGTACTTCTCAACTTCCTTCACACTTACGGCAGTTCTCACCCCGGCATACTCCGTATTCCGCGAACCGATTATCTTCAGATAGGTACCTTCAGACTGGAGCGAAGCGAGAGAAGTAGCCCCGTCGATGTGGGTAAGCACCACCTGAGTGGTGTTCTTGGCAGAAACATACGCCATCTGATCGGTCTCTTCGATCAGCACAATATCATCGGTATTGAAGATAGTGATCGAGTTGCAGTTTCCGGTGGTGAGGACCAGCGTGGCGGGTGTTCCTGACGCGGTAATCGTTGTTTTGGTGGTTGTCTGATGCGGATAGAGTTCGCTCTCGAACCATGAGAACTTCGCGAACGGGCTCCTGACCTCCTTGCTCTTCCTACCGGAGAACCACAGGAACTGGAGTAGTGGTGTCTGATACGGTTTCATTAGATAGAGTATCTTCTCCACATCAGGGACCGCGTTGGCGGTGTTCATTGTTCCCGAGGAGACCACTCCCTGGTTTATCGACTCGTAAGCCATTTTTACCTCTTAGTTGGTTATTGAATTAATGATGTTCCGAAGGAGTCGGTTTCCTCCCTCATTGCCGTTTCTGGCCCGGCTTCCCGTTTCCGCGGGGGGCTTGAGCCTTTCAACCCTTTTCAGGGTGTCTTTCACTTTTTTAATCACCTCCTCACCAGCCTCTTTCCTGAGCCTCTCGAGCTCCGCGGCGGTATTTTGCCCCTCCCTGAACCTTTTAAGTTGAAGTGCGAGCGAAGCGGGATCGCCGGCCAGCACTTCAAAATAGCCGGGATTTTCCCTCTCCCAGCCCGCGAGAAGAGCGGCAGCATCATCCGAACCGAGGGTCGATTCCAGATCTGCCCTCACTTCCGCGGCCCTCTTTTCAGCAGCCGAACTTACCAGTTCGCTGAATAGTTGTTTCATTTCTTGTTCGTTCATAGAATTACCCGTTATTTACGATGCAAACTTAATCTGCCCGAAAGCGCGTCTCAAGTTGAAAGATTTAACCGTGCAGTTATTGTAAATGGTTAAAATGCTTTAAGTTATTGTTAATTTTTCATAAATTGTGTTGATGAATTAAAAAATTGGTGAATTATGTGCAGCAGTAAGTGGATCTGCTACCTGAGATATATCCTGGTGTTAGCTGTATTCCTCGGAATGAGCGTTTTTGCTCAGTCGAACGAGCCGGTCAGAGAGAAGTTTGACCCGGCGAAAGACCCCGCCAAAGACCTGCAGGAAGTGGTGAAAACCGCTAAAGAGCAGAATAAAAGGATAATTCTTGATGTCGGCGGCGAATGGTGCAAATGGTGCCACTGGCTGGATGAGTTCATCGAGAAAAACGCCGAGGTTAAGGAAGCTCTCCACGCCTCTTTCGTAATACTCAAGGTGAATTACAGCAAAGAGAATAAAAATGAGGATTTCCTCTCCAAGTATCCGAAGGTTGAGGGCTACCCTCATTTCTTCGTACTGAATACCGACGGCTCTTTCCTCCACTCGCAGAACACTGCAGAGCTCGAGGAAGGAAACGGCTACTCGAAAGAGAAATTCCTCCGGTTTGTAGCTAAATATAAACCCTGAACGGTACACGGTTTAACAGCGGGTCTGCCGGCAGGCACCCCGGACACAGAACCTTTTTCGATCATATTTCAACTTGTTGCTGATTGAGTCTGCTTAGAAATTATAAAAGAGAATACCAAGAGCTCCTCGCTAAATTTGAGGACCTCCAGAGCCGTCACGACGAGCTCGAGGCAGCACAAGGCAGCATCCTCCGTATGAACAGTGAGATAGACTCGCTCAGATACGACCTCGAAGACCTCACCAGAAAAGTAACCAGTCTCCGGAATGAAGAATCTGACTTGAGCATCCTCCTTTTCTCAAAGAAAAGCGAGCTCGAGAAAGTTGAAGAATCGCATCGCGAGATTCTTAACGATTACAACAAGAAATCGCGTGAGATCACCGGTTTTGAAAGGGAAATTGAGGAGAAACAGACAAAAGCCGATGCCGCCGCGCGCGAACTGACTGCCGTATTGGGCAGAATGGAAGCCGCGAAGCTGGAGTATGAGGAATACGACAAAGGCCTGTTGGTCTTACGGGAAGAAGAGGCAGCCAAGAGGGCAAGCCTTATCAGGTTCCAGGAAGAGATCGATCAGCTTAAATATGAGAAAGAAAAATACTCGAATCTTGAGATTCTGCGAGTCAGATTCGACGAAGTAAGTGAACGGGTTCAGGATTCACTGAAGCAAAGAGCCGATCTCGAGTTTGAGATAAAAGACCTGGAGGCATCCAAAAGAAACCTCCTCGAAGAGATATCCAGGGTGAGAAACGAAATGATATCTCAGCGCACGCTATTCGAGCAGCATGTTATCCAGGAAAAGGTGGCGATCGAAAAAGAGCTGATCCAGATGAAGAATGACCTTGACGAAGCGATCAAACTGAGGCGCGATAACCTCGCTGTTCTTGATCGTGACCTCTCGGAAGCGAAAATAAGATATTCTAAGATCTCGGCTGCCACCGATCAACTGATCGAAGAACTGAACGATAACGAAAGAAAAGTCGCGATGCTCAAAGTGGAACGCGACAACCTCAGCGATGAGTCGACCGCCCTCTCCAAGAGGGTGGAGACCCTGTCATCAAAAGCCTCCGCTCTCGATACTGAAGTGCAACTGCTCACCAGGCAGGTTGATAGATTGAACGATGAACGACAGGTTACATCGGGGCTCCTTGAGCAGATCCGTGGCTCGATTCAGGGACTGACGGGCTCGAAAGAGGCTATAATTGATAACATCACCAGGCTTAACCAACAGCTTGCCGAAAAAAACCGGGTTTACTCCGAAAGTTTTAATGAATATCAGGAACTCCTCGAACACCTCCAGTCGAGAAAGATCGAGGCCGTTAACCTGAAAGGTATCATAGAGATCCGCAGCCGTAAATTGCGCGATATCGACCGTGAACTCGCCTCGCTTGAAGCACTCCGCGATGAGTATGAAAGCGACCTAAGACAGATCCTCGATCTGCAGAAATCGCTCAGTGCCGACCTTACCAATTCGCAGGAAAATGTCCAATCGCTACAGGATACGATCACAGCGCTAAGAAAGAAATTCACCGAGATTCTTAAAGTCAGAAAAGCAAGGCAGGAGTCTGTTCGCCGGCAGAGAGCAAAGGAAGCTTACGAGGAGGAGGATGACTATCAGGAAGAGACAGTAACCAGGGAGTTCAAACCCGGTCAGGATGTTGCTGAAGATACTCTGAAAGCAATCTATGCCGATACAAACCGGACTGCTCTTGAGGATATGAAAGAGATTTTCGAGGGAAGCAGGATCGACCTTACAATAGCTGAATCGGGCTCCCAGGCTTTTGAAGCACTCAAAACGGAACCATACGACCTCGCCTTTTTTGATCTAAACCTCCCGGGAATGTCACCGATCGAGATTATCGAAAGGATGCGCGCTTCAAATGTTTATAAGACGATCCCGATCTTCGCGATGCTCGAGGCCCCTGATGAAAACCTCCAGCTCCTCGCGATCGATGCCGGCGCTACAAACATAATCTATAAGCCCGTCTCCCCCGATATCGTGATCTCCGAATTGAAGAAGTACCTCCCCATCTAAAAATGGATTCATCCTTCAGCCCCCGGCTATCATACTTCATACTTCATACTTCATACCTCAACCCGCCAAAGGCGGATCATACTTCATCCTTCATACTTCAACACTGATGCCTCACCCTTCATCCTTCAGCCTTCAGCCCTCAGGCCTCAGCCCTCAAGTTCTACACTTAATCAACTCCCCCTCCCGTGGCGGCCGTGAACTCTATGTGCGCGACCTGATATCGGAGTTACAGAAGGCCGGTTTGGTTAACCATGTTGTGGGAAGAAAGCATTCTGTGATTGAAGAAGCATGCGTGAACGGAGGGGTACACTTCATCCCCACAACCACCCGGGCAAAGTTTTCTTTTATCGAAGTGATCAGGCTGGCCGCTTTTATCAGAAAGAACGGGATAACAACTGTATTCTCCCACACCAGAAACGATGTTTTCACCGGGTCACTTATAAAACTTTTCGCGAAAGTGAAGCATGTCCACGGCATCTACATGGGTACCGGACCGAAGAAAGACCCCATCCACCGCTTCATCTATGGCAGGGTTGATGCCCTTCTCACCTCGGCGGAATTCTCGAAGAATGAATGTGAGCGCTACCTCCCCGTTCCCGATGGCGCAGTTAAACTGGTGAGATACGGAAGATACACCGGAAATTATATTATCCCGGATGGCACAAGGGAGAGGATCCGCCGGCAGATGGATACACCTCCCGGTAAAATTGTAGTGGCTGTTATGAGCAGGATCGACTCAGGAAAAGGGGTTGACATCTTCGCCGCCGCACTTCAACTTCTCGATGAGAAAACCCGTGAAAATGTAGAGTTCTGGATAATGGGTGAACCGACTGTTAAGGACACCGACACTGCCGGGAACCCCCTCTATGAGGAACAGGCGCAGATACTGCACGACCGGTTAAAGAAGATGGCCAAAGAGAATCCGGGAAATCTGAAACTGATCCCGTTTCAGAAAGATTATATCTCATGGCTCGCGGGGATGGATATTTTTGTTCTCCCAACACACAATGAAATGTATTCACTCTCGGTGATCGATGCCATGATGACTGGACTCCCGGTTATCGGTACCGACGCGGGAGGAACAACCGAACAGATCGGCAATAACGAACGGGGCACCCTCGTAAAACCGGGTTCTTCACAGGCAATTGCAGACGCGATAAAAGAGTTTGTTGAGAATCCCCTCACCATAAAACAAAAAGGGGATGCCGCCCGGCTATGGGCAACATCCCAACATGACTTCAAAAGAACCGTTTCTCAGATTCTCAAGTTCTTAAATTCTTAACGCGCCACGGCGCACCGGAGTTCTCAGGTTCTCTGGTTCTTAGGTTCTCTAGTTCTCGAGTTCTCTCTCAATAGCCGCGGTGATCTTCTCACCCTCCGGCTCATCCTTGCTTACGAACCTCTCAACTATCTTGCCATCCTTGTCGATCAGGAATTTCTCGAAGTTCCACTTGATGTCTTTTGAACCGGTTACTTCGTTATTGGTAAGCCAGGCAAAAAGCGGGGCTTTACCGTCTCCAAGAACAGCGACCTTGTCCACCATCGGGAAAGAAACCGAAAACTTTGTCGAGCAAAACTCTTTGATCTCTTCGTTGGTACCGGGTTCCTGCCCGCCGAAATCGTTGCAGGGAAAGCCGAGGATCACGAGACCACGGTCTTTATATTTCTTGTAAATATTCTCCAGACCGGTGTACTGCCTCGTGTAACCGCACTTGCTGGCCACATTAACAATGAGAACCACCTTCCCTTTGTAAGCTGAAAGATCGACCTCTTTACCGTCGATATCCTTCACTTTGAAGTCAGCAAGATTTTTATCAGACACAACAGCTCCTGTTGTTGAAGTTGACTGAATTGGGGCGTCACTCCCCTTATCTTTTGTGGCTACAGCCACTACTGCCACGGTAAGAACAACCGCGAAAACTATTCCAAGATATTTCATCATTTTATATATCCTCCTGAATCTGTAACAGAATAATATTACAGAATGGTTCAAAATAAAAACCCGTACTGCAGTTGGCCACAACCACCGTACGGGTAAAAAAGGAAATCCTTTAGTTCGGGTTAAGTCTCCTTGTCAACATCACTCCGGATGGTGGCAAGGGCGATCTTGTTAATTCCCAATGCAGAAGATATCTTCGTGAAAAGCTTCATTTCCATGGCGCTCAGATCCGAGTCTGCAAGCATCAGGGCGTAGAGGTGTTTGATAAGATCGTACTTCTCATCGAAGTAGAAATTCTTGTCGATGAACTGAAGTGTCTTCTGTACTTGCTCTTCGGGGTAAACATGGCTTTTGCTCTCTTCGAGGAGTTCATCAACCTGCGCTGAGGAAAGATTGAACTTCTTCTTCAGTACCGCGGAAATTTTTTGATATTCCACTTCACTGAAGCTCTCATCGGCGTAGGCCATTAAAACCAGAAGCGCGGCTGTGGCAGCACGGATATTAGCTTTGTATTCGTCCGAATTCCTGTCGATTTCTCTGGAGTCGCCCGCAAATTTTTTCTTGAAGACCTTGTCAAACAGACTCAATTCATACTCCTTGGCTATTGAACCGCGGGTTTTGGCCGCTCATATATCTTTGACATGTAGTTGTAATAAGCAGCATGGTCACTCTTGAAGTGCTCTCTCCTTGCACGCCAACTCCAATTGCCGCCAAGCCTGCCGGGGTAGTTCATCCTTGCCTCGGTTCCGAGGTTAAGGATATCCTGCATCGGGATCACAACAGTGTTAGCCACAGAGGCATAAGCTGCCTTTATCGCGGCCGAAACCATCTTCTCGTGCTGATAACAGTTCAGGTAGTTTTGAGCAAACTCATAAAAGTCGTTCTTCTGATCCTTCACTGAGTCGAAGTATCCACGGGTGGTGTCGTTATCGTGAGATCCGGTGTGTACAACACAATTCTTTATATAATTATGCGGGAGGAACTTCGCTTCCATTCCGGTGCCGAACGCGAACTGCATTATCTTGATTCCGGGGAAGTTGAAAGTATCGCGCAACTTTTCGACCGGTGGGGTGATAACCCCGAGATCTTCAGCAATTATCGGGACATCCCCGAGATATTTTTTCACTGTCTTGAAGAATTTCATTCCCGGCGCTTTTATCCACTTCCCTGTCTGAGCCGTTGGAGCATCCCCCGGGATTCTCCAGTAGGCCTCGAAGCCGCGGAAGTGATCTATACGGATGATATCCACGATCTTAAGAAGGGCCGAGATCCTGTTGCGCCACCAGGCGAAATCGTCTTTCGCCATCTCATCCCAACGGTAGAGGGGGTTACCCCACAACTGACCGGTCGGGCTGAAATAATCAGGCGGAACACCGGCAACCCAGATCAGCTTTCCGTCACCGTCAACGGTGAAAAGCTCCTTGTTGGCCCAAACATCGGCGCTGTCGTAAGCCACGAAAATTGGAAGATCGCCAATTACAGTGATTCCGTTGCTGTTCGCATACTCCTTCAACTTCATCCACTGGTCGAAGAAACAGAACTGAAGGAACTTCTGATATTCGATCCCTTCGGCAAGCTTTTTCTTCCACTTCGCTAGTTCTTTCGGCTCTCTTACAGCGATCGAGTGCTCCCAGGTGGTCCATAAAGCGCCACCGTGATGCTCTTTAGCCGCCATGAAGAGGGCAAAATCGTCGAGCCATGATGCCTGAGCCTTGCAGAACTTAGTGAAAGCCTGTTTAACATGCTTCGACTCATTCGCCTTGAATCCTTCGTAGGCTTTTTTGAGTAGACCTTGTTTGTAGCCGATCACCCATCCATAGTCGATGAGATCAGGATTGAAATCGGGCACTTCCGTAACATCTTCAGGAGTGAGGAAACCCTCCTGAACCAATATGTCAGGAGAGATGAGCAGCGGGTTACCCGCGAAAGCTGAAAAAC
>Ga0116141_10003947_pt1 | contig 12536 bp, 13 predicted proteins | sample AD_UKC097_MetaG_FD_89744 | JGI IMG/M metagenome (GOLD analysis project Ga0116141, IMG submission 89744) | Active sludge microbial communities of municipal wastewater-treating anaerobic digesters from USA - AD_UKC097_MetaG | ecosystem: Engineered > Bioreactor > Anaerobic > Digestate | place: USA... | reverse complement strand
ACGGGAGGCGTCGATGATCATCGAATCAAAGTTCCAGCGGCTCAGAAGCCATGCCCCGATTTCCGTGTGTGGGGCGCCTATCTGGTTTTCCCGTTCGATCAAGGACTCGGTCATGTTTTCCGAATCGGTTAAGATCATTTTATATTCTTCGGGAAAATTACCGGCCAGGATCAGGCGTCCGATGTCATGAATCATGCCGGCCAGGAAAGCCTGCTCCGGCAGATTAAAGCTGGTTTTTTCAGCGATCATTCTGGATAAAACCGCTGAGGTCAACGAATGTCGCCAGAAGCGTTTCAGGTCGAACCCTTCTGCGACGGCGTCCGATTTACTGAAAACCTGTTGCACGGCGGAACTGATGGCCAAATTTTTTATGGCGCTCCGTCCCAGTCTGATCAGTGCTTGATCAATCTGGGATATTTTCACCGTGGATCGGAAATAAGAAGAGTTGGCCAGTTTGAGAATTCTGGCGGAGATGGAGGCGTCGGCGCAGATGATTTTTGCAATATCTTTGATGTTACCGTTTTCATCCTGGCAGGCATGGATCAGTTTTACAAGAATGTGAGGCAGGGTGGGAAGATTTTTTGAGGTCTCTATACGGGATATGTAATGCTGAAGGTTTACATTCATGTGTGAAATATTTCCGTCAAAGTACCCCCGCAAGGTGCCATTCATTTAAAAAAACATAAGGTCATAATTATGGTAGGTATTCTACGCCAAAAAAAATGTCCTGTCAACGAAAATGTCTATAAATGCGCCTTTTATCCGGGAGAGGATAAGGATGTCAAACAATATGAAGTGGTATCACGTGAATGTGTAAAGAGAACTGGTGAAAAGGCGACCCCGAATCGATCCGTCATGAAATCTATCTGTGGGATGGATTCGGGGCCGCAATAAGGAGGGTTAGTAATCGTAATCGCCCATGTCGGGGGGCATGCCGCCTCCCGGCATGGGGGGCGCCGCCGACTTCTTTTTCGGTTTCTCCGCGACCATGGCTTCGGTGGTGATAAGCACGGACGAAACGGATGCGGCGTTCTGCAGCGCCAGGCGGGCCACTTTGGTGGGATCGATAATCCCGGCCTTCATCAGATCGCCGTAAACGCCCTTGTCGGCGTCAAAGCCGAAGTTTCCCTTGCCGCCTTTCACTTTCTCGACGACGATAGAGCCTTCGTAGCCGGCATTGAGGGCAATTTGACGCAGGGGTTCTTCCAGGGACCGCCTGATGATGTTCAGCCCCTGTTTTTCATCCTCGTCGGCCAGCTTGACTTTTTCCAGGGCGGGCAGGCTGCGGAGCAGGGCCACCCCGCCACCGGGAACGATGCCTTCTTCAACAGCTGCCCGTGTCGCATGCAGGGCGTCTTCCACGCGGGCTTTCTTTTCTTTCATTTCCAGTTCCGTAGCCGCGCCGACCTTGATGACCGCCACGCCACCGACCAGCTTGGCCAAACGTTCCTGAAGTTTTTCCCGGTCGTAGTCGGAAGTCGTTTCTTCGATCAAGGCGCGAATCTGCTTCACCCGGCCTTCAATATCGGCCCGGGAACCGGCGCCGTCCACGATGGTCGTATTATCTTTGTCGATAGTAACCTGCTTGCAGCGGCCAAGATCGTCCAGACCTACGTTTTCCAGTTTCAGACCGAGATCCTCTGAAATAACCTTGCCGCCGGTCAGGACCGCGATATCTTCGAGCATGGCTTTGCGGCGGTCACCGAAGCCGGGCGCCTTCACGGCGGCGCACTTGAGGGTGCCGCGGATTTTGTTGACGACGAGCGTCGCCAAGGCTTCTCCTTCAAGGTCCTCCGCAATGATAAGCAAGCGTTTCCCCATCCTGGCGATCTGCTCCAGCAGAGGGACCATGTCCTTCATCATGCTGATTTTCTTTTCATTGAGGAGGATATAGGGATCTTCCAGATGAATTTCCATCTTTTCCGGGTCTGTCACAAAATAAGGGGAAACGTAGCCCCGGTCGAACTGCATGCCCTCAACGATGTCCAGAGTCGTCTCCATTCCCTTGGCTTCCTCGACGGTGATGACGCCTTCCTTGCCGACCTTGGCCATGGCTTCGGAGATGATGTCGCCGATGGTGGTGTCGTTATTGGCGGATATGGTACCGACCTGGGCGATTTCCTTCTTGTCTTTGACGGTCTTGGAGATCTTCTTCAGTTCTTCGGAAACCACGCCGACGGCCTTATCGATGCCCCGCTTCAGGGACATGGGGTTCATCCCGGCGGCGACCAGTTTCGAACCTTCACGGTAAATAGCCTGGGCGAGGATTGTGGCAGTGGTCGTGCCGTCGCCGGCTGTATCGGAGGTCTTGGACGCCACTTCCTTCACCATCTGGGCGCCCATGTTTTCAAAGCGGTCTTCCAGTTCGATTTCCTTGGCGACGGTAACACCGTCCTTGGTGATAACGGGCCCGCCCCAGGATTTGTCCAGGACAACATTGCGCCCACGGGGACCGAGGGTAACCTTCACGGCGTTGGCCAATGTGTCGACGCCCTTCATGATCTTTTCCCGGGCGACCATATCGTATTTAATGTCTTTTGCGGCCATGTCTTCCCTCCTTTTATTACTCGATAATGGCTAAAATGTCGTCATCGCGCATCATCAGATGTTCGACACCGTTGATCTTGATTTCCGTTCCCGCATAACGGCTGAATAAAATCCTGTTGCCCTTTTTAACCTCGATGGGAATCCGTTTGCCGTCCTTGTCGAATTTTCCGGGGCCGACAGCGACCACCTTGCCCTCCAGGGGCTTTTCCTTGGCCGTGTCCGGAATGATGATCCCGCCGGCGGTTTTCTGTTCCCCTTCCTCACGCAAAACCAGAATCCTGTCCTGTAGTGGTTTTACATTCATACAGCCTACCTCCTAAATTAGTTTTATGATCGTTGTTTTATGGGTCTGGAATAGACGAAATTAGGTCATTTCCGAGTCGGGCGATAAAATATGCACCATCAAAAAATTGTCAAGGTGAATTCCTGGAGAAAAAAGCTTGACAGGCAATAGAGGAAGGTTTAATTCCTATGAAAAAGATAGTAATAGTAGGCAATGTGGGGAACGCAATTATGAAACTTTCGACACGCGCCCGTTACGGTGTCCGTTTGATGCTGGCCCTGGCCGTCAATTACGGCAAGGGTCCGGTTTTTCTGAAAGATATCGCCAGAGGGGAGGAGATCTCGGAGAAATATCTCAGCCTAATCATCATTCCTCTCCGGACGGCAGGCTTGGTCAATTCAACCCGCGGTGCTTACGGAGGATACAATCTGGCCAGGGATCCTTCTCAGATCAATCTGAAGGAGGTTCTGGATGTCCTGGAAGGCGAACCCTGTCTGGTCGATTGCGTCCGGGATCTGTCTCTGTGTAACCGGGTATCGACTTGCGTCAGCCGTGATATCTGGTCGCTTCTGGGCGGAAAAATATCGGAGGTTCTGGGTTCCATCAATCTTCAGGATCTGGTGCGGATGAATGCGGAAAAGCATGGCAATGAAGCGGCATCGGGGATTTAATCGGGCAGCGTCGGCATAAAGACTATGAAACAAAAAGTGCTGGTGGCCATGAGCGGCGGGGTTGATTCTTCCGTCGCGGCTCTTCTGCTGCAGGAGGCGGGTTACGAGATTGCGGGCGTGACCATGTGCCTGGGGGTGCGGGGTTCGGAAGGGGAACATCCGCGGTGCTGCGGTCCCGATGCGGTTCAGGATGCGAAATGGGTCTGTGACAAACTGGGGATACGGCACTATGTGCTGGACTACGCGGACGAACTGGAGAAATGGGTGATCGGACCCTTTATCGAGCAATATGCCCACGGACGCACGCCGAACCCCTGTATCGTCTGCAATCGTCACCTGAAATTCGGGTCGCTCATGGCGCGTGCCGTCGCCTTTGGATTCGATGCCCTGGCAACCGGTCATTACGCGGCCGTTGAAAAGCAAAAAGACGGGTATCACCTGATCCGCCCCCGTGACAAAAGGAAAGATCAGACTTATTTTCTTTATCATATTGACGCGAAAATTCTGCCGCGGGTTCTTTTTCCCCTCGGTCCCTACACCAAGGAAGAGGTGAGGGTGCTGGCCGAGCGGGCAGGGCTCCCGGTGGCGGCCAAGGCGGAAAGTCAGGATGTGTGTTTCGTGACCCAGAGAAGCTATCAGGAGTTTCTGCGGGAGCGGCTGGGTGAGCAAAAAAACGGACGCATTGTCGATCAGGAAGGACGCGGTCTGGGGAGCCATAAGGGAATCGCTTACTATACTGTGGGGCAGCGGGGGGGCCTTGGCATCAGTCATCCGGTGCCGTTGTATGTACTGAAGATTGATATGGAAAAGAATGAAATTGTCGTCGGGGAGAAAAAAGCGCTTTTGGCAAAAGAACTCATCGCCGGTGATTTGAACCTGTTCCGGCGGGATTGGCCGGATGTGGTCCAGGCGAAGATCCGTTACCGCAAAAAAGAGAGCCCCTGTCGGGTTAGTTTTGAGCATGGTCGTTTGCGGGTGGTCTTTATGGAAGATCAGGAGGCCATTACGCCGGGTCAGTCGGTGGTTTTTTATGCGGGAGAAGAAGTCCTGGGGGGCGGTGTCATCGAGGAGGTTGTTCATGGAGCTTGTTGAAAAGATTGTGCAATTGAAGCGGGAGCGCAACGCCGTTATCCTGGTTCACAATTATCAATTGCCGGAAGTGCAGGACATCGGGGATTTCGTGGGGGATTCCCTGGGGTTGAGTATGGAAGCGGCCAAGACCGACGCCGATGTCATTGTTTTCTGCGGCGTCTATTTCATGGCCGAGACTGCAAAAATTCTGTCACCGGGAAAAACCGTCCTCATTCCCGATCCCAAGGCGGGGTGTCCCATGGCGGACATGATCACCGCCGATGAACTGCGGGCGTTGAAGGTGCAACATCCCCGGGCAGCCGTTCTCTGTTACGTGAACACGACGGCGGAGGTGAAGGCCGAGTGCGACCTCTGCTGTACGTCGGCCAATGCGGTGCGCATGGTCCGGGAGGCGCTGGCCGATCGTGACGAAATAATCTTCGTTCCCGATAAGCATCTGGGCGATTTCGTGATTGAGAAGACAGGGAAGAACATGATCCTTTGGCAAGGTTTCTGCCCGACCCACGCTAAAATTCTGCCGGAAGATATTACCGAGCAGAAGCGCCTCCATCCGAACGCGGCGGTGGTTTCTCACCCCGAGTGTCCCCGGGCGGTGCGGCACCTGTCCGATCAGGTCCTGTCCACGGAAGGGATGTGCCGATTTGTGAAACAGAGCGATGTCCGGGAAGTGATTGTGGCGACGGAACTCGGCATTATTCACCGGCTTCAGAAGGAAAATCCGGGCAAGCTGTTCTATCCCGTTTCGAGCCACGCCGTTTGCCCGAACATGAAGCGGATCAATCTGGAAAAGGTGCTCTGGGCCCTGGAGGATATGTATCATGCTGTGGAGGTGCCCCTTGACGTGGCTGTCCGGGCACGGGCCAGCATCGATCGCATGTTGATGTACAGCGGGTAAATTGAGACGGAAAACCTGCTTTCCCAGATTACTATTGTTTATCCCTGGGAGCATAAACAACATGCGGTAGACAAAAAGGATAGGAATATGAGTGAGATACAAAAATCATTAAGAATAGAAACCCTGGCTCTTCACGGCGGTCAGGAACCGGATCCGACGACAGGGGCAAGGGCCGTACCGATTTACCAGACCACCTCTTATCAATTCCGGGATGCGGAACACGCGGCGAACCTGTTTGCCCTGAAGGAATTCGGGAATATCTATACGCGGCTCATGAACCCGACAACGGACGTTCTGGAGAAACGCATGGCTCTTCTGGACGGCGGGATCGGCGCCCTGGCGGTGGCAAGCGGCCAGTCGGCCATTACACTCGCCCTGTTGAATATTGCCCAGGCCGGGGACGAAATTGTGTCCGCGGACAACCTCTACGGCGGGACCTACAATCTCTTCCGACACACCTTTGCCCGATTCGGGATTACAGTGCGCTTTGTGCCGTCTAATGATCTGCAGGCGATTGAACAGGCTATCAATGACAAGACCAAGGCCGTTTACGCCGAATCAGTCGGCAACCCGAAGCTTGATGTGGCCGATCTGGAAGGGATTTCCGCCATCGCGCAACGCCACGGGATTCCCTTTGTCCTGGACAACACCGTGACTCCTTATACGCTTCGCCCCATCGACCACGGCGTGGATATCGTTGTCTACTCGGCGACGAAATTCATTGGTGGCCACGGGACGTCGTTGGGCGGGTTGATCGTCGATTCGGGTCAATTCGACTGGACCGGCGGCAAATTCCCTCTCATCTCCGGTCCCGATCCAAGTTATCATGGCGTGAATTTCGTGGATTACCTGGCCCCGCTGGGGAACTTGGCCTATATCATCAAGGCGAGGGTGACGCTCCTGCGGGATCTAGGGCCGGCGCTCTCACCCTTCAACGCCTTCCTGCTCCTGCAGGGTTTGGAAACTCTCCATCTGCGGATTCCCCGCCATGGGGAAAACGCCCTGGCCGTGGCGGCGTTTCTGGAGAAGCATCCCCGGGTCGGTTGGGTGAACTATCCCGGTCTGGCGTCAAGCCCGGAAAAAGCCAGGGCGGACAGGTATTTGAAGCACGGTGCCGGCGCGATGATCGGCTTTGGGATCAAAGGAGGCCTGGAAGCCGGGAAGAAATTTATTGAAGCACTGAAGCTGATATCACATCTGGCCAATGTCGGGGATGCTAAAAGCCTGGCAATTCACCCGGCGACGACGACCCATCAGCAGCTTTCGCCGGAAGAACAGCAGGCGACCGGGGTAACCCCAGATTTTATTCGTCTTTCCATTGGGATCGAGCATATTAATGATATTCTGCAAGACATTGCACAGGCCCTTGATCAGGCCGGGAGGTAAACCATGGGAAAAATCTATGAAGACATCACGAAAACGGTAGGCCGGACACCCCTGGTGCGGATCAACCGCCTCAACAGCGGAACGGAAGCAACCGTGTTGGTCAAACTCGAATTCTTCAATCCCCTGTCAAGCGTAAAGGATCGCATCGGTGTCGCCATGATTGAGGCGGCGGAAAAGGCCGGGTTGATCGGGCCCGACACGGTCGTCATCGAACCGACAAGCGGGAACACGGGCATTGCCCTGGCCTTTGTCTGTGCCGCCAAGGGATACAAGCTGATCCTGACCATGCCCGAAACGATGAGCGTCGAGCGTCGCCAGCTGCTGACCATTCTCGGTGCCGAGGTTGTCCTGACGGAAGGCCCCAAAGGGATGAAAGGGGCCGTGGAGAAAGCGGAGGAACTGGCGAAGGCGACACCCCACAGTTTTGTCCCCCAGCAGTTTCAGAATACCGCCAATCCGGAGATTCACCGCCGGACAACGGCGGAGGAAATCTGGGCGGATACGGACGGCCACCTTGATTATTTCGTGGCCGGCATCGGAACAGGAGGAACCCTTACGGGCGTAGGAGAGGTGCTCAAAAAACGGAACCCGGCGCTCCGGATCATTGCCGTTGAGCCCGTCGATTCGCCGGTCCTTTCGGGAGGTAAACCCGGGCCTCACAAAATACAGGGCATCGGGGCCGGTTTTGTCCCCGCCATTCTGAACCGGGACGTAATCGACGAGATCATGACGGTCCGGCATGAAGACGCCGGAGAAACAGCGAAGCGACTGGCAAAACAGGAAGGCATCCTGGCGGGCATTTCTTCCGGAGCGAACCTCTGGGCCGCCCTTGAAGTGGCAAAGCGGCCCGAAGCCAAAGGAAAGATCATCCTGACGGTAATGTGCGATACGGGAGAACGTTACCTGTCCACATGGCTATTTCAATAAAAACAAAGAGATGCCATACCGGGTATACGGTGTGGAGGGGCATATGACGAAAAAAGGTCACCCCATCGGGGTGGTGGAAACACAATATTTGACTTTTGCCGAGGGGACAGACCCCTTGCGTCTGGAGTCCGGGCAGACGCTGGGGCCCGTGAGGCTGGCCTACGAAACCTATGGTCATCTGAACGAGGACCGATCCAACGCCATTTTGGTACTTCATGCGCTGTCGGCGGATGCCCATGCGGCGGGCCATCATAAGGGCAGCCGGGATCCGGGCTGGTGGGATGCCTTGATCGGTCCGGGGAAGGCTTTCGATACCGATCTTTACTTTATAATCTGCTCCAACGTCATCGGTGGGTGCAAAGGCAGCACGGGTCCGTCGTCGCTTAATCTGAAAACGGGCAAGCCCTACGGCCTGGCGTTTCCGATCATTACCATCGGCGACATGGTCGAAGCCCAGCGGCGTCTGATCGATTTTCTGGGCATAGATCACCTCCTGTGTGTTGTCGGCGGGTCCATGGGAGGCATGCAGGCCCTGCAGTGGTCGGCCAGTTATCCGGGGCGGGTGCGGTCGGTCATCCCGATCGCCACGGCCCTGAAAAATTCGCCCCAGCAGATCGCATTTAACGAGGTGGTACGCCAGTCCATCATGGCCGATCCGACTTGGCGGGAGGGGAATTACTATGATTACGGCCAGCCGGAGAAGGGCCTGGCCATCGCCCGGATGCTCGGCCATATCACGTTCATGAGCGATCAGTCCATGGAGGAGAAGTTCTCCCGGCGATTGAAGAACGGCAACTACAGCTTCAAATTCGGCGCCGATTTCGAGGTGGAAAGTTATCTTCGTTACCGGGGCGACAATTTCGTCAAGCGCTTCGACGCCAATTCGTATCTTTATGTGACAAAGGCCCTCGATTACTTCGACGTATCCAACGGGCGGCTTATCGGTGCGAACGGCTGCGAACGCATTCGGTTTCTGGTCATTTCCTTCAAGTCGGACTGGCTGTATCCGCCCTATCAGTCCCAGGAGATCGTCAAGGAACTGAAACGGAAGGCCTGCGACGTGACCTACTGCGAAATTGCCTCGACATACGGTCACGATGCGTTTCTACTGGAGGTGAAGGAGCAGACGAATCTGATCCGCCCCTTTCTGGACAAGACGTTCCACGGTTACGAGGTTGCCGAGTATGCCATCTGAAGACGTGAGACTCGATCACCGGATTATCACCGGGATCGTGGAACCGGGTTCCAAAATTCTCGACCTGGGGTGCGGGAACGGCGATCTGATGTACCTGCTCGCTCGGGAGAAAAACGCCCGGGTTCAGGGGATCGAACTGGACGAGGCGGCCATCTACGAGTGTGTGAAAAAGGGATTGAGCGTAATTCATGGCGATATTGAAGAGGGCCTTAAAGAATATCCCGATGCCTCCTTTGATGATGTGATCCTCAACCAGAGCATTCAGCAGGTGAGGAAAGTGGATGAGGTTTTTGAACAGGCCCTGCGTATCGGACGGCGGATTATTGTGGGTTTTCCCAATTTCGCCCATCTGGGAGCACGCTCGATGCTTTTTTTCCGGGGAACGTCGCCGGTGACGGAATCGCTGCCCTATCGCTGGAACGATACGCCGAACGTCCGTTTTTTGAGCGTGACCGATTTTAAGCAATTTTGTACCGAACATGCCCTACGTATTCTGGAGAGTCACTATCTGGGAGGGACGAAGGAAGTTCGTTTTTGGCCGAACCTTCTGGCCAAGGACGCCCTGTTTGTATTAACGAAGCTCTAAGCAAAGAGGATAAAATGAAAATCAAACTGCAGACCATGGACCCCCAGATGAAGCGTGTGTTAGGCTGGGACAGGAAAACGGAAGACGAGATCGAAACGGAGGCCCGGACCTTGGCCGATTTTTTCCGGCAGGTAAAGGACAAGGACGGGCGGACGCTTTACGACCGCTTCATGGATGATAGCGATGTCATCATCGCCAACAGTTATGTTTTTTTCAACTGTATGGCTTTTCTTAAGCGGGAGGATTTTGAGCGCACGATCAAGGACGGCGATAAGGTCATTCTCATGCGGGCATTGGCCGGCTGCGGCGCCGGATAGAGGATGAAACAGAGAACATATAAATAAGGATAAAAAGCCATGCTGACAGAATACGATCTGCTACGGTACCGGCGGCAGATTTATTACCCCTATCTGGGGGAGGAAGGGCAGGATAAACTGAAGCGTTCCCATGTGGTTGTGGCCGGAGTGGGTGGTCTGGGTTCACCGAACGCCATTTATCTGGCCGCAGCGGGGATCGGCCGTCTGACCATCATCGATTACGATGTGGTGTCTCTCTCCAATCTGAACCGGCAGATCCTCCATTATGATCAGGATGTCGGGCGGGAAAAAGTTGTTTCCGCCTGCGAAAAACTGGGCCGGCTCAACCCGACCGTGACGGTCCTTCCTTTAAATGAGCGTATCGATGAGGCCAATGCCGCCACCTTGATTGACGGGGCGGATCTGGTCATCGACGGCCTCGATAATTTTGAAACACGTCTAATTGTAAACAAAACCTGTGTCGATATGGGCATACCTTTCATCCACGGGGGCATCCACAGCCTGATGGGAGAGGTGACCACGATTATTCCGGGCAAAACCCCCTGTTACGCCTGCCTGTGTCAGGAAGTTCCGGAGCAGGAGGAAGAAATTCCCGTCCTGGGGCCTCTGCCAGGGGTGATCGCTTGTGTGCAGGTCATGGAGGCGATCAAGTACCTGGGCGGTTTTGGAACACTTTTGGCGGGGCGGATGCTGTTCATTGACGGATCGGATATGACCTTCAGCACGATCAGCTTCGATAAGGCGAAAAACTGTCCAGTCTGTGGCGGAAAATCTGAATAGAACAAAAAGAGGAGTCAATCCGATGTCAGGTTCAGTTAAAGGTGAAGTGTTGTCGGTCAATATCAGTGATAAGAAAGGTGAAAAAAAACATAACGTGGACCGATGTCTGTTGGTGGCTCAACTGGGACTGCAGGGTGACGCCCATGCGGGATTTCAGCACCGGCAGGTGAGCCTCCTGGCACAGGCGAGCGTCCAGAAAATACGCGATAAGGGTCTCGATGTTCAGTTCGGTGATTTTGCGGAGAATTTAACGATTTCCGGCATCGAACTTTTCACCCTGCCGCTTGGCACAAAGCTGAAGGTGGGCAAAAATGTCCTTCTGGAAATCACCCAGATCGGCAAGCTCTGCCACGAGCGCTGCAACATCTTCCACCAGGTGGGGGACTGCGTCATGCCACGGGAAGGCGTCTTCGCCGCCGTCATTACCGGTGGAGAAGTCCAGGTCGGCGACGAGGTGGAGGTCCTGTAGACCGGATGTTTTTGAGGAATAATCTTCAGATCAATTCGTCACCGTACTTGGCATTTAATCGGATTATTTGCTCAGTATACTGAAAGGATGGGGCGTTGTCTGTTTTACACGCGGCTCAACGGGCGCCGGATTTCTCGGCGATCCGGTGCAGCAGTTCGTTAGCGTCAGTACTTACTTCAGTTTTCAATTCTAGCGCACCCATGGCGGCAGCAGCCCTCTTTGCAAATCGTTTGTCTAAGGTGAGCAGGCCATCACAGGCAATAGCGTAAGTGGCGTGGCTGCCATCTGAGAAGTTCGATCTAATGTCGTCCTTTTGGGTCAGGTCATCGGGGTAGTACCTGAAGAGATTGAGCCAGGCAAAGACAATCGTAAACTGCTCATCAATCGTGCCGGCATTTTCGATTTTGTCTTCGATGAAGTTACCGATAAGCCGAAGATTTGCATTGTTGGCACGCTTTAGCCTATTGACGCAAGCCCAGAAGACGGTCTTCGCCGTAATGTTGTTGATCTCCTTTGGCGTGAAGGGAAGCAGCACTTTCAGATGAAGGAGTTGTCTGGAGATTTCCATGTATTCCTGCGGATCGTGTAGGATTTTCCCCATTTGTGTTTGTGCGCTTGGGAACTTATCATAGTTATTCTTGATCCATACAACCTGATTCTCTATGGCTTGATCCATTTCTTGGATTGTTTCCATCGTATTGCCGCGGAACAATGTACTGATGAATTGAAAATGGGAGTCGTTCAGGGGTTGTACTTCTGATTGCATCTTGGCCCATTTCTCTTGCATATCCTCATAGTCCAACTCATTTATTGACATGTGAGATTGGTCGGGGCCCGAATGAATGTACCGGATTCCCAATCTCTTCAGGGATTCGATATTCCTCCTTGATCTGACTTCATCGCCGCCTCTGAAGATTTCGTCAACCGACGCCAAGGATATAATTGGCATAACTCCTTTGTCGGCAAGCAAGGGATCAAGATACGCCGTTTCTCCTTTGTCAAAGCCATCTATAACGTTGTGATCGAGATATATTGTGATCATTGTCTCCAATCGCTAACGCGCGGCATCAGCGGGAGCCATGTTTATTGGCTATCCGCTGGATGCCGTTGTTAGGTGACCTACTTGATGATTCCACGATGACCTTTCACCGGAAGAGGCTTGTTTTCGACTACCCCTTCAAGAGCGCCAACGGTAACGATCAGAAAGCGGTGTGCCGTCTTCTCGATATAAATCGTGTCCGTACTTCCCGTAATAACAGCGACGAACTGAAGTACGGTCAAATCCTCGTTCTCAAAAACCTTACTCATCTTATAGTCGTAGCCGCTAGGGTAGACGACGACCGGATTATCCATGCTAAGGTTAACAAACGTGACTTGCTTGTTGAGTT
>Ga0116141_10003938_pt1 | contig 12549 bp, 9 predicted proteins | sample AD_UKC097_MetaG_FD_89744 | JGI IMG/M metagenome (GOLD analysis project Ga0116141, IMG submission 89744) | Active sludge microbial communities of municipal wastewater-treating anaerobic digesters from USA - AD_UKC097_MetaG | ecosystem: Engineered > Bioreactor > Anaerobic > Digestate | place: USA... | reverse complement strand
GTCGACATCGTCGAGGCGCTGCCGAAGAACCACTACGGCAAGATCCTGCGCCGCGAGATCCGCGACGCGGCGCGGGCGCGGCATCCGGCCGACCGGCGCGGCGACGGGCGCGGCGGGCCGCACTGATCCCGGGACGCGATCGGACCCCGACCCGATCGCGCCGGGACGCGCTCTCACCCGGGCCGCGCGCGCCGGGATTCGCTGGACCCCGCCGCGAAGCTGCATACAATCCCCGCATGATGCCCGATCGACCGAGCCTCGAAGACGGGGTGGTGCGCGTGCTGATCCTCGGTGCCGCCGGACGCGACTTCCACGACTTCAACCTGCTGTACCGCGACGACCCGTCGGTCGAGGTGGTGGCGTTCACCGCCGCGCAGATCCCGCACATCGACGACCGCCGCTATCCGGCGGCGCTGGCCGGCCCGCGCTATCCGCGGGGCATCCCGATCGTGCCCGAGGGCCGGCTCGAGGACCTGATCCGCACACACGCGGTCGACCGCGTGGTGTTCGCGTACAGCGACGTGTCCGACGCCGCCGTGATGGCCCTGGCGCAGCGCTGCCTGGCACTGGGCGCCGGCTTCGAGCTGCCGGGCCCGGCGCGCACGATGCTGCGGTCGCGCCGGCCGGTGATCGCGGTGTCGGCGGTGCGCACCGGCTGCGGCAAGTCGGCGCTGTCGCGCTGGATCGGGACGCGGCTGCGCGCACGCGGCCTGCGCGTGGCGGTGATGCGCCACCCGATGCCCTACGGCGACCTCGAGCGCCAGCGCGTGCAGCGCTTCGCTGGCGTCGGGGATCTCGACGCCGCGCAGTGCACGGCCGAGGAGCGCGAGGAATACGAGCCGCACATCGCCGCCGGCAACCTCGTGTTCGCGGGCGTCGACTATGCGCAGGTGCTGGCGGCCGCCGAGCGCGAGGCCGACGTGATCGTCTGGGACGGCGGCAACAACGACTTCCCGTTCGTGCGGCCCGACCTGCACGTCGTCGTCGTCGACGCGTGGCGACCGGAGCACGGGCGCGGCTGGTATCCGGGCGAGGCGGTGCTGCGCAGCGCCGACCTGGTCGTCGTGGCCAAGGCCGACACCGCGACGGCCGACGCGGTCGCGCGCGCCGAGGCGGTCGCGCGCATGGTGAATCCGACCGCGCCGATCGTGTCCGGGCACTCGCCGATCACCCTCGACGACCCCGGCGCCGTGCGCGGTCGCCGCGTGCTGGTCATCGAGGACGGCCCCACGACCACGCACGGCGGCATGGCCTTCGGCGCCGGCACGCTGGCCGCGCGCGCGGCCGGTGCGGCCGAACTGGTCGACCCGCGCCCGTACGCCCCGCCGGCACTGGCCGCCGTGCTCGCGCGCCATCCGCACCTCGGCCCGGTGCTGCCCGCGCTCGGCTACGCGCCCGAAGACCTCGCGCTGCTCGCGCAGACGATCGCCGCCACGCCGGCCGACGTGGTCGTCGTCGGCACGCCGATCGACCTGGGGCGTCTGGTGTCCGGCGGCAAGCCGCTGGTGCGCGCGCGCTATGCGTTCTCGGAGCCCGGTGACGGGCCCCATCCGCTTGCAGACCGTCTCGACCGGTTCGTCGCGACGCTCCCCCCCACGACAGGAACCCCCGCCGCATGACCCCTGCCCCGCTGCCTCCCGAAGCGCTGCGACGTCGCAGCGACGTCGCACGCCTGACCTTCACCACCACCGAGGAACTCGTCGACGGCCACCAGCTGCTAGGCCAGGAGCGCGCGCGCAGTGCGCTCGAGTTCGGCGTGGGCATCCGGCAGGAGGGCTACAACCTGTTCGTGATCGGCTCGCCCGGCGTGGGCCGGCGCACCCTGGTCGAGCATCTGCTGGAGCACGCGCCGCCGATCGGCGCGGCCCCCCAGGACTGGTGCTACGTGAACAACTTCGCCGATCACCAGCGCCCGGTGGCGATCGGACTGCCGGCCGGCCGCGGCGAGGCGCTGCGGCGCGACGTCGCGCAGTGGATCGACGAGCTGCGCGACGCGATTCCCGCCGCGTTCGACACCGACGAATACCGCGACCGTCTCGGCCGCATCGACGCCGAGTTCAACGAGCGGCAGCAGCACAGCTTCGAGGACATCGGCACCCGCGCGTCGGCCGAAGGGATCGCGCTGCTGCGCACGCCCACCGGCTTCTCGTTCGCGCCGCTGTCCGGCCACGAGGTGATGACGCCCGAGGAGTTCGGCAAGCTGCCGTCCGAGCGTCAGCACGAGCTCGCCGAGCGCATGCGCCATTACGAGACCGAGCTCGAAGGCGTCGTGCGACAGGTGCTGGTGTGGCGGCGCGAGCGCGCCGAGAGCCTGAAGGCGCTGAACGCCGAAGTGGTCGAGTACGCGGTCGGCCGCATCACCGCCGAGCTGCGCGCCCGCTACGAAGACCTGCCCGCGGTGGCGGCCCACCTGGATGCGGCGCGTGCCGACGTGATCGCGCACGTCGACGACTTCCGCCGCACGGCCGAACAGCAGCAGCCGGTCGAGGTGGCGGGCATGCTGGTCAAGGCCGAGCCCGACTTCGCCCGCTACCAGGTGAACCTGCTGGTCGGCCACTGCGTCGACTGCCCTCCGCCGGTGATCTTCGAGGACAACCCCACGTACGCGAACCTGGTCGGGCGCGTCGAGCACCTGGCGCAGTTCGGCGCGCTGACCACGAACTTCGGGCTGATCCGCGCCGGTGCGCTGCACCGGGCCAACGGCGGCTACCTGCTGGTCGACGCGATGCGGCTGCTGCAGCAGCCCTATGCGTGGGAGGGCCTGAAGCGCGCGCTGCGCGGCAACGAGATCCGCATCGACTCGCTCGGCCAGATGTTCAGCCTCGTGTCGACGATCAGCCTGGAGCCGCAGCCGATCCCGCTGCGGGTGAAGGTGGTGCTGTTCGGACCGCCGCAGCTCTACCCGATGCTCGAGGCCTACGACCCCGACTTCGGTGCGCTGTTCAAGGTGGCGGCCGAGTTCGCCGAGGACGTGCCCTGGACCGACGACACCACCGAGGCGCTGGCGCGGCTGGTGGCGGCGATCGCGCGGCGGCGCGCGCTGCGGCCCTTCGGCCGCGCGGCGGTCGGCGCGGTCGCCGAGGAGTGCGCGCGCATGGCGGGCGACGCGACGCGGCTGTCGGCCAACGTGCGCGAGATCGAGGAGCTGCTGCAGGAGGCCGACTACTGGGCGCAGAAGGCGGGCAACGACACCGTGACCGCCGCCGACGTCGAGCGCGCCGCGCACGAGCGCATCGAGCGCAGCGCGCTGACGCGCGAGCGCGTGCAGCAGGCGGTGCTGCGCGACCTCATCATGATCGACACGACGGGCGCCAAGACCGGCCAGGTCAACGGCCTGGCGGTGTACTCGCTGGGCCGCGCCACCTTCGCGCTGCCGCAGCGCATCACCGCCACCACGCGCAACGGCAAGGGCGACGTCGTCGACATCCACCGCGAGATCGCCCTGTCGGGCGCGATCCACTCCAAGGGCGTGCTCACGCTGTCGGCCTTCCTGGCCACGCGCTTCGGGCGCCGCCGCGGGCTGTCGCTGTCGGCGACGCTGGCGTTCGAGCAGACCTACAGCGCGATCGACGGCGACAGCGCGACGGCCGCCGAGCTGTGCGCGCTGCTGTCGTCGCTGTCGGGCGTGCCGATCCGGCAGGACATGGCGATCACCGGCTCGATGAACCAGCACGGCGAGGTGCAGGCGATCGGCGGAGTCAACGACAAGATCGAGGGCTTCTTCGAGCTGTGCCGCGCGCGCGGCCTCACCGGCACGCAGGGCGTGGTGATTCCGCAGGCCAACCGGCAGCACCTGATGCTGCGTCCCGACGTGGTCGAGGCGGTGCGGGCCGGCCGGTTCCACATCCACGCCATCACCCACGTCGACGAGGCGATCGAGCTGCTGACCGGGCTGCCCGCGGGCGCCGAGGACTCGGGCGGCGGCTTTCCGCGCGACAGCGTGAACGGCCGCGCCGCTGCGCGCCTCGTCCAGTACGAGATCGACGCCCTGCCGCGCCCGCCGGCCGGGCGCGCCATACGTGCGCACCGGAGGAACTCGTGAACACACATGGCCACGGCCGCCCTGGCGCGCGCGTGCACCTGGCGATCGCCGGCATCGCCCCCGCCCGGCTGGCGATCGACGCCGCGGTGCAGCTGGCCAGCGAACTCGGCGAGGCGATCGACTGCGTGTTCGTCGAGCACACCGACCTGTTCCGCGCCGCCGCGCTGCCGCCGACCCGCGAGATCGGCCTGATGGCGCCGGGCGCGCGGCGCTTCGAGTCCTCCGACCTGGTCGCGGCGCTGCGCCGGCAGGCCGAGCAGACGCGGCAGGCCCTCGAGCGCGCGGCGCAGCGCTCCCGGGTGGCATGCAGCTTCGAGGTGGTGCGCGGCGAGCTGCTGCGGGCGGCGATCGAGCGCTCGCAACCGGACGAGATCGTGGTGGTGGCCGCACAGGGCCTGACCGCGCAGCAGATGCCGCTGGACGCGGCCCGCATGCTCGACGCGCTCGAGCGCGCCCTCGGCCGGCGCCTGCAGACCTGGCACGGCGTGCCGGCGCGGCCGTCGGTGCCGGTGTCGCGGGCGGTGCAGGCCTCGCGGGCCGCCCCCCCGGTGGCGGCGGGCCCGCGTCCGCTGGCGCTGCAGCGCGCGACGCTCGCGGCCGTGGCGCCGGAACTGGAGCGGGTGCTGCGCCGGCTGGGCGGCACGATCGTCGCCGGCCCCAACGGGGATCACGGCTGATCCGGCGGGCCGCGCCCCCTGCGGCGCGTCGGCTACACTGACGGCCCGCCCCGCACCCCGGGGCGCAGACCAACAACGATCCGGAGACCATTCGATGCTGCGCCTTCTGTCGATCGCCTTCGCGGCGACCATGGCACTCGCCGCTTCCCCCGCCGCGGCCCAGTCGTACCCGAGCAAGCCGATCCGCATCCTGGTCGGATTCAGCCCCGGCGGCGGCACCGACGTGATGGCCCGGCTGATCGGCCAGAAGCTCACCGAAGCCTGGAACGCGCAGGTCGTCGTCGAGAACCGCCCGGGCGCGGGCGGCGTGCTCGCCGCCGACCTCACCGCGAAGGCCGCGCCGGACGGCTACACGCTGATGATCGGCCACGTGAACTCGCACGGCATCGCGCCGGCGGCGATGTCCAAGATGCCCTATGACGCGGCGCGCGACTTCGCACCGATCATCCTGATCGGGACGACGCCCAACCTGCTGGTGGCCAACGCCGGCACCGGCGCGAAGACGCTCGACGACATCGTGCGTGCCGCGCGCGCCAACCCCGGCAAGCTCACGTTCGGGTCGGCCGGCAACGGCAGCTCGCAGCACCTGGCCACCGAGATGTTCAAGCTCGCCGCCAAGGTCGACGTGCTGCACATCCCGTACAAGGGCAGCGGCCAGATGATCCCGGACCTGATCGCCGGCCAGATCGGCTACAGCTTCGACACGATGACGGCGATCACGCCGCACGTGAAGTCGGGCAAGGTCACGCCGATCGCCACCACCCGCCTGAAGCGTTCGCCCGCCTACCCGAACCTGCCCACCGTCGCCGAGCTGGGCTACCCCGGCTTCGACGTGAGCACCTGGTACGGCCTGATGGCGCCCGCCGGCACGCCGGTCGAGATCGTCACCCGGCTGAACCGCGAAGTCGAGCGCATCCTGACGCTGCCCGACGTGAAGGAGAAGCTCAACAGCGTCGGCGCCGAGGACGGCGGCGGCTCGCCCGAGCAGTTCGGCAAGTTCGTGCGTGACGAGATCGCCAAGTACGCGAAGATCGTCAAGGAAGCGGGAGTGAAGCTCGATTGAACGCGCCTGCCACGCGCCCGGGCCCGGAGCCCGACGCCCGTCCGATCGCGTCCCACGCCGGCGCGCCGCTGATCGCGCGCGCCGACGGCGTGGTCCGGCTGACGCTGAACCGGCCGGCCGAGCACAACCGGCTCGACCCGGCCGACGTCGACGCGCTCAACGCGCTGCTGCCGGCCCTGGCGGCCGATCCGCAGGTGCGCGCGCTGGTGATCACCGGCACCGGCGACAAGACGTTCAGCTCGGGCTACACGCTGCAGGCGATCGCCTCGGAGCTCGACGCCCGGTTCGAGCGCATGCTCGACACGCTCGAGCAGCTGCCGATCCCCACGATCGCGCTGTTCAACGGCAGCGTGTACGGCGGCGCGACCGACCTGGCGCTGTGCTGCGACTTCCGCATCGGCTACGACGGCATGCGCATGTTCATGCCGGCGGCCCGCTTCGGGCTGCACTACTACCCGGGCGGCCTGCGGCGCTACGTCAGCCGCCTGGGGCTGAACGCGGCCAAGAAGCTGTTCCTGACCGCGATGACGATCGACAGCGACGAGATGCTGCGCATCGGCTTCCTGACCGACCGGGTCGCGCGCGACCGCCTCGAGGCGCGTGTCGGCGAGTACCTGTCGGCGATCGCCCAGACGGCACCGGTGGTGGTGGCGGGCATGAAGCGCGACCTCAACGCTCTGGCCGAAGGCATCGACGACGAACCCGGGCAGCGCGCCGCGTACGCGCAGAGCCTGGCGTCGCCCGAGCTGCACGCGCGGCTCGAGCGCCTGCTGAAACGGGACTGACGCGTCGGGCGGTCAGGGCGTCGGGCGGTCAGGGCGCCAGCCGCACCGACAGCGCCGCCCAGCTCGCGCCGACACAGGCGACGGCGACCAGACTGATCACCAGCCGCAGCTGCACGAACCAGCGCAGCGCGGGCTGCGCGCGATACAGCAGCAGGTCGACCGCAAGCGCCACCAGCAGCCCGAAGAACAGGCCGGGCAACGCCACCGCGGGCGGATACAGCGTCATCACCCATGCGTAGATCGCCGGGATCACGCTCCACACCAGGCGCACGCCCGCGCCGGCGGCGAAGGCCTCGCCCCCGCCGACCACCATCCCCCAGTGCAGCGCGCCGACGAAGGTCAGGATCGCGGCGGCATAGTGCGTCTGCGAGCGGATCAGGCCGGCCGCCTCCGAGCCGGGCGCCACCCAGGCGAAGAGCGCATGCCCGATGAAGGGCAGCAGTCCGGCAGCGGAGAGGACCCAGGCCAGTCGTCTGGTCGTTGCGTGCGTGTTCATGACGGGACGGTGGTGGTGCGGGCGCTCAGACCCGGCGAAAGCGGTAGATCGCCTGCGTGGCGCGCTGGCTGGGCGCCCAGGCGATGCGGCGGCCGTCGGCCAGGAAGGCACGCCCGGTGACCCGCAGGCGCAGCCGGGCGAGCAGATCCTCGAAGTCGGCGATCGTCGACAGATGCAGGTTCGGCGTGTCGTACCACTGGTAGGGCATCTCGCGCGAGACCGGCATGCGCCCGCGCAGGATCGACCACGCGTGGAACCAGTGCCCGAAGTTGGGGAACGACACGATGCCTTCGCGCCCGATCTCGCTCATCTCGCGCAGCACGTGCTCGGTCTTGTGCGTGGCCTGGATCGCCATCGACAGGATGACCAGGTCGAACTGCCCCGCGCCGAACATGCCGAGTCCGGCCTCGATGTTCTGCTGGATCACGTTGACGCCGCGCCGCATGCACGAGAGCACCGCCGCGTCGTCGATCTCGACGCCGTAGCCCTGGCACTGCCGCGTCGTCTGCAGGTGCGCGAGCAGCGAGCCGTCGCCGCAGCCGAGGTCGAGCACGCGCGACTCGGGCGGCACCCATTCGGCGATGCAGGCGAGATCGGGGCGCAGGTGATGCGGCGCGTCGATGCGCGCATCGGCACGCGCGACGGAACGGTCGGCCGCGCTCATGCCGCCCCCGCCGTCGAGGCGGCCGCCGGTGCGTCCGACGCGCCTGGCGTGCCGCCTGCCGCACCGCCTGCCGCACCCGACGCACCCGACGCACCCGACGCCGCATCGGGCGCTTCGGCCGCGGCGACCCGCGCCGCGATCCGGTCGAAGTAGGCGCGCACCAGGGCGTGGTATTGCGCGTCGTCGAGCAGGAAGGCGTCGTGGCCGTGCGGCGCCTCGATCTCGGCGTAGCTGACGTCGCGGCGGTTGCGCAGCAGCGCCTGCACGATCTCGCGGCTGCGTTGCGGCGAGAAGCGCCAGTCGGTGGTGAACGAGGCGACGAAGAAATCGGCGGTGGCCGGCGCGAGCGCCGCGGCCAGGTCGCCGCCGCAGTTCAGCGACGGGTCGAAGTAGTCGAGGGCGCGCGTGATCAGCAGGTAGGTGTTGGCGTCGAAGTACGCGGAGAACTTCTCGGCCTGGTAGCGCAGGTACGACTCGATCTCGAACTCGACGTCGAACGAGAAGCCGTAGTCGCCGCGCTTGAGCGCGCGGCCGAAGCGCTCGGCCATCGTGTCGTCGGACTGGTACGTGATGTGCCCGATCATGCGCGCGACCTGCAGCCCGCGGCGCGGCACCACGCCGTGCTCGTAGAAGCGTCCGCCATGGAACTCGGGGTCGGTGATGATGGCGCGGCGCGCCACCTCGTTGAACGCGATGTTCTGCGCCGACAGCTTCGGGGTGGACGCGATCGTCAGGCAGTGCGCGACCCGATCCGGATACAGGATGCTCCACGCCAGCGCCTGCATGCCGCCGAGGCTGCCGCCCATCACCGCGGCGAACCGCTCGATGCCGAGGGCGTCGGCCAGGCGCGCCTGCGCATGCACCCAGTCCTCGACCGTGACGACCGGGAAATCGGGCCCGTAGCGCCGACCGGTGAGCGGATTCTCGGACATCGGGCCGGTGGAACCGAAGCAGCTGCCGAGGTTGTTGACGCCGATGACGAAGAAGCGGTTGGTGTCGACCGGCTTGCCCGGGCCGACCATGTTGTCCCACCACCCGACGTTGTCGGGCTGGTCGGCATACCAGCCGGCCACGTGGTGCGACGCGTTGAGCGCGTGGCAGATCAGCACGGCGTTGGAGCGGCGGGCGTTCAGCGTGCCGTAGGTCTCGTAGACCAGCTCGTAGCCGGCGAGCTCGGCGCCGCTGGCCAGCGCCAGCGGATCCTCGAAGCGGATGCGCTGCGGGCGCACGGCGCCGACGGAATGCGGTGCAGTCTGTGACACGGGAAGGAGGCAGCCTCGCTAGGGTGAACCACGACCGGCTTGCTGCGGCTCGGTCCGGCATGCTAGGCCATGAAGGCCGATACCCTGGACGCTTTAGCCGTACTTGTTATGCGCCCGCAAGCTGATCTTCAAATCGGCGCAGACCGCAACGTTACCGATGCGGGCCATCCGGTGTCAAATGGACCGCACCGGCCGCAGGGGCGGGACGCGATGCATGCGTCGCGCCCCTGGGCACGGTCAGTGCCACTTGCGCAGCAGCGTGCCCGGCAGCACGTCGTGGGTCGTGCCCTGGGCGTTCGCGACGCGCCGGCCGTTGACCCATACGCCGTGCACACCGCGCGGGCGCGTGACCACCCGCGTCGCCCCGGCCGGCAGGTCGTTGGCCCGCGCGCGTGCGCCACGGCCGACCGTGGCCGGGTCGAACAGCAGCAGGTCGGCCGCCCAGCCTTCCTTCAGGGTGCCGCGGTTGCGGATGCCGAAGAACTCGGCCTGGGCGCTGGTGAGCCTGCGCACCGCCTCGGGCAGCGTCATCGCGCCGCGGTCGCGCACCCAGTGCCCCATCAGGTGCAGACCGAAGCCCGAGTCGTCGAGGAAGGACAGGTGGGCGCCCGCGTCGGACAGCGACAGCAGGCTGTGCGGGTGCGCGAGCAGCCGCGCGACGGCCGCCTCGTCGTGGTTGAGCGCAACCACCGAGAACAGGGTGCCGAGATCCTCCTCGATCGCGAGGTCGAACATGCAGTCGACCGGATCGACGCCGCGCTCGGCGGCGATGTCGGCGATCGTGCGGTCCTCGAGGTGGCGGTTGGCATCCTTGACGGTGTGCAGCACGTTGACCATGCGGAAGTCGCCTGCGAAGAGCCGGCGCACCGGCACCGCCAGGTCGGCCCGCAGCGCGTCGCGCAGGGCGCGCCCGCGCATGCGCTCGATCAGTGCCGCGCCGCGGATGCCGAACACCGGCTTCCACGACGGCAGCGGCTCGAGCGGGTACGGCGCGTCGAAGCTGAAGTCGAACTGCAGCGGCGTGGCGGCGACCGCACCGCGCATGCGGTTGCCGCGCGCGTTGGCCGCGGCGATCGCGTCGAGGTCGTTGAACACGACGTCGGGCTGCATGGTCGAATGCAGCAGCGCGGCGACCAGCACCGGACGGCCCGACGCGGCCGCGAACTCCTCGAGCATGGACACCGGCGTGGGCGGCCCCTTCGTGATCATGAACACGCCCTGGTCGCGTTCGCGCATCGGCTGCGCCAGCGCCAGGAACTCGCTCCAGTCGGCCAGGCGCGAGGGCATCGGGCGGCCGTCGTACGCGCTGTGCGCCGGCGTGGTGGTGGACGCCAGGCCGATCGCGCCGGCGTCCAGCGCCTCGCCGACCAGCCGCTGCATCTGCGCGACTTCGTCCGGCGTCGCGGCGCGGTCGGACGCGGCCGAGCCCATCACGTAGGTGCGCAGCGTCGAGTGCCCGGCGAAGGCCGCCAGGTTCATCGCGCAGCCGCGCGACTCGATGCGGTCCATGTACTCGCCGAAGGATTCGAAGTCCCAGCGGATGCCGGCCTGCAGGCTGGCCAGCGACATGCCTTCGACCTGGGTGAGGTTCTTGGTGACCAGGTCGCGCGACGCCGCATTGGGGTGGCAGGGCGCGATCGTGAAGCCGCAATTGCCGATGATCGCCGTGGTCACGCCCATGCCGACCGACTGGTCGAGATAGGGATCCCAGGTGACCTGCGCGTCGTAGTGGGTGTGGTTGTCGATGATGCCGGGCATCAGCGCCAGCCCCTGCGCGTCGACGTGCTCACGGGCCTCGCCGGCGGCGATCGGGGCGCTGGCCGGCCGCACGGCGGCGATCAGCCCGTCCCTGACCGCGACCTGGCCGACGAAGGGCTCGGATCCGAGCCCGTCATGAATTTTGGCATTCGAAATCAGATAATCGTACATGGCATCCTCCATGCAGGGAGTATAGAGGCGCACCCGGCATCCGGCCGGACGGCTGCGGTTTCATCCTGCGCGCCTCTCCGGCCGCGTCCCGCCGGGCACGCGCCGCGGGCGGCGCGCCCGCCCGAACGCTCACGCCGGGCGATGCGGGTCGAGGCGCAGCCGCGCCAGCCCGGCCTGCACGCGCACGGGGTCGTCGGTGTTGAGCAGGCGGGACACCTTGTGCGACAGCTGCCCGACGTCGGACAGCAGGATCTCGCGCTTGACCAGCAGCAGGCTGGCCGGATGCATGGAGAACTCCGACAGGCCCATGCCCAGCAGCAGGCGCGTGGCCATCGGGTCGCCGGCCAGCTCGCCGCAGACGGCCACCGGCTTGCCGGCCCGGCGGCCGGCCCGGATGGTCATCGAGATCAGACGCAGAACGGCCGGGTGGAACGGGTCGTACAGGGCGGCCACGGTGTGATCGGTCCGGTCGATCGCCAGCGTGTACTGGATCAGGTCGTTGGTGCCGATCGACAGGAAGTCGAGCCGGCGCACGAACAGGTTCACCGACAGCGCCGCGGCCGGCACTTCGATCATGCCGCCCACCGGCATCGCGGGATCGAAGGGCTGGCCGCGCGCCTGCACCTGCGCGCGGGCCTGTTCGATCAGCCGCAGGGTCTGGTCGATCTCGTGCGAATGGGCGAGCATCGGGATCAGCAGGCGCACCGGGCCGCAGCCCGACGCGCGCAGGATCGCCCGCAGCTGCACCAGGAACATCTCGGGCTCGGCCAGGCAGTAGCGGATCGCGCGCTGGCCGAGCGCCGGATTGGCGGCGGTGGGCGCCACGCTCGGGTCGAGCGCCTTGTCGGCGCCGATGTCGAGCGTGCGGATCGTGACGGGCGCGCCGCCCATGCCCTTCAGCGCCAGGCGGTACGCCTCGAACTGCTCGTCCTCGGACGGCAGGTCGCGCCGCCCCATGAACAGGAACTCGGAGCGGAACAGTCCGACGCCGGCGGCGCCCGCCTCGCGTGCCTGCTCGGCTTCCTCGGGCAGCTCGATGTTGGCGTGCAGCTGGATCGACACGCCGTCGAGCGTGGTCGCGGGCACGTGGATCAGGCGCTTGAGCTTCTCGCGCTCCAGCCGCATCGCGGCCTGGCGGTTGCGGTACTCGGCGAGGATGGCCTCGTCGGGCGCGACGATCAGCACGCCGTTGTCGCCGTCGAGGATGATCCACTCGTCGTCGCGGATCAGCTCGCTGCCGCAGGCCAGGCCCACCACCGCGGGCACGTTCATGCTGCGCGCGAGGATCGCGGTGTGCGAGGTGGTGCCGCCCAGATCGATCGCGAAGCCGAGCGCGCTCTTCAGCGCCAGCATGTCGCCGGGGGCGATGTCGGCCGCCACGAAGATGGCCGGCTCGCCGCGCGCGAGCGGCCATCCGCCGGAGCCCGACAGCGACTTCAGCACGCGATCGGCCACCTGCTGCACATCGCGCCCCCGCTCGCGCAGGTAGATGTCGTCCAGCTCCTCGAACTGGTGCGCCAGCGCATCGGCCTGCGACGCCAGCGCCCACTCGGCGTTCCAGCCGTGGTCGAGGATCTGGCTGCGCGCGGCGTCGACCAGCAGGGGGTCGTCGAGGATCATCGCGTGCACCT
>Ga0116141_10003935_pt1 | contig 12550 bp, 11 predicted proteins | sample AD_UKC097_MetaG_FD_89744 | JGI IMG/M metagenome (GOLD analysis project Ga0116141, IMG submission 89744) | Active sludge microbial communities of municipal wastewater-treating anaerobic digesters from USA - AD_UKC097_MetaG | ecosystem: Engineered > Bioreactor > Anaerobic > Digestate | place: USA... | reverse complement strand
GGCGCGGCCCGAGCCGGTGATGATCACCGCCTTGATGTCGTCATTGGCGTCGGTGTGGTCGAAACAGGCGATCATCTCCTTCATCATCTGGGTGTTGAAGGCGTTCAGCTTGTCCGGCCGGTTCAGGGTCAGGATCGCCACCCCGTCCTCTACGTCCAGCGTGATCGTCTCGAATGTGGGCGTGGCCATGTGGGCTCCTCCTGATGATTTCTTGCATTCCGGCCCGCTTGACGGACGGTCCGTCAAGCGCCGCATAGTTGTCCCAACGACAATTAAATTGGGAGAGGCCGGGCGGCTCACGCACCGGCCACAGTCAGGAAGACCGATGCATCCGGCCACGCACGCCAAGACCCACCCCGACCGCGCCGCCTACATCATGGCCGGCACCGGCGAGACCGTGACCTACCGCGAGCTCGACGAACGCTCCAACCAGGGCGCCCAGCTGTTCCGCTCACTGGGCCTGAAGCCCGGCGACGTCATCGCCATCCTGCTGGAGAACCACCCGCGCTATTTCGAGGTCGCCTGGGCCGCCCAGCGGGCCGGCCTCTACTACACCTGCATCTCGTCCAAGCTGACCGCCGGCGAGGTCGAATACATCGTCGGCGACTGCGGGGCCCAACTGCTGATCACCTCGCAGGGCGTCGGCCCGGTGGTCGATGAACTGCCCCCGCTGCTCAAGGGCGTGAAGCTCTACATGGTCGGCGAGCCCAAGGCCCCCTACGAAAGCTTCGAGGCCGCCCGCGCCGGCTTCCCGACCACGCCGATCGCCGACGAGACCGCCGGTTCGGACATGCTCTACTCCTCCGGCACCACCGGCCGGCCCAAGGGCATCAAGCCGCCGCTCACCGGTGGCGCCATCGATGAGCCCACCTCGCTCGCCATGATGGCCAACCAGGTGTTCGGCTTCCCGCTCGACGGCATCTACCTGTCCCCGGCCCCGCTCTATCACGCCGCGCCCCTGCGCTGGACCATGGGCATGCAACGCCTGGGCGGCACCGTGGTGGTGATGGAGAAGTTCGACGCCGAGGACGCCCTGCGGCTGATCGAAAAGTACAAGATCAACTGCGGCCAGTTCGTGCCCACCCACTTCGTACGCATGCTGAAGCTGCCGGAGGATGTGCGGGCCCGCTACGACATCTCCTCCATGCAGTCGGCGGTTCACGCCGCGGCCCCCTGCCCCGTGCCGGTCAAGGAACAGATGATCGCCTGGTGGGGCCCGGTGATCCATGAGTACTACGCCGGCACCGAGGGCAATGGCTTCTGCTACATCTCCTCGGCCGAATGGCTGACCCACAAGGGCTCGGTCGGCCGCTGCCTGACTGCGGAACTGCGCATCTGCGACGAGAACGGCGAGGCCGTGCCGCCGCGCACCGAGGGCGTCGTCCACTTCGCCGGCGGCCCGCCCCTGTCCTACCACAACGCCCCTGAGAAGGTGGCCGAGAACACCAACCAGCACGGCTGGACCACCCTGGGCGACGTGGGTTGGGTCGACGAGGAGGGCTATCTCTACCTCACCGACCGCAAGAGCTTCATGATCATCTCCGGCGGCGTGAACATCTATCCGCAGGAGCTCGAAAACCTGCTGATCACCCACCCCAAGGTCGCCGACGCCGCCGTGGTCGGCGCCCCGCACGAGGAGATGGGCGAACAGGTCGTGGCCGTCATCCAGCCGGCCAACTGGGCCGAGGCCGGCGACGCCCTGGCCGCCGAACTCATGGCCTTCTGCCGCGAGCACCTCAGCCACGTGAAGTCGCCCCGCAAGATCGACTTCATGGAGGAGCTCCCCCGCCACCCCACCGGCAAGCTCTACAAGCGCCTGATCCGCGACGCCTACTGGGGCAAGGAAGGCTCCAAGATCGTCTGATCCGAGACTCCTCCCCCGCTCGCGGGGGAGACAAACTCAGAGCCCAATCACGCCCCCTCCACCCCTTCGGGGTCCCCCTCCCCCATTCACATGGGGGAGGAGCAAGCCGCGCCGCCTAAATCCTCCCCCGCATCGCGGGGGAGGGGGACCAGCGAAGCTGGTGGAGGGGGGCGGCCGCCCGCTCTGCGCCTAACCGCCCCCTCCCCTATTCACATGGGCGATCAGAACCGCGCCTATAGATTGCATTCCCCCCAAAGCGAGCCCATTGACTTGGGTCCGCAACTGTCCGACGCCGGAAGGACAGGCCGGGTATTGGCGGCTTGAAGGGGTGCGCAGATGCCTCACACCATTGTTCGGCGGGCAGAGGCCTTCGGCGGCGACCGGGCCGCGATCCTGAACGCCCACGCGGTCCACGAGCTGGGCGCAGGCGCGCCGCCCCTCGTCCTGCTGCACGGTTTCGGCTCGGACCAGAGCATCTGGAGCCGGCTGGCGCCGCAGCTCTCGGCCCGGCGCCGGGTGATCCTCTACGACCATATGGGCAGCGGCGGCTCGGACCTGGGCCACTATGACGCCGCCCGCTATACGACCCTCGACGGCTATGCCGATGACCTGGTCGAGGTGCTGGACGCCCTGGACCTGCGCGACGCCACCCTGGTCGGCCACTCGGTCTCGGGCATGATCAGCCTGTTGGGCGCCCTGCGCACCGACCGCATCGCCCGCCTGGTGATGGTCGGCGCTTCGCCCCGCTACCTCAACGACACAGGCTACGGGGGCGGCTTCGAACCGGCCGATGTGGCCGATTTCCTGGGCATGATGGAGCTGGACTTCCAGGGTTGGGCCCGGACCCTGGCGCCGCGCGTGCTCGACCACCCCGACCGCCCGGACCTCGCGGAGGAGCTGAGCTTCAGCTTCTGCCGCAGCGACGCCGAGATCACCCGCCGGTTCGCCAAGGCCACCTTCCTGTCCGACCAGCGGGCGGTGCTTGGCGCCTGCCCCCTGCCGACCCTGGTCCTGCAGTCCGAAAGCGACGCCATCGTGCCGATGTCGGCCGCCCGGTTCCTGGCCGAGCACCTGCCTGGGGGGCGGCTGGAGATCCTGGCCACGCGCGGTCACTATCCTCAGCTCGCCGCGCCGGACCTGCTGGCCGCCGCGGTCGAGCGCTTCCTGGCGGAGCACCGCGCGTGAGTGTGGAGGCCGATCCAGGCCTGGCCGACACCGCGCCCGTCGGCCTGTTCCGCGCCGACGGGGCCATGACCCTGCAGGCGGTCAATCCCCGGCTCTGCGCCCTGACCGGCCGCACCGCGGCGGAGCTCGTCGGCCTCGGCTTCCGCGACCTGCTGACCCGCTCGTCCCAGATGGTCTACGCCCTGAAGGTCGAGACCGCCCTCTTGGCCGAGAACCGGGTGGACGAGATCTTCCTGGAGCTGGCCGCCGCCGACCGGCGCTCGCGGCCCGTGCTGCTCACCATCGCGGCGCAGGCCGACGGCTGGGCCGGGGCGGTGTTCGCCGCGCCGGAGCGGCGGGCCTACGAGCTGGAGCTGATCGCCGCCCGCCAGGCCGCCCAGGAGGCCGGGCGCGCCCGGGGCCGCTTCCTGGCCGCGGTCAGCCACGAGTTGCGCACCCCGCTCACCGCCATCCTCGGCGCCGGCTTCCTGATCGAGGCCGAAACGGACCAGGACCCGGTGGCCGACCGCGCCCGCCTGATCGTCGCAGCCGCCGCCGAGCTGGAGCGGCTGGTCGACGACGTGCTCGACTTCACCGACCTGGAGGGCGGCGCGGGCGAGGTGGCCCTGGCCCCTGTCGACCTGGCCGGGGTCGTCCAGGCCGCCTGTGAGGGGGCCCGCAAGTTGGCCGCCGCCAAGGGCCTGGCCTTCCGGCTGGAGATCGCCCCGGACGCCGCCGGCCGCGTCCTGGCCGATCCGCCCAAGCTGCGCCAGATCGTGCGCGCCCTGACCGACAATGCGGTCAAGTTCACGAACCAGGGCGAGGTCGAGGTGCGGGTCGGCCGCGACGGCGCGGATACGGTGCTGGAGGTCCGCGACACCGGTCCCGGCTTTGATCTCACCGACGCCGCCCGGCTCCTGTCGCCCTTCGAGCGCGGCCCGGCCCCGGCCGAGCGCGGCTTTGGCCTGGGCCTGGCCACCGTCCGGCGCCTGGCCGAGCGCCTGGGCGGGGGGCTGGAGGTGAGCGCCGCGGCCGGCCAGGGCAGCCGCTTCATCGTCCGCCTGCCGCTTGCGGCGGCCGAGCCCGCCGCCCCCGCCCCGCCGACGCCCCAGCCGCCCCCCGCGCCCGGCCCGCAACGCGTCCTGTTCGCCGAGGACAATCCCCAGAACCAGTGGGTGATCCGCTCGATCCTGGAGATGCAGGGCTACGACGTGGTCATCGCGCAGAATGGGGCCGAGGCCCTGGACCGCCTCGACGCCGAGCCTTTCGATCTGGTGCTGATGGACATGCAGATGCCGGTGATGGACGGGCTGGACGCCACCCGCGCCCTGCGCCGCCGCGAGCGTGACCGCCACGCGCCCCGAACCCCGGTGATCATGGTCACCGCCAATGTGATGTCCGAACACGTGGCCGCCGCCCTCGAGGCCGGCGCCGACCGCCACCTGTCCAAGCCGGTGTCCCCCGACGCCCTGGCCGAAGCCATTTCGCAAGTGCTGGAGACGGCCGCATGACCTCCGCAACCTCCCGCCTCAAGGTCGGGGTCGACGTGCCCTGGGTGACCAGCTGGTCGGACGAGCCTCTGGGCGCCATCGGCCCCTGCGCCAGCGTCGACGGCCAACTGGCCGCCAGCCAGGCGGAAAAGCCCGGCCAGGGCCGGCCGCTCTATTCCCAGAACCACCTGTTCCGCCAGCGTCGCACGGTGCGCGAAATGCTCTGCCCCATGTGCGGCAAGCCGACGCCCGAGGGCGACCGCTGGTGCCAGACCGCGACCTGGACCACCGCCGGCGACTTGCGCGCCCGCGGCTTCGGCCCCGCCCTGCCGGCGACACTGGCCGACGACCGAGCCTTGCTCAACTGCGGCGCCATCGCCCCCCTGCACCACGCCTGCGCCAGCACCGCCCTCACCCGCTGCCCGCACCTGGGCGGCATCGCCGACAAGACCCTGAAGCGCTTCCCCCGCGGCTGGGTGATCATCCCCCTCTGGATCGAAGCCAAGCGCCCCACCGGCGGCAGCCTGCCCGCCGTCAGCTTCCTCCAGCTGGTGGGGGTGGAGCCATGACGGCCGGGCCACAGCGGAGACGAGCGGCCCGATGACCAGATGGCGGCGCGGCGCGATGCTGGCGGGCTTGCTGATCCTGGCCGCCGCCACCGCCGCCGCCGCCGCCGCCGTGGTCACGGTCCAGGACCTTCGCGCCAACCGCGCCGTCGAGGTGTCACGCTCCACGGTCGCCAACGCCACCGACACCGGCGAGACCGCCCTCCTACAGCGCCTCGCTGCTGGCGGACAGGCGGACACCGCCGACCTCGCGCCCAGCCTCGCCTTCATCGACGCCCACAACGACGGTTCTGACTTCCGCCTCGCCACGCTCCTGCGCGCCCGCCTGGCCTATGGATCGGCCTTCAGCCAGGAAGCCCAGGCGCGCCTGAAGCGGACCCTCGTCGCCTTTCCCTACTGGATGGACGTCAAGGGCTCCGGCGGGCCGATGGTCTATTGGAGCGAGAACCACCAGATCCTGTTCGCCCAGGCCGAGTTCCTGGCCGGTGGCCTCTATCCCGCGGCGCTCTTCGCAGACGGCCGCACCGGCGCCGACCACCGGGCCCAGGCCCGCGACCGCATCACCTTCTGGCTGGATCAGCGCTGGCGCTTCGGCTTCTCGGAGTGGAACTCCCACTACTATCTCGAGGACATCGCGGCGCTGGCCAACCTGGTCGACTACGCCCAGGACCCCGAGGTCTCCCGCAAGGCCGAGATCATCCTCGACCTCCTGATGCTCGACCTTGCCGGCCGCTCGCTCCACGGCGAGTTTATCGCCACCAGCGGCCGCCTGTACGAAAACAACGCCAAGACCGGTGACGAGGCGGTCCGCAGGGTGCTTCGCCACGCCTTTGTCCAGCGTCAGGCCCCGGGCTCCGCACACGGCCTGGAGATCAACCTGTTCCTCAGCCGCTACGCCGCGCCGCCGGTGTTGGCCGCTATCGCCGCCGACCCCGGCGCCGCCGTGATCCGCACCTCCACCGGCCGCGACCCTGGCGAGCTCGCCGCCGGCCGGGCCCTCGCCGATCCGGAGCGTCGGATCATGGCCCAGTGGGGGATGGAGGCTTTCACCAATCCAGAAGGCGTCAGCCAGTCGATGCGCTACATCCGGGGCCACGGCCTGCTGGCCAATCCGTTCCTGTCGGGGTTCCGCCAGTTGAACTATCGCGCCCTCAGCCCCGCCCTGCCCTGGCTCAGCCGAACGCTGGACCTGCCCACCAACGGCACAGTTCTCGGCCGCGCTGACGTCTATGCCTGGCGCACCTCAAACCTGGTGATGTCCACCACCCAGGCCCATCGCCCCGGCGGTTTCGGCAACCAGCAGCGCGTGTTCATCGCCACCTTCGGCCCCGGCCTGACGGTGTTTCACTCCCATCCGGCGGTGCGCCCGGGCGAGCCGCCGCCCAACGGCAATTCCCCCGGCTACTGGACCGGCTCCGGGCGCCTGCCCCTGTCGTGCCAGGACGGCCCGGTGAACCTGTCCCTCTATCGTCTGCCCAAGACCCCGGGCTTCGGGCGCAAGACACACCTGGAGTTCACCCACCTCTACGCGCCCCGGGCTCGCTTTGATCAGGTGATCCTCGAGCCGACCCAGCTCTTCCTGCGCAAAGGCGAGGCCTGGCTCGCCGTCTCGGCCACCGCGCCCCTGGAGCCAGCCGGCCCGGACGAGATCATCCAGCGCGGCCGCGAAACCGCCTGGGTGACGGAGGCCAGCTCCGCCCGCGCCGAGACCTTCTCGGCCTTCGTCGCCCGCGTCCGCGCCAACCCGCCCAGGTTGGACAAAGGCGTGCTCGCCTACCGGGCCGGCGGCCACCGCTTGACCGCCGCCATGGCGAAGGGCTGCGCCCGCGACGGCCGGCCGTTGGACACCGCCTATCCCCGCCACGCTTCGCCCTACGCCCAGGTCCCCCGCGATTCGGAAGCCATCGACATCGCTTTCGCCGGCCATGCCCTCCGCCTCGATTTCCAGGCCGGGACCCGCGAGATGCATTGAGCCGGGGCGTGTGCAGGCGCACCCTGACCCCATGACCCAGGCCTTCTATCACGACGCCCAGCGCCACCTGCAGGACAGCTTCGGCAGTCGCGCGCTGGCCGACCGGCTGGACCAGCGCACCCGGCATGACCGGTTCACCGACCAGGACGCCGCCTTCATCGCCGCCCAGGGCTTCTTCTTCCTGGCGACGGCGGACACGCAAGGCCGCCCGGATTGCTCGTTCAAGGGCGGCCCCATCGGCTTCGCCCGCGTCGTCGCCCCCGACCGGCTGGTCTTCCCCGACTATGACGGCAACGGCATGTTCCGCAGCCTGGGCAACATCGCCGCCAACCCGCACGTGGGCCTGCTGTTCGTCGCCATGGGGCCGGAGCCCTGGCGCCTGCGCCTGAACGGAACCGCCCAGGTCTTCGAAGACCACCCAGACCTCGCCGCCACCCCCGGCGCCCAGCTGATCGTCGAGGTCACCCCCACCGACATCTTCCCCAACTGCGGCCGCTACATCCCCGCCGAGGGCGCGGCCTCCCCGCACATCCCGCAGGCCGACGCGCCGCCGGTGGAGCCTACCTGGAAAGCCCACCCACTGTTCACGGACGTGCTGCCGACGCGGCGGCGGTAGGCCGTCTTGTCCCTAGTCTCGGACCCAACGCCCCTGAAGGGTTATCGTAATGCCATCCGCAGGTCTCGGATCTCTGCTGCCCGGTAAGCGAAAATGCACTGTGAAGCGCTTTTCGCTGCCAGGTCGTCCGGAAGCCTGCCCCTTGCACTTCATCGCCCGCAGAGCGGCGGTTGCAAAGTTTAGCCCCTGAGGCGTCTCGCTTTCGACCAGGCAACTCTGGAACCGACGCCCCTCGCCAAGCACGCACTTCAGCGAGACGTCTCCCTCGCTTCCCGCTCGTACGGCCGGCTCCGGATAGGCATAGAACCTCTCGCTTGCGGCCGGACACTCCGGCAGATCGCTCGGCCAATCCCCTGCCGACGCTTCAGAAGCCGCAAAAGGGGCTGCGGCCACTAGTATGAAAACGCGCATCGCATGCCCTTATCCCGCCTCTAAGCAGAGAGTAGGCTTGCAGCCTGACTACCTGCAATCAAGAAGCGAGCACCACCATGCCGCCCCGCATCACCTTCACCCTCACGGACGGGTCCCTGGACATCTACCTGAACCCGGAGGGCCGCGATCTATTGGTGCGCGAACTTCAAGGCCTTAGCGAGCGCAACGATCACGTCCATTTCGGGCCGGCGGAAATGGAATATGAAGTTCCCACTCGCCCGATCGCCTACCGCGAAGGCGAGGTCGTCGTGGAGTGGGGGAAGATCCTGTTCCGACCAGATGAGTGGGACGCGAAATACTATCCCCATGTCCTTGAACTGCCCGCCGAACCTTAGGGGTCCGACTGTGCGCACCGCGATCTTGGACGGCGCAGGTCCAGTCCTGGCTGCGCTGCTCTCGTCCCTGGTTTGGCTTGCGCCAACCGTTGCAACGGCCGAAAGCCCGCGATGCTTCGACTGGGCGGTGGCCGCGCGGTTGGAAAGCCAGACCTACCTGGGCGAACCCGATCCGGGCCCCGGTTTGATCAGTTTCACGTCGGCATTCGAGTGGAAGGCCAAGACCACAAAGTCTCTGATCGGCAGGAATCCGCCTAGGCGCGTGACCGTGGTCGCAGGCTCTCACACGGAGCTCCAACCCTGGGCCGCCAAGCGCGTGGTGCTGTTCCTCCAACGGCGCGATGGTCAGGAACCCGTTCTGCTCCGCGCCCGCGTCCTAGAGCGCAGCCTGCCCCGGGAGGCATGGCCGGCCGAGGCCCAATCAATGGCCAACGCTATGAACCTTCGGCAGTGCGAAGCCGCACCCTGACCAGGATGCGGCGTCTCGTTCGTGTTTTTCGTGTGGTTCGTGGTCAGTCTTTGGGGCCGCCCGATGGATCCCCGCCTTCGCGGGGATGAGCGGTGGGGATGGGGGTGGCGCGGCAAGCCGAAACCTATGCAAGTTATTGATTTAGAATAATAACTTTAGCTTGCCGCTTTCCCCGATCCCCTTCGTCCATGTTGACGTCAAAGGTCGCGGACGATTTCGGTCGTCGGTTTGGGCCATCCCGTGAGACCCTCAACGGGCCTCACGGTCTTTGACATTCAGCCGCCTAGTACGCCCGGCCGATGATGATCTCTTCGACGCCCGGCTCGCCGGTGAAGATGCACGGCGCAAACGTCGTCGGCTGGTCCATCGGCGCATTGCGCAGGGTCAGCTTCAGGGTCTTCAGGCGGGCCTCGATGGCGTCCAGGCCTTCGCCGGTCGGCCGCGACCAGGCCGCGCGGACCCAGCCCTTGAACGCCCCGCCGCCGCCGTCCTCATCCTCGTCGGCGCCGGTGCCGAAGTATTCGGCCAGCTGGTCCCAGGTGGTGATGTCGCGGTGGATATTGGCGTCCAGCCGGGCCTTGGCCTCGTCGAACAAGCCCTGCTGGATCGCGGCCAGCAGCGCAGGGGCCTTGGCGATGAACTCGTCCTTCGGCAGGGCCTGGGACTTCACCTTGTCGCCGTCGCGCAGGTCGTCCCGGCGCATGAAGCTGACCATGCCGTTGGCCACGTCGCGCGGACCCAGCTCGACGATGATCGGCGCCCCGCGGCGCACCCAGTTCCAGCGCTTCTCGGCCGAGCGCTGGGCCTTGGTGTCCAAGAGCGCACGGATGGGCTCGCCCAGGGCGAAGGTGGCGTTCAGCGCCTTCACCAGCGCCTCGCCAAAGGCCAGAACCTCGGCGTCCTCCGGCTTGTCGCGCAGCATCGGCACGACCACGATCTGGCGCGGCGCCACGGCCGGCGGCAGGCGCAGGCCGTCGTCGTCGCCATGGGTCATGATCAGCCCGCCGATCATGCGGGTCGAGGTGCCCCAGCTGGAGGTGTGGCAGTATTCCAGCTCGCCACTGTCCCCCTGGAACCGGATGTTCTGGGCGCGCGCGAAGCTGGTGCCCAGATAGTGCGAGGTGCCGGCCTGCAGGGCCTTGCCGTCCTGCATCATGGCTTCGATGGAATAGGTGTTGTCGGCGCCGGGGAAGCGCTCGTTCTCCGGCTTCTCACCGGCGACTACCGGCAGGGCCAGCACGGTCTCGGCGAACTCGCGGTACATCTCCAGCGCCTGCTGGGTGGAGGCCAGCGCATCCTCGCGGTCGGCGTGGGCGGTGTGGCCCTCCTGCCAGAGGAACTCCGAGGTGCGCAGGAACAGCCGGGTGCGCATCTCCCAGCGGACCACATTGGCCCACTGGTTGATCTTCAGCGGCAGGTCGCGGTGGCTCTTCACCCAGCGCGAGAAGGCGTCGCCGATGATGGTCTCAGAGGTCGGCCGCACGATCAGCGGCTCTTCCAGCTTGGCGTCGGGATCGGGCTGCAGCTTGCCGTCGATGGCCTTCAGCCGGTGGTGCGTGACCACCGCCATCTCCTTGGCGAAGCCGTCGACGTGCTCGGCCTCCTTGGCGAAGAAGCCCAAGGGGATGAACAGCGGGAAGTAGCAGTTGTCGACGCCCATCTCCTTGATGCGGCGGTCCATGGTCTGCTGGATGCGTTCCCAGACCCCATAGCCCCACGGCTTGATGATCATGGAGCCGCGCACGGGGCTGAGCTCGGCCATGTCCGCCTCGCGGACGATCGCCTGGTACCAGTCGGGGAAGGTCGACTTGTTGCCGGTCGTGCGGCTGACGCTGAGAGCGCGTTGCATAGGGAACTCCGTGTGTGCGCTCTCCATAATGGCGCTCGGCCCGCGCGCAAACCCGGCTTGCGCGAAGGGCGTCAGATGCTAGACCCTCGAACACCTGTTTCAATTCAAGGGAGCGAACGAATGAACCCCGTGGAGTTCAAGGATCTGGCCGGCCTGGTCGGTCAAGAAGTCGGCGTGTCGGACTGGCATGAGATCACCCAGGACCGCGTCAACAAGTTCGCCGAGGCCACCGGCGACCACCAGTGGATCCACGTGGACGTCGAGCGCGCCAACAAGGAAATGGGCGGCCCGATCGCTCACGGCTACCTGACCCTGTCGCTGATCCCGTTCCTGTCGGCCGGCCTGATGCCGGTGAAGGGCGTCAGCCGCGGCATCAACTACGGCTCGGACAAGGTCCGCTTCGTCAACATGGTCAAGATCGGCAAGCGGGTGCGCCTGCGCCAGAAGCTGCTGGGCGTCGAGCCCAAGGCTGGCGGCGTGCAGATCCGCAACGAGTGCACCATCGAGATCGAGGGTGAGGCCAAGCCGGCGTGCATCGCCGAGACCCTGTCCCTGCTCTACGCGTAAGACTAGGCGCGCCGCGTCCTAGCGGGCGCGGCGCGTGAACCTCTAGTCTGAGAAGACGACGGGGCTGGCTTCGTCCCCCGTCTCGATCCGCAGGCGCCACGTATCGGCCCCCGCGTCATAGGACAGCCGGTCGCGGAAGGTCCCGTCCGGATAGGCGAAGCTGAACACCGCGGCGTCCGCCTCCAGACGGCCAAAGCCCAGGGTCTTCGAACTCTCGCCGCCGGTGGCGTCCAGCCAGTGGACCACCAGGCCGCCTTTCACGTCCATCCCGAAGAAGACCCGCGCCTCATAGGGCGAACGACCGGTCGGGTCCTTGATGAGCAACTCAATGAACGGTCCGCCGAACAGGCGGCTGACCACCGCGCCGGTGGCCGTGGCCCTGCCCCGGGTCTGGCCGGTGACGTCCCATTCACCGATAAGGTGGCTGAGCAGGCCTTCGCCCGGAACCTTGGCGCGCGCCGACGGGGCGACCAGGCCCGCGAGGGCGAGGCCGGCGATCAGGTGACGTCGATGCATGCTCAATCCGGTCTGGCGGCTTCTTCGGCCGAGGCGGCGCGGGCGCCGACAATCGGCGCGGCCATGGCGGTTGTCACCGGGGCGGCCGCGTCGTCCAACAGGGCGATGGTCTCGCGGATGAACTTGGCGTGGGTGACGATGCCGATCTCCAGCCGCTCGTTGTTCAGCTCGACCTGCTGGGTCAGCAGACCGGCGATGAACTGCGCCGGTTGAGACTCGGCGGCGCCCGCCCGGCGGCGTGCGGCCTGCGACATGAACACCGGCCCGCCCGAATTGCCCGGAAAGACGCTGAAATCCAGCAGGAAGGTCGGGAAGATCTTGGCCGGGGCCACCGGATAGGACGCGATCCGCCCCGAGCGCAGGATCGGAAAGCCCGCCTGGTTGGCGGCGAGGCCGCGCGGAAAGCCGAGCGCCATCATCTCGTCTCCGGCCCCGACCTCCAGGCTGTTGAAGGTCTTGTCCTCGGCCAGCCAGGCTTCGGGGATCGCGGCCTTGGCGAACTCCGGCGGAGCGGTGATGGAGATGGCGGCCACATCCCGCGACGGGTGGTGGGTCCACAGCTCGTGGCCGGCGCTGTCGCGGATGGGCAGCTGGGTCGGCGAATAGCTCCAGGAGCCATCGGCGTTCTCGATGCGATAGCCGATGCGGGCGTCCTTGCCCGGCATCTTCTCCAGCACGTGGTTGGCGGTCACCAGCACGACGCGCGGCCG
>Ga0116141_10003933_pt1 | contig 12551 bp, 9 predicted proteins | sample AD_UKC097_MetaG_FD_89744 | JGI IMG/M metagenome (GOLD analysis project Ga0116141, IMG submission 89744) | Active sludge microbial communities of municipal wastewater-treating anaerobic digesters from USA - AD_UKC097_MetaG | ecosystem: Engineered > Bioreactor > Anaerobic > Digestate | place: USA... | reverse complement strand
GGAAGAATTTCAAGATATTTCAAATTACTCTGACTTTGCAAATCCTACCGGTTGTGCAAAAACAATTTTTTGAGAAGATTTTAATCCAAGCAGCATTGCAACCGATTCGCGCTCGACAGAGCCAAGCACTACCGTATTCAGGTTTTCGGAAGCAGCAAACAAATATACATTCTGACTGATATAACCGCAATCAGCCGCGCTGTAAAAATCTTTCGATGCTTCCTCCATTTTGCCCATGCGGGAATAATCTGCCACGAAAATCAGTACCAGTGAAGCGGAAGCAACAAAAGTCTGGCGGCCAATTCTTCCCCGGAAATCACCTGCTTTTAATAATTCTAGCTGATTGTTTTCGGAATTCCAGCGATATAATCCTTTTTTCAGCGCAAGATAAATGTCAAATTCCTGCATGTTACGTGCCGACGGAGCTGTTCTCTTTTCGCTCTCAGCGCGGTTTACCCCATAGGCCGCCCACAACAGATTACTCATCTGCTGATCACTCATGGCAGAATCCACAAACTCACGTCCTGAATGACGTTCGGACAAAGCATCCATCAGTGGTTTTCCGCCTGTAGTCACAGGATCAGGGAGTTTAATTACCGATTGAGATGAAAGAGAAAAAACATTAACAGCCATACAAAAAATCAATAGGATTAACCGCATCGTTTTTTTTGCTAAAATACAAAAAAACACTAATTAAAAAATTGCTAATATTGCAATATAAAAAAACAACTACATGAAAAAAATCAGACTTATTGCATTAATCATGTTTAGCATGATTGCAAGCGCAGGGTATTCGCAAATGCAGGTTGGACTGCAAGTTGGACCACAATTCCCCTTGGGCGATTTCAGTTCGGGATATAACACCGGATTCGGATTCAATCTGAATGGGAAATATTTTGCAACCGACGATGTCGCGTTTGGACTCAACATCGGCTACCATCATTTCGGAACGGACTGGGATGACATTAATTGCGGTTTTATGCCAATTACACTGCTTGCAGAGTACCATTTATCAACAGAAGAATTTCAGCCGTTTCTTGGTTGCGATCTTGGCGTTTACAATGTTTCAGTAAATGTGCTGGGTATTAAGGATTCCGATCTGCAATTTGGCCTTGCTCCTTACGCAGGAATCCAGTATCAGCTGAACGATAATCTGGGACTGACAGGAAGCGTTAAATGGAATTACGTAATGACCGACAATTCGGACTTTGATTGGTTTGGCCTGAATCTCGGAGTGGTGTTTGGGTTGTAGAACCACAACTCATTCAAAAAACCATCAGCAATCACTGATGGTTTTTTTATGCAATTGATTTTCTTCTTAATTGAAGGCGTGCCGATAAAGCAGTATTTTAAATTCACTCATCCTCGCCTGCAGGAAGCTCCGGCACTTGCGTATCCTCTGTTCCTGGCAATACCTGCACATCGCGCAGCTGACGCTGGATGGCACGTGTACGTGTTCCTTTCAGCTGGTCGATAGTCTCTCCCGCACTTATAATTTGCTTTTGCGCTTTTTCGAGCAAGCCGCCAAACTTTTCAAATTCAGTTTTCACTGCACCCAGTATTTTCCACACTTCACTGCTTCGCTTTTGTATTGCCAATGTGCGGAATCCCATCTGTAAACTATTTAATATAGCAGCCAATGTTGTTGGGCCTGTTACAATAACCTTGAATTCACGCTGTAATTGTTCAAGCAGATTGGAACGCCGGATTACTTCTGCATAAATTCCTTCAAACGGCAGAAACATAATGGCAAAGTCTGTTGTATGCGGCGGATCGATGTATTTATCACGAATATCCTTCGCCATTTTTTTTATAGTGTTTTCCAAATCTTTGTTGGCAGCATCAATAACAGTTGTGTCCGCCGTTTCGAATGCATCAACAACTTTCTCATATACGTCGCGCGGGAACTTGGCATCGATGGGCAAATACACAACTGAATTCATATCATCCTTGCCCGGTAGCTTTATGGCAAATTCTACCAGATCGTTCGATCCCGCCTTGGTTTTGACATTGGCGGCAAACTGTTCCGGTGCGAGAATCTGTTCCAGCAACATTTCAAGCTGAATCTCTCCCACTCCGCCACGATCCTTCACATTACTGAGCACTTTCTTCAATCCGCCCACATCCTGCGCCAACGATTGCATTTCGCCCAAACCTTTCTGCACTTCAATCAACTGCTTGCCCACAGTTTCAAAACTCTGTCCAAGCCGCTCGCTGAGCGTTTTTTCAAGTTTTTCTTCTACCGTTATACGAATCGATTCCAGTTTCTTTTCAGTGTTAACCAGCAACTCATTCTGCCGGCTTTCAAGCTGCGAAAATTTTTCGCGCTGTACTTCATTAAACGAGTGCACACTCTTATCGAACGATTCCTGAAAACCTTTTATTGATTTCTCCAGCACTTCACGTTGCTGATCAGCGTTTTTCACCAACTGTTCTGTCAGCAGCAACAACTTTTGCTCAACAGTGGTGGTAAGTTTTTCCTGAGCATTCCGATTTTCTTCGGTAATCAACCGCAGCGCTTCACTCATTTCGGTTTTAAAATCCTTCAGCGAATTACTGAGTTCGTCGCGGTTTTCTTTGGTAAGTTTTGCACTCTCTTCGCGGTTGCGCTGAAAATCATCCTTCAATCCGTTTTCGACACGCTGCAGCGAAGCTGAGAATAAATCGATCTTTGATGCGATATCCGATTGTTGCTGCTTTGGCCGAAATACAAAGATCAAAACTACATTTACAATCACCAGAGCAATCAAAATATACATCAGTGTTTCCATAGGATTATTCATTTAACCCCCTCAAAAAGTTAGAACCTCTTCGAGGGGGTATAAAAATTTATTTTACCATTCTCAAAAAACTCCCTGGCACCGGCGATTCAAGCTGCATCACTTTGCCGCTCACCGGATGAACAAATGCCAGCAAAGTAGCATGCAGACCCAGTCTTCCGATGGGATTCTGACCGTTTCCGTAGCGACGATCGCCCACAATCGGAAAATCGATATCGTATAAATGCACGCGTATCTGATTTCGACGGCCCGTTTCGGGCAATACTTTCAACAAACTAAAATTCTCATTCTGCTGCACCAATTCCCAATTTGTAACAGCATGTTGACCGTCATCGGGACGCAGACTTGAGAAAACCTGCAGATTGGCATTCTCTTTCAGCCAGCTTTCGATGCGGCCCCGGGGCTCTTCAATCTTTCCACAAACCAGCGCCGCATATTCACGTTTGTGATTTTCGTTGTGCCAGTATTCCTGCAAAATATCGCGCGCCATGGTATTCCGTGCAAACACAAGCACCCCCGAAGTATCGCGGTCGAGCCGGTGTACGATAAAAATCTTATTGTTTTTATTTTCAGTTTTCACATAATGGCTCAGCAAACTGTATGCGGTATTGGTTTTTTCTTTTTCAGTACCCACAGTCAGCAGTCCCGAAGGTTTATCAATGGCAATGATGCTATCATCTTCGTACAGAATTTTTATACCAGGAATGCTGATGGATGGCTTTGAGACAGGGCTTCCGATAACGACCAACATCCCGGCATTGAGAATAAAATCATGTCGTGTTACCGTCTTTCCATCAACGGCCACACGTCCGCCTTGCAGCATTTGTTTAAGTCCTGTGCGGGGTTTTCCGGGAAACACTTTTGTCAGAAACGGCAACAAGGTATCCGCATTTTTTACCGTAAACTGTAATGGCTTTGACGTTGATTTCATAAGATTTTTCAGACTGTAAACTTACAAAATAAATCGCCATGCCAATACCCGTACAAACCAGAATATGTATAATCAAAAAAAATCCCCGGAGAAAAAATCAACGGGGATTCAAAAAAAAGCAAATGCGTTTTAGAATACAACAGTCTTCACCATTTGCATTCCGTTCACTTCAAGACGAATGAAATAAGTTCCTTTTGCCTTCACCTGATTTAAGGAAAGTGGGAAACGGTGGGCACCAGCATCGAGATTTGAAGTAGTTATAACTGTAATTTCGCGTCCTGTAATATCAAGCACAGACAGCTTTACGTTGGCATTATCATGCAATGTAAAAGAAATATTTGTTTCATCTCCGGCGGGATTTGGATATACAGCAAAGCTATTGTCAACAATGCTTTCATTGACTCCAAACCAGCTGTTGGGATGAATATTGATATCATCAATAAAAACATTATTGCCACCGTTTGAATAAAATTCAAATTTGACTCTCAGGTTTGCATAGCCAGACAAAGTTCCCTGCGGCAAAATAATTTCGTGAGTGCCCCACTCAGCTTCGGATGCGGGATTAAAAGCAGTTTCGGCAGGAGAAGCAGAAGCAAGGGCGTTTCCGGTCAATGATAATTTATTCACCCAGGTTTCGCCACAGTCATTTGAAAAATAAACAGTAAGTTTATCATACACCGTATCGGCTGCAGCAAGAAGAGAACCAGCAACAAATTTTGGAGCATAAGCGCAACGAAACTGCAGTTTGGTATGTTCACCCAATCCCGACAAATCATAAGCCGGTGTAATAAACGCATCGTAACTACCGGCAACATTCCCATCAAAATTATTGAGGTAAATAGCTTTTGCTCCTGTGCAGGCACTGGCCGACTGAACCCAGGCAGCGCCGGTATCATTATGGATTGTAAGGTCGCTGTTGAAATTGATGGTCTCGAAAGATTCAATCAAAGGAGCAACCGTAACTACAGAAGGATCCATTACATGAATATAGGAAACACGAGTTAAAGAATCACTGCCAGTAGCATTGTAAACTTTGAGTGTTACAGCATACACACCCGGTGCAGCATAAGTAACAACAGGCGTCTGATCGGTTGAGGTAGAAGGTGAACCACCAGCAAAAGACCAGGTGCGGCTTGCAACAGCACCGTTGTATGAAACATCGTGGAATGTGACAGTATTTCCCGCGCAAATGGTATATGCCTCTGCATGGAAATCAGCAACTGGAGCGCAAAGGACAGCATTTGTATCGAACACACCGGTTGCAACAAGGTTTTCGTAAGACCAAAGATTTCTACGGTCATTCATCAGCGTAGTATTGATCCGGTCGAGCTGACCCAACGAAAACATATTGGTACAATAACCCCACTGATAATCCATGTAGTTTTCAATCATATCCGGTTCATCGGGGCTATCGGTGGTACAGGAATTAATGCTGCCGGGAACAAAACAAGACAAAGAAGTATTTTGGGTAGCAGCAGCAACGGGCGGCGTATCATCTACTTCATCACCTGTTTCGAAAAGAGGAGGCATTCCGCATCCATCAATACCCAATGCAGCATACATGGATTGAAAAGGATGGTACAAATTGAAATAATGACCGGTTTCATGCGTAAAAGTCCTGTTCATCAAATTGAGACCCATGCCAGCCATATCAGCTGCAGTACCGATTGTTCCTATACAATCCTGACGAATAAGCACCCCGTCCATTAAAGTGTCGCCACCAGTGAGCGCCTGTGTAAGCGTGTTGCTGGGCGGAAAAGGCGACATCCCACCGATAAAAGCACCATCCGGAAGACTCATCCCTTCGGGATAAATAAAATTGACAGCAAAAATATTCATGTATTTGCTTGGCGTCCAGCAATATTTTGCCATGGTATTGAAATAGGCAAAATTGGTTTGCGGATCGAAATGATGAATAATCCCGGAAGTACAATTTCCGTTAGTGTCAATACGGGCCAGACGGAATTCAATCTGACAATTGGCTGCACGCGACTTGAACAGCGGGAAAATATCGGCTGTATCAGCGTTTTGCAGGTTGTAATCGGTATTCAGTTTTTCCAGTGCATCATACACCTGATCATCTGAAATATTTTCAGCACCAAAGGTGTGAATGATGTGAAAAACGACCGGAATGATACGTTTGCCGCCAATCAGCGTGTCGGTTTTTGCACTGTTCATGAGTGTTTCAAAATCCGCCTCATAAGCCACATAGCGGTCAATCAGTTCCGGATCAGTGGCTACAGCATTTTTCAGCAAAACATCATCGGCTGGATACAATACACCACTTTGAGCGAAGGTACCGAGCGCCATGAAAATCCAAAAAGAAAAAGTCAATAATTTTTTCATATCCTCCAAATTTTTTCGGCAAATATAAAAAAATCTACGAAAAAATAAGTTTTGCCGCCGATATAAGCAATACCGCAAACAAAACCACACGAATGAAACCGGCGCCCCTTTTCAAAGCTGTTTTTGCACCAAAAACAGCTCCGATAATACTACCCGCCGCCAATACCAGACCGGGTATCCAATCAACCTGATTGTTATAAATAAAAACAGCCAGCGAAAACGGGGTAAAAACAAGAGTTAATGCCAGTTTTAAGGAATTTGCATTGAACAGGTCGTAACCAATGGAAAGCACCAGCGCAAACAACATGAAAATACCAACGCCTGCCTGAACAAATCCACCATAAAAACCGATGGCAACAAACAAAAGACAATGATACCATTTGATTGTGAAAGAAACATTCTGAGCCGGTTTACGAGAAAAAGCGCGGGGCTTCCAAATAGTCAGAACAGCAAAAACAATCATTACATAGCCAATAAATTTTTCGACAAACTCATCAGGGATTTCAACCACAAAAAAAGAACCTGCAATGGCTCCGGGAACTGTAAAAGCAGCCAATATCAAAGCGTTGCGTACGTCAAAATATTTTTTCCTGCTGAATGAAAGCACGCCGGTGAGTGAGCCGAGCAAAATAGATATCCGGTTGGTCCCATTGGCGACATTGGCGGGCATGCCAGTAAAAATCAAAACGGGAAGAGACAAAAATGAACCACTGCCAGCAATAGTGTTGACAAACCCCACAACAAGACCTGTTGCAAACAACAACGGATAATACCACCAGAGCATAAAACAATTTTATAAATGCAAAAGTACTTTGATTTATTAAATATGTAATACAAAATGCGAAATCAGAAATATCAACGAATGTGATATTCACTTGAAACAACTTGTCATTACTTGCCGGAAAGCTAAAACAATAAACAAAACAATTAAAACAGAGAGGAAATAACGGCTACAAACCTCGTTTATCAAAAGCCACCATCATCTACATCATTGGCACCATTCCCATTGGCATTGCTTCGTTTTTCCTTCGATTTATAATCGCCGGAGAGTTTCCAGGTGAAACCAAGCATAAAAACCCGGCCTTCCATTTTGCGCTGCATATACATTTCATAATCTGCTTCCATAAAATTCATCCGGAATTTCATGGTGTTGAACAAATCACGTACATTCAGCGAAATGGCCAGCTTGTCATTTAAAAAACTTTTCTTTATTGCACAGTCTGCCATAAACATGGCATCACGGATGCCCTGTCCGGTTTCGCGCGGCGATCTGTAGAAAACAGAAAAACTTCCTTCCCAGCCCTTGGCAAAACGGAACGAATTGCTGTTTCGCAATTGCCATCCGAAAGCTGCAGCGGTAATACTCGTTTCAACATTACTGCCATCAACAATATGTCGATACCACGAACCACTGATTGTTGTATTCCACCATTTCAGGGGCTTATGTGTATAAATCATTTCAAAACCATACGAAGTAGCCGAAGTATAATTTTCGGGCATCATTAAATACACCGAATCATTAAGATTCATGCGATAACGAGAAATAACATCTGTGATGCGGCGGTAAAAAACCGTTGGCATAAAAGTTCCTCGTTTTGAATACCATGCATAACTCATTTCAAGGGCATTCACATATTCCGGATCAAGAAAAGGATTACCCGTCCTGATATTCGGCCACGCACTGTAATCGCGGTATGGATTCAAATCCCTGAAACTCGGACGATTGATACGGCGGCTGTAGGTCAACTGAATTTCCTGCACTTTGGAAATCTTATAGCTCAATGCCCCGGTAGGAAACAAGCTGTAATAAGTCTTTCTGTTATCGAGGGAATCTGCTTCACGTGCATTTGTAGAAGCTGATTCTATGCGGCTTCCGATCGATAGTCCCCACTTCTTGATTTTTGTTGAATAGTTTGCATACAATGCTGCAATATTTTCATTGAATAAAAAATGATTGGATGTAGTATCGTTGAAAACCCAACCTGATCCGCCAAAATCATAATTATAATAACGGCTGTCAGCATCGATTGAGCGCCTAGATCCATCAAATCCCGCCTCGAGTTTTGTGCTGTCATTGAAAGGATAAACATAATCGAGTTTCAGCGTTTTCACACTGTTCAGGTTTGGTGCAACAGTCTTTGACCATTCAGGTATTTCGGATGTAACCGTTGCAAAATCTTCTTCGAGAAATGTAATCCGGTTAAAAGAACTGTCCTTCCGATTGCCTTCGCTCATTGAAAAGTCAAGTATAATTTCATGTTTGGGCTTTGTAAAACGCTTTTTAATGTTCAAATTGGCATCCCAATTATTCATGGAAGCATTTTCGAGCGAATTGTTGCTGTAAATCTGGGTGTAAATATTTTCGGGATTCATTGTATAATTCATGGTTTTCTGATCTTCCCGATCACTGAAAATAAAAGTAGATGCCGATGCTGCAACAATAAATCTGGGTGTAAAATGATATTCGCCGCCAAATTTTATATTGTGCGACTGATTGCCATGAATCTCATCAATATCCTGACGCAGAAAATAACTTTCAATCAAATCATAAGTGATGCGTTCACTTTCTCCCGTCACAGTTCGCTTCCTGTTCTGATAATTATAATTGCCGAACAATGTCCATTTATCAGTAGAATAACTGGCCGAAAAAGATGCGCTGTATTTATCTTTTGTGCCGGCATTCAACGATAATAACGTATTCAATCCGGTGCCTTTTTTCTTTTTAAGAATAATGTTAATAATACCGGTCATTCCCTCGGGACTGTATTTGGCAGAAGGATTTGTAATTAACTCAACCGATTCGATGCTGCTGGCCGGAATCTGTTCCATGGCTGCACGGCGATCTGCACCTGTCATGGTGCTTGGCCGGCCATCAATCAGAATTGTAACATTTTCGCTCCCACGTAAACTCACATTGCCATCCTCATCAACTTCAACACTGGGCACCTCCTTCAAAACATCGAGTGCGGTACCACCGGAAGTGTTAAGGTTTTGAGCCACATTAACAACCTTTTTGTCGATACTAAGCTCAATCATTGGTTTTTCAGCCACAATATCTACGCCCGACAAAGACTGAGCTGATGGGGCAATAAGGATTTTCCCAAGATCGAAAAGGGGTCCAGAGCCAGGCTTGAGCTGAACCGGGCCAACACTTTTATTGGCATATCCCATAAAATTGATGCGGAGCATAAACCTGCCCGGAGTCTTTGACACAAAACTGAATTCCCCCATGGCATTGGTAATACCACCACCAGCTATACTGCTGTCGCGCATAGAAACAAGGGCTACCGTTGCATATTCAACGGGTTTTCCACTGACAGAATCAAGAACAATTCCTGTAATCTGAAAATTTGCATCAGGCATATTGCCTGGCTGAGCAAAACCAAATGAAGAAACCATCAGAGATAGTACAACCATTAAAAATGAACAACGAAGCATAAAAACAAAATTTTCTTATTAGACATTGATTTCGGCTGTTTCTTGCGCCAAAATGCAAAAATACCTAAAATATTACGAAAACAGGCCCAAACCTGATTTCCATCATATTAATGCCAATGAGACAAAAAACAATACAGACCAAAAAAAATATTGTTTATTGTACAAAATCAAAAATTAGTTTGTATATTGCATTCAAATTCAATGATTATGATTAAAAATATATCTTTTTTTGCCGTCATCATCATTTTAGCAATGACGTCATGTAAAGACGATAAAACAGAATACACCCCATTTGAACCGGTAAATAATCAGGCCGCACACACCAGTGCCTATTACAACGCAGGTCTGGGCGACAATCCCGGCGTTCCATCCGGGACACTGTATTCATTCCCTTCAGGCATCGAAATTATTGGATATATTCACGGAAACGCACCCACAGTGCTTAGTGCCCCTGTTTTTGACAAAATCAAAAATCCAGGAAGCATGCCCGATTATTCTGATCCAAAACTCAATTATCTGAGTCTGGGTTACGGATCTCTTGTCAACCTCTATTTTTCAGTGTACAACAACACAAATACACAAAAATCAGTCTCGATTCCCAAAGGAACCATTTGTTACGAAGCCAATCACACACCCGCAGACCAGCATGGCATTCTCGTGAAATCAGTCAGTTTCAACGTTCCGGCACACGATACCACAGATGTGCATCTGGCCTTGTTCTGCGTCAATGCCCATCATGGAATTGCCACAGCCACCGATCCATATAAAATTGGTGTAATTACCATTCATCCTGATTTAATTACTGTTTGCAATATTCTGGATGCAAAACCCACCATTGATCCAAACGACTATGGCACTATCCAGTCCATCCTCTGGAAAATCACCGACAATAGCGGATTTGGACAAGCCGACATTGATACACTCAATGCTATGTAAGTTAAAAGCTTACCTTGGTTCATTAAATCATTATGATTCATCATCATGGATGAATTATTGATAATTTGGCTTTAAATGGGCCATTTTATAAAAATCAGCTGTTACAAATCAGAAAAGACACATTCGTCTTTCAGAAATGGCTTGACCCGTTGAAGCAATGAGTACAAATTTTATCTTTGGGTAATCCAATGGCTTCAATCAGGTCTTCTAACCGTTGAAACTTCAGCGAATCGAGTCCCAGCCGAAGCCGGATGCGTTCCACCATTTGTTTGTATTCTTCTGAATCCGGATTGGAGTACACCGCCATATCGCGTTCTTCCTTACCTTCCAGTTCGTGCATGGCGATATATGTTGCCAGATCCATATTGGAACGTGAACGGCTGAAGTTAAGAAAAGGACATGGATAGGTTAACGGCGGGCACGCAATGCGCATATGCACTTCGCGAATGCCGGCTTTTCGCAGATCCTTCACATTATCTTTAAGCTGAGTACCACGTACAATAGAATCATCAAGGAAAACGCCTGACTGATTTTTAATTACAGCTGTATTCGGAATCAATTTCATGGTTGCTACCAAATCGCGCTGCGCCTGACTTTGGGGCATAAAACTCCTTGGCCAGGTTGGTGTATATTTCGAATAAGGACGTTTATAAGGGATGTGCGTAAAATTTGCATAACCTGTAGCATGACCAACACCGGAGTCGGGAATACCAGCCACAAAGTCGGCATTCACACTGTCATTTTTTGACAAGGCTTCACCACAACGGTGGCGGCATTCATCTACATTGATACCTTCGTATGAAGAAGTCGGGAAACCATAATACACCCACAAAAAAGCACAGACCTGCATTTGGTCGTTGGGCTCTTTTAACTTTGTATAACCATCGGCAGTGATTTTCCCGATTTCACCCGGACCTGCATAGTGAAATGTTTCGTAGCCAAGATTTGGGAATGCGCAAGTTTCGAAAGAAGCGGCAAAGGCACCACCTTTTTTCCCAATCACTATAGGCGTGCGCCCAAGTTTATCGCGGCCGATATAAATACAATCCGAAGTCATTACCATCAGTGAGCATGAACCCTGGATCAGCTCCTGTACATTGCGGATACCCGAAACAAAGTCTTTTTCTTCAGCAATCAACTTGGCAACAAGCTCCGTTGGATTGATGTTTCCCATGCTCATTTCAGAAAAACCATACTGCTTGTCAATGCAACGTTTTTCAAGTTCTTTAATATTCACAATTTTGGAAACTGTTGCTACAGCAAATCTTCCAAGATGCGAAGTCATTACAACCGGTTGAGCTTCGGTATCGCTGATAACCCCAAGTCCGATATGACCATTGAAAGCGGGCAATTCATCTTCGAATTTATTACGGAAATAACTATTTTCAATACTGTGTATTGCGCGCTGGAAGCCAGCTTCCTTTGAGTAAAAGGCCAACCCTGCCCGTTTGGTCCCCAAATGTGAATGATAATCGGTTCCATAAAAAACATCATTGACACAATCGCCCAAAGAAACACTTCCGAAAAATCCACTCATTACAAAATGAAGTTAAAATTAAAGTACAAAGGAACAAAAAGAATGTACTCAAAATCCCATTGTTGATAACAGGTTTATAAATAAATGACGTCGGCTGAAAAACACGCAACTCACTCAAAAACAAGAGTTTTTGAAATTCCGATACCAGAAAAAATGACTATGGGCATTTTATAAATCATTATAACGAAATACATTCTGTTTTCACAAAAAATGCAGCATTTTTCAGATGCTGCATTTCAGAAAAAAATCTTCAAAATCTATTTCCAGCGACGATATTGTTTTATCAAACTCACACAATCGTCTTCGTTGTATTCATTAACTGTTGTGGTAAGTTCAAGAACCTTGGTTTTCGGAGTCCAGAAAATCACATTCATAAAATCTTTATTTCCATAGGTGCCATTGGTCGATTCAAAAGATTCGCTATCAATGGTTTGACCAACATTAAAGCAGATCGGGCTTTTCTTGTTCATCTGATAAAGCCGTACAGCTTCGAGTGAGGCAAAATTCATTGTAACCTCACCGTTGAGTTTTCCGTTTTCTTCGTACAGTCTTTTCTGAATATCGCTTGCAAGAGGAAAATTAT
>Ga0116141_10003930_pt1 | contig 12559 bp, 8 predicted proteins | sample AD_UKC097_MetaG_FD_89744 | JGI IMG/M metagenome (GOLD analysis project Ga0116141, IMG submission 89744) | Active sludge microbial communities of municipal wastewater-treating anaerobic digesters from USA - AD_UKC097_MetaG | ecosystem: Engineered > Bioreactor > Anaerobic > Digestate | place: USA... | reverse complement strand
TGCCTGGATGAAATCGAAAAGGCCCATCCCGATGTGTACAACATGCTTCTCCAGGTGCTCGAAGAAGGACGCCTGACGGACTCTACCGGATACAAAGTGGATTTTCGGCACACCGTGCTCATCATGACGTCCAACATCGGCTCCCACGAAATCACCAACAAGGCCTCCCTGGGATTCAGCACGGCGGACGAACAGGTCTCTTATGAGAGCATGAAAGATAAGGTGATGTCCGAGCTGAAAAAGACCTTCCGACCGGAGTTCCTGAACCGGGTCGATGAGGTGGTTGTGTTTCACTCGTTGAATCGGGAGGATATCGCCCGGATCCTGAATATCGAGTTAGGTCAGGTCCAGGAGCGCCTGTCGGCATACCACGTGCATTTACAAATCACGCCGGAAGTCAAAGAATATCTGATTGATCAAGGTTTCGATCCGACTTACGGTGCTCGCCCTCTGAAACGGACGATTCAGAAACGCCTGGAGGACCCTCTTGCCGAGGAGATCCTCAAGGGCCGATTCCGGGGAGGGGCTGAGGTGATCGTAGAGGTCGGCAAGGACGGACCGGAGTTTCGTGAAACTTCGGTGGAGGAGGTGCCAGTCTGAACCGCCATATTTGCTGCCTCATATTCATCGTGCTTTTCTTTTCATCTCCGTATGCGGGGAGGACAGAACTGATCACAGAGATTGTGATTGAGGGAACTGTCCACGTCGACCCCGCCGAGATTGCCGGTGTCATCGAGACACGCGCCGGACAGGATTACAAAGCCGGGCTTCAGGCGCTCCTTCGAGAAGATGTCCGTAAGGTGATGGCCCTCGAGAAGTTTGCCGATGTGAATGTCGAAGCGGAAACGGTCGAGGGCGGGATCCGCCTCATTTACAATGTCTGGGAGAAACCCGTTCTGGTGGGAATGCGATTCGAGGGGAACAAGGAAATCAGCAGCAAGAAACTGCAAACGGAGCTCGGATGGAAGGAGGGCGTCTCGGTCTTTATGGACGGAGACCGACTCGAATCTTACCGAACGAAACTCCTTTCTTTTTACGAACAGAAAGCCTTCCCACGCACCACCATTCAAGCGGAACTGGAGGAACAGCAGACCGCGTTTGAGACGGTTGCGGTTTTCCGAATTCAGGAGGGCAAGAAACTTCCTTTGACCCGGCTTTCCATTGAGGGGAACCAGGAATATTCCGATCGACAGATCCGAAAGCGAATGGAGACCAAGCCTTCCTGGTTTTTCCTGCGACGGGATTACACCGAATCCGTCATGGAACATGATCTGGAGATTATTCAGTATCTTTACCTGGACCGTGGTTACCTGGATGTTCAGGTGACCAAAGAAGGTCCGATGGAGGAAGAAAAGGGACTTGCCGTCACGGTGCGAATCAATGAAGGCCCCCGGTACCGGTTCGGGAAAGTCACTGTTGAGGGAAACGAGATTTTCACAAACGAGGAAATCCTCGGCCAGATTACGCTGAAAGAGGGGGATTTCTATTCGGAAGGAACCCTGCGGCAGGATCTTTTCAAGGTCTTGAACCTTTATCGGAACCAGGGATATTACAATACCCGTACCCAAAAGACCCTTCAGAAACGAGACGGAGAATCCGTCGCGGATGTGTCGATCGGGATCGGAGAGGCGGATCGTTTGCACCTGGGAGAGATCCAGATCCAGGGTGTGACCGTCATGGAGGACGGGTCGGTTGTCGAACTGAAAAAAGAGGAGTTCGGCACGAAAGACTATGTCATTCTGCGGGAGATCGACCTCAAATCCGGCGATGTGTTGGACTGGAGCGAGGTGATGGAGGCTGACCGAAAGTTGGTCAACCTTCGGTTTTTCAAAGCCCGTGAATTTCCTATTCCCAACCAGATGAACCTTCAGCCGGGATTCTCGGATCCGCTGGTTCGGGAGGACGATCCCAGCGTGGCGGACCTCATTCTTCAGTTGGAAGAGGTCCAGACCGGCAGCGTCATGTTTGGAGGCAGCTACAACACGACTTTCGGCCCCGGTGCTTTCGTGGAATTCCGGAAACGGAACCTGTTCGGTCGTGGACAGGAGTTCTATAGCACAGTGGAGTTCGGTGGAATACGAGACCGCTTTGTAGCGGGATTCAATGAGCCGTACCTGCTCGGATCGGAATATGCGCTGAATACGGAGTTCTACTACTACGATATTGATTCGTACGGGGGACGTGAATTCGAGGAAGAGCGGTTCGGGAACCAGACGACGTTTTCGCATCCCCTGTTCGATTACAGCCGGTATTATTTCGGATTTCAGGCCGAACAGTCGGATATGACGGTGTTTGATGACCGACGGACGGAGGTGGTGCTGGCTCCGGAGATTTACGATTCCGATGAAAGCCTCACAACCAGTCTGTTGCTTGGTCTATCCAGAGATACGAGGGATTTCATAGCCAATCCGACCAGTGGAACGTTCAATCAGCTTTCCCTTGAACTGGCCGGGCTTGCCGACAACGAGTTTGCCAAGCTGATCGGAGAAACCAACTATTACCGCACATTGACCGAAAAACTGGTCTTGGCGCTCTCCGGGGAAATGCGGCTGGCCGAGCCGTTCGGATCGTCGGAGTTTCTGCCGCTGCAAGAGCGATTCTGGATCGGCGGCGCAAACACGGTCCGTGGATTTGAAGAAGGAACCTTGACGGAGCGCGATACCGTGGTCCGTCGCGGATTTTACCCGCCATTCGGGATTTATGAGTACTCGAAGGAGGTTTGGCTGGGCAGCGAGGCCGCACTGATCGGCAGAGCCGAACTTCGATACCCGTTCTTTGATATGCTCCAGGGGGTCTTTTTCCTGGATTCCGGCGCGGGGTACACGGAGATTGGCGATATCGATTTGGGCGAGCTGCGGTTCAGCACGGGTCTGGGGGTCCGTGTGAATATACCCGTCATGGGTGCGACGGTCCGTCTCGATTACGCCATTCCCATCAGAACAGAAAGTGGTGACGAAGAGGAAAACTTCCACTTCAGCTTCGGCCAGTCCTTCTAGTCGGCCAAGTGGACTTTTTCCATCCTGTAGACCTGGAATCGGATTGCGTATTTCCGGGGCAGAACGTAGAAATCTGAGGTCTTGGAGGACTGAAACAATGAAAGTAACCGGTATTTGGGCATTGGGGATTATTGGAGTGCTGGCGCTTGGAAGTATTGTGCTCTCTTCGGATGTTACGGCGCAAACAAGCGGACCGAAATTGGGATTTGTGGATTTGGAGAGAATCCTGCAAAACGCGGATATCTTCAAACAGAAAGCGGCGGAATTGCGTACGGAGCGCGATGAGATCAAGAAAAAACTGGAGGAGACCGCGGCAAATCTGAAACAAGAGCGCGAGGACCTGGAGGCCCAGAAAGGCCTGTTGAAATCCGAGGACTACACCAAGAAACGAACGGAATTGGATAAGAAATACCTGGATTTCCGGGCCGCTGTGGACCAGAAAAACCGGGAGTTTGATGAAGCGTTTAAAAAGGAAACCATCGAACCGCTCCGCGAGAAATTGCAGACAATCGTGGAGGAGATCGCGAAACAAGAAGGGTATGATTTTATTTTCAAGCGGGCGGATCTGGCCTACGGCGCGGCGCAGTACGAGATCACCGACAAGGTGATCAGTAAACTCAACGCGACGGCAACAGAGAAAAAGGAAACGGAGAAGAAATAGAGCAGGGATCCGATGCATTCGATTTCGTTGAGACAACTGGGTGAGCTGCTTCGAGCCGAGGTTCTTGGCGATGCCGATATCCAGATTCATGGAATCAGCGGCATTGAAGAGGCCGAGGCGGGGGATATTTCTTTTGTCGCCAACCCGAAATACGTTGCGCGAATCCGTGCTTGCAGAGCCTCCGCGCTGATTGTCGGGCGGGATCTGGTTACCGATTTTCGGCCATTGCTGGTCACGGACGATCCCTACCTGGCGTTTACCCGGGCGCTCAAGCTCCTCCTCGGCGAAACATCGGTGCGGGACAGCGGCATTCACGAACGGGCCATTGTTGCCCCGACTGTCCGCCTGGGGGAGGGAGTCAGCATCATGGCCAATGCGCTCATCGAAGACAATGTCGAGATCGGCGACCGATCCAGTATCTATCCTGGAACGTTTATCGGAGAAGGCTCTCGGATCGGACAGGACGCGGTTCTGTATCCCAATGTCACAATCTGTCCGAACACGATCATCGGCAACAACGTGATTATTCACGGGGGAACCCGGTTAATCTCCAAACAGGCACCCGGCCAGGCACTTTCGACGCGGATTATCCTGGGGGACGATGTGGAGTTTGGAGCCAATGTGACCGTCACCGGCGGGGGAACCCGCGACACGGTCATTTCGCGGGGCACCAAGATCGACAACCTGGTTGGAATCCGTGCCGGTGCCCAACTGGGAGAGAATTGCATCATTGTTGCCCAGGTAACCGTGGGCGAAGATGTTACCCTGGAGGAACGTGTGACCCTGGCGGGGCAGGTGGTTGTTGCCCCGGGAGTCACGATCGGCGCTCATGCGATGGTGGGCGCGAAAAGCTACGTGGAAGAAAACCTGGCGGGTAAGCAGGCCTATTCCGGCAGTCCCGCACAGTCTCACGGTCAGGAACGAAGGCTGCATGTGTATTTACGGCGCGTTCCCGATTTACAGAAACGAATTTCCGATCTGGAGGAACAAGTCCAGCATCAAGACAAGGAGAATCCGTAAACTTACGAAGATGAATTCGATGAGGGATATGCAGAAAACAGTTGCCGGTCGAGCCTCCCTGCGGGGAGTGGGATTACATACCGGCGAGGAGACCACGATCACCGTCGGGCCGAACGAACCGGATGGCGGTATTGTATTCGTTCGCAAGGATCTGCCCGGCGAGCCGCGAATCAAGGTGTGCGCGGAGAACGCCTCCATTGAGGACAGCCTTTACCTCACGGCGCTCGGACGGGGCGAAGAACAGATCCTGACGGTCGAGCATGTGCTTGCGGCATGCAGCGGCCTGGGCATCGACAATCTCACCATTGAGCTGACCTCGAAAGAACCCCCCATCGCCGATGGGAGCGCGTTGCCGTTTGTGGAAATGATCCGCCAGGCGGGAATTGTCACGCTGGATCGTCCCCGGTCCTACCTGGAAATCGATCAACCGATCTGGCTGGTTGAAAACGGCCTGGAACTTGCAGTAATACCGTCACACCGATTCGAGATCACATACAAGATCGACTACGATCATCCCGCTGTGGGGATCCGCTCGACTTCCTTCTGGATCACCGAGGAGATTTTTACAGAGAAAATCGCTCCCGCACGAACGTTCGGATTTCTCAAGGATATCCAGGCGCTGCGTCAGGACGGCAAGATCAAAGGCGGCAGCCTGGATTGTGCCATTGTGATCGGCGAGGAGGGATTCCTCAATAAAAACCTGCGCTTTGACGATGAGATTGTCCGGCACAAGGTCCTGGACGTGCTGGGGGATTTCACCTTGTTAGGTCGTCCGATCAAGGCGCATGTCGTTGCGGTCCGTTCCGGTCATGCGTTCAATGTCCGATTCGTCCGCAAGATCCTGGAAACGATCAAGGAACGCGAGCAGCAGCAAGCGAAGAAGTCATTCGTGCCGCCGCTGGATGTCAATCGCATTCGGGAGATCCTTCCGCATCGGTATCCGTTCCTCTTGATTGATCGTGTTCTGGAGCTGGATTACGAGAACAGCCGTGTGGTGGCGGTCAAGAATGTCACCGCCAATGAACCGTTTTTCCAGGGGCATTTTCCGAACCGGCCGATTATGCCGGGCGTTCTGATTATCGAAGCCATGGCACAGGCCGGCGGTGTTCTGTTGCTTTCCCTGGAGGAGAATAGGGGCAAGCAGGTGTACTTGTCGGCGATCAACGAAGCGAAGATCCGCCGGCCGGTTGTTCCGGGGGATCAGCTGGTGATCGAGACGCAGATTATGAAGATCAAAGGACGCTCCGGACGTGTTGAAAGTCGTGTCACTGTGGACGGACAGCGTGCCGCTGAGGCGACCCTGCTGTTCACCATGGTAGACTGAACCGCACCGGTTTATTCGAGGAGCGATGAAATAGAATTATGCCAGACACCCTTACGATTGCCAGCACGGCGATTATCCATCCGAGAGCGCAGATCGGCGACGATGTGCAAATCGGTCCCTACAGCGTTGTCGGAGAAGATGTCCGGATCGGGCGCGGCACTGAGATCGGCCCCCATGTGATTCTGGACGGATGGACCACCATCGGAGAGTATTGCCGTATTTTTACCGGAGCCGTCATCGGAAGCGAACCGCAGGATCTTAAATATAAAGGTGGAGTCTCGTTTGTCCGCATTGGGGATCACACCACGATTCGGGAATACTCCACGGTCAACCGGGGCACGAGTGAAGGGGAGGAAACGCGGGTTGGTCAGGGATGTTTCCTGATGGCCTACAGTCACATCGCTCATAACTGTATTCTGGAGGACAGCGTGATCATGGCCAGTTTTGCCGCTCTGGCCGGGCACATTCGGATCGAGTCCAACGCGATCATCGGCGGTCTGGTTGCCATCCACCAGTTTTGCCAGGTGGGAAAGTACGCCATTGTCGGCGGCGCATCCGCTGTCCGGCAGGATGTCCTGCCCTACACGCGAGTGGCCGGGAATCCCTGCAAGCCGTACGGGATCAATGTCGTGGGGCTTCGCCGACATGGTTTTTCGGAAGAACGGATGAAGCGTCTCAAACGGATTTACCGAATCATGTATCGTTCCCATTTCTCCGAAGGAGAAGCCTTGGACTGCCTGCACGAAGAGATGGGCGACGATACGGACGCTCAACATATCATCGAATTCGTCAAACGCACGGAACGGGGGATTTGCCGATGAAGAATCTCGGATTGGCTACCCATAGCACCACGTCAGACAGTCACGCTGCGAATCATTTGTCGATTCGTCCAGGCATCATGCAATCCTTGTTGATCCTAGCTGTTGCCGTCGGGGTCTCGACGGCGAGCGCCGATTCGGTCGTTCTCGACCTGCGATACCCGGACGCCGAAGCGGATCGCATGATCTATTTCCCTTATGAAAATGCCTACGGCGGGATTGCTTTGACCTCCGGGGATTTCGACGGGAACGGAACGGACGAGATCATCATGGGATCTCCATTCATGGAAAAAGAACGGGGCCGTGTCGATATCCTTCACAACGCTGCCGCGCCGGTTGCCGGAACGACGGATGTCGTTGACCTCGCCCATCCACCCGCCGCCGCCGCGATCACCACGCTGGTCGGCACGGTAGAAGACGGCTGGTTGGGGTCCAGCGTGGCCGTGGGGGATTTCAACGCAGACGGAAGAGACGATCTCGCGGTGGGTGCGCCGAATGTGAACCTGCTGGCCGGGGCCGTCTATCTGTTCCTGGGCGGGAATCCGTGCCTTGCACCCGGACGGTTTGATGTCTCCGCTGCGGATATCGTGCTGCACGGAGCCGGAGAGTGCGATGGGGCCGGGCCGGAACTGGTCTTCGGCGATCTGAACGGGGACGGGATCGATGACCTGGTGATTTCCGCACCGTTCACGAACAAGAAAGAAACTCTGGTCTACGCCGACCGCGCGTATATCCTGTACGGATCGCCACTTCGCGCAACGGGGCAGGTGATTCAGCTGGGAACCGACTACGACGTACTGCTGCGACATATCTTTGGGAATTACCGGAGTTCCGTCAACAGCAACGGCTATTTTATTGCCGACGTTCTGGGAGATGGAATCCCGGATTTGATTATCGGCTGCCAGTACGGCTTGGATCGATACGGTCATGTCTATGTGGTGAGAGGCGCGCCCCGCCCGACGGGATCGGTTGTGATGGTTCACGAAGAAGCCGATCTTGTCATCGTGGATGATCGCAAATCGGATATGCTCGGTGCGGCTGTCGGAGCGGGAGACGTCGATGGAGACGGAGATAACGATCTCTTAATCGGCTCTCCGAACGGCTATTCCTCTTCGTATGGGAAATTATCTTTACTGTTGTTCAACGGGAAGCCCGATCCCGCACAGCAAACCGTTATCCGGATGGGCCAGCCGACGGCCCTTTACCAGGAAATCAACTACTATGGGATCTATAAGTCAGAGAATCTCGGCCAGGGTCTGACGCTTGCCGATTTCAACGCCGACGGGATACCGGATATCGCGGTGGGGGCTTTCTACGGACGCCCACCCGGAACCAACAAGGCCTATGGATCGGTATATGTGCTGCCCGGACGGGCCAATTGGCCGGTCGGGACCATTTGCATCGGCGATGTGCCGGAGATTCTCGTCATGAATGGGGCAACCAAGCTGGAGGAGTTCGGTCTGGTCCTGGCGACAGGGAATTTTGGAGGCGGTGCGGCTTCCCTGCTGGTTTCGTCCCGCCTGGGGGATGGCCGATTCGGGTCCGGAGTCAAGAACGCCGGGCAAGTCTACCAGTTTTCGCAGGTCTTGTTTGACAGTCTTGCGCCTCTGAATCCCAAGGCAGGTATCAAAATCGCCGAGGAACTGTACCGGATTTCCGGGAACTGGATGAAACCGAAAACCGGTCATCAGATCGAGTCCGAACGCATGGATTCGGAACGCATCGGTCCTCCCGAAATTCTGAATCTGTACAAGCGATCGAGAAAAGCGGAGCCTTCCCGGTAGTTGTTTCCGGAAAACGAATCGGGAGATCCGTTCCGACGATTCTCTCAGCAGAATGCCCGACCCAGATGGCTTGAACTCTTCCAGTCACTTTCGCGCTTTGTTGGTGTACCTGGTACCGCACACACACCGCATGGTGCTCGGTTTTGTTTTTATTCTGACGGGGCAAGTGATTGCGGTGCAGATCCCACGGCTTGTGCGTCGGGCCATTGATGAACTGGGACCGGCCATCGGGAATCTCAATGCAGTGGACGGAGTTTCCCCGGCTGTTTCCGTCGCCTTCTGGGGCATCGTTCTTCTTGGCATCGGTTCCGCGATCACACTGTTCTTCTCCCGATACTTGGTTATTACCGTGTCGCGCCTGGCAGAACAACAGATGCGGAACGATCTCTATGCGCATCTCCAATCGCTCACACCGCGCTATTACAACTCCATTTCCACGGGCGACTTGATGACCCGCGCGGGCAGCGACATCGAACAGGTTCGGATGCTCCTCGGTCCCGGGATCATGTACCCCTTGCAGTTCGGCATCCTGGCGATTCTGGCGGTTGCGCACATGCTGTACAGCAACTGGCTCCTGACGACCGTCGTTCTTGTCCCACTGATTGCCCTTTCTGTCTGGGTCAACATCTACACGCGGCGTCTTCACAACCTGTTCATGGTGTCGCAGGAAATCTATGCCGCCATGTCCGCCACTGTTCAGGAGAACCTGTCCGGCATCCGTGTCGTCAAGGCGTACTGCCAGGAGGAAGCAGAAACCGCGCGTTTTGAGGAAATTAACCGGCAGTACCTGGACAAGAATTTTGAAATGATCCGCCTGCGGGGGCGACTCTGGCCGATTATGCGCTACATTAACGGACTGGGATTCGCCCTGATCCTGTGTTTTGGGGGCTGGATGGTCGCGGTGAATCGCCTGACGCTTGGCGGGTTGGCCGAGTTTATTCAGTACTTTACGATGCTGTTCTGGCCCATTGTCGGTTTCGGCTGGATACTGAACGTCATCTACCGTGGAACAGCCTCCTGGGCTCGAATCCGTGAGATACTCTGTGCCGTCCCGGAGATCATATCCGTACCCGTTACCGAACTGGAGCCGGAAATCCATGGCAGCATCGAGATTCGAAATCTGACCTTTCGCTATCGAGAAGACATGCCCCCGGTTCTTCGCAATATTTCTGTCTCAATCCCCGCCGGTTCCACGTTAGCCATTGTCGGTCCCACGGGAGTCGGAAAGTCTACATTGGTTCATCTCCTTCTGCATCTGTACCCCGTTCCGCCCGGCTCCATCTTCATCGATAGGACTGATATTCGCGATATTCCCCTGGAAGTATTGCGCAAGAATATTGCATTTGTGTCGCAGGAGATTTTTCTTTTCAGCAAATCGCTAAAAGAGAACATCCTTTTCGGCGAGGAATCGCAGGGATCCGACATTGATCGACGAATGCGTTCCGCCGCCTGGAAAGCCGGTCTGGAACGGGATGTCAGTCAATTCCCACAGGAGTTTGAAACTCTGCTTGGAGAACGGGGCCTGACCCTGTCGGGCGGACAACGCCAGCGGACCGGCATTGCCCGCGCACTGATCCGGGATTGCCCTATCCTGATTCTGGACGACGCCCTGTCGAGTGTCGATGCCGAAACGGAAGAACTGATTCTCCGCAGTATCCAACAGGATATCCAGCGACACACGACGATTCTGATCTCCCATCGTATTTCGACGGTTCGGAACGCAGATCATATTGTTGTGCTCGATGACGGAATCATTACCGAAGAGGGGACCCATCAGGACCTGGTCGAACGAGGCGGCCTTTATGCATCTATTTTCCAGCGTCAGCAATTAGAGGAAAGCCTCGGGATCCGATCCTGAACAGGGAGGCGCTCACAGATTTACGAAGAGATGTCCACTCATTTGGCTACTGCATCACAGGCTGGAAGCCTGTGCCACCCTTCTCCCCAGGGGAGAATATCCTCTTCTCCCTCTCCCTCCGGGAGAGGGTTGGGGTGAGGGTCTTTCTCTTCGTGCGTTCGTGCCTCCTTTATAGCGCAGCGCGACCTGCACCAGTCAGATATTTCTCATGGAATAGTCTCAACCTGCCGCACACGATTGCTTTTCGAACCGCCTGCATGAATTCCTGATAAAAAGTCACATTATGAATAGTAGCCAACCGCGAGGCGAGGATTTCACCCGCGAGAAACAGATGGCGGAGATATGCCAGTGAATATTTCCGGCAGCAGCTGCATTGACATTCGGGATCGACGGGACCCTGCTCATACTTGTATTGGGCCTGCTTGAACGAAATTCTCCCGGACCAGGTAAGGCAATGCCCGTTCCGCGCCAGACGTGTGGGAACGACGCAATCGAACAGATCGACGCCTCTCTCGATACAGGCTAGAAAGTCCTCGGGTGTACCGACCCCCATGAGGTATCGCGGTCGATCTTCCGGGAGATGCGAGACGGATATCTCCAGCATTGCCAGGGTTTGTTCCTTCTCCTCCCCGACACACAAGCCACCAATTGCATAGCCGGGCGATCCGAATTCGCTCAATATTCGTGCGCTCTCCGCGCGAAGATCGGCATTCATTCCGCCCTGGACAATCGGAAACAGCGCCTGATCGTCTCGCTCCTTAGCCTTCACACAGCGTTCCGCCCATTGATTCGTTAATTCCATGGATTGCCGCATCTCCAGGTCCGGTAGATCGTGAGCGGGGCATTCGTCCAGGCACATGATAACATCCGCGCCAAGCCGTTCCTGCAAGCGGATTGTCGATTCGGGTGTGAAACGATGCATGGAACCGTCGATGTGAGAGCGAAAAGTGACCCCATCGGCATCGATTGTACGCAAGGGCGCAAGGCTGTACACCTGGAAGCCCCCGCTATCGGTCAAGATAGGGCCGTCCCATCCCATAAATCGGTGCAGGCCGCCGAGTTTCTCGACAACATCCGCTCCAGGCCGAAGGTAGAGGTGATACGCGTTTCCCAGGATGATCTGGCTTCCGGTTTCACGAATCTCCTCCGGCGTTAACGCTTTCACGGTTGCATTGGTCCCGACCGGCATGAACGCAGGCGAATCCACAATCCCGTGGGGTGTGTGGAATCTTCCGGTGCGTGCCCGGCCTTCTTTGGCGGTGATATCATATTCAAACATTGTCATCAATCATGCAATTAACTATTGGAATCCACGATCTTGTCCAGATGCGCAAGGAATTCATCAGCGCTATGATACCCGATCAGGCCGGCATCAGGCAGATATTCACCGGATCGGCTATAAAACAGCAACACCGGCATTCCGGGGATGCTGTATTTTTTCTGCAATCGTTCGCGCTCAGGGGTCTCCTCCGTGAAGTCGAGCTTGACGGTCACGAAATCCTTGAGGCGCTCCACAACACGCGGATCGCGGAATGTAGTCATATCCAATTCAATACAGGCGGCGCACCATTCCGCCCAGACGTCAATCACGACAGGTTTTTGCTCGGCACGCGCCAGGTCCAGACCGGCCTGTTCGTCATAAATCCAGTCGATCAGGCTCTTCTGCGGTGTCGTAAACGCGCCGACACTGAGATAGAGGCCGAGAACAGCCAGGACGATCCCAACACTCTTGAGCGGCCTGCGCATACCGGAAAGCCCATGAAATGAACGGTGAATCGCTCCCAACGGCAGGGAGACCAGAACCAGGAGGCATCCCAGGCTCAATCCTGCCGGCAGTGGCTTCAGGATCTTGCCGAGGACAGGGAATGCGGACTTGCCGAAGTAAAGAGCCATGGCGAGCAAAATGACTGCGAAGATTGCCTTGACACCTTCCATCCATACACCGGAACGAGGTAAATACGAAATCGCTCCGGAAAAGGTCCCCAGAAGAATAAACAACACACCGATGCCCAGTGCATACGTGAAGAGTAGCCAAAATCCCAGAAATAGATTCCCGGATGAGGCGACATAAATCAGGACGGTTCCGAGTACCGGGCCG